>Ga0315331_10003459_pt1 | contig 11952 bp, 12 predicted proteins | sample M160m34915metaG_FD_203456 | JGI IMG/M metagenome (GOLD analysis project Ga0315331, IMG submission 203456) | Ammonia-oxidizing marine archaeal communities from Monterey Bay, California, United States - M1 60m 34915 | ecosystem: Environmental > Aquatic > Marine > Intertidal zone | place: USA...
GTGAACTAAGGCCACAGGCTGTGGTTACTCATTCTTTGGAAGCACGACATCCCGATCACAGAAATGCTGCGCAATTGGTATATGACAGTTGTTTCCTTGCTGGTATTAAAAAATACTCTGCACAAGGTAAACTTCACCGACCTGAAACCGTAATTCATTCTCTACTTTTCAGAGAAGAACTTCAAAGGCCAACATTTGTACTGGATATAACAGAACACATCGATACTAAAATTAAAGCTATCGAATGCTTTGAGTCTCAATTCCATGGAAAAACAGGAGCAGGCGAGGTTTTTTCAGGTGGAAACAGGCCTCTAATTGAACAGGTAAAAGTACACTGCGCCTTCCACGGTTCTCGTATACGGTCTGAATACGGCGAACCATTCTGGACCAGAGAGACACCAGCGATGTCTTCTTTCACCGATCCCAATCTCTCTTCTTCATTTTAAGAATATCTGTAATTTCAGAAATTCCTGGCATATCCTCATGGGAACCATTCCTATAATTTTATTATATAGTGAGTAGTCCACGACTTCCGAATGAAATGCTATAAAGGCTTATAACACATATGGAAACCATATATCTCGATCACGCCGCATCGACCCCAATACGCCGGGAAGTCCACAAGGTCATGACTAGAACCCTCTTCGAAACTTTCGGCAATCCTTCCAGTCAGCACTCCTCGGGACGAAAGGCAAAGGCGACCCTGGAAAAATCCCGACAGAAAGTGGCGAACGCATTGGGAGCGGATCGCAGTGAAATCTATTTCGTAAGAGGAGGCACTGAATCCAATAATCTCGCCATCCTCGGAAAGGTGCAACTTGATCTCCAAAAATCAGAAATTCCTAGAGTCATTACCTGTTCTATTGAACACAAAGCTGTTCTAGACACCTGTGCCAACGCAGTTAAGCAAGTCGGCGAGCTGATAACTCTAGCAGTCTCAGCAGATGGAAATATTGATTTAGATCACCTAGAGACAGTCCTGAAAATGCAACCTACAATCATTTCTATAATGGCAGTAAATAATGAAACTGGACTGCGTCTTCCAGTTAAAACTATTGCTGAAATGACCAGATTTTATAATGTACCAATGCACACAGATGCGGTACAGGCATGTGGGAGAATTCCCATAGATCTCGATGATATGCAGGTTGACCTATTGTCTTTGAGTGGTCACAAAATCTGTGGACCGAAGGGAACTGGTATTCTGTTCGTACGCAAAGGTACAGATTTAAGTCCAATGTTGTTTGGTGGAGGACAGGAAAAAGGTATTCGACCAGGTACCCAAGATGTCGCAGGAGCCGTAGGAATATCCAAGGCCATAGAGCTATCAGTGGATGAACAGGAAAATGAATGCATCCGACTTGCTCAACTTAGAGACACCTTAGAGGAGGGATTATCAGTTGGCATAAGCAACTTGAAAGTTTACGGGAAAGAAGGAGCCAGGGCACCACACATTCTAAATGTCGGCATTGCTGATCTGGACAGTGACGCCCTACTGGCTAACTTGGATATGAAAGGTATATCAGTATCATCTGGATCTGCTTGTAATAGCGGCATTAGTTCAAAAAGCCATGTTTTGAAGGCCATCTATAATAACCTTGAAAACACAGCGATTGTAAGATTTAGCCTAGGTCTTTCAACCACTTTACAGGAAATCCAAGAAACAATCACAACAACACAGTCCATAGTACTCAATATGAAAACACATTAGACTGAGTAATGAAAAAGAAACGCATAATGGTAGCAATGTCTGGAGGTGTGGATTCATCTCTGACCGCAGCACTACTCGTGGAACAAGGTTTTGAAGTAGTTGGAGCTACGATGAAAACCTTCTGTTATTCTGACAATAGTGGGCCTTCCAAAACTTGTTGTGGGCTTGATGGCATAACAGACGCACAAAATGTCTCGGAATTACTGGGAATTCCCCATTATGTATTTGATGTAGAAGAAGAATTTACCGCTAATGTCATCGATGACTTTGTTGCCGAATACTCTACAGGAAGAACCCCGAATCCATGTGTGCGATGTAATTCAAATACAAAATTCCCCGACTTGTTAGAAAAGGGAAGACAAATGGGATGTGAAGCCATCGCTTCTGGACATTACGTCCGAATAACGCACGGCCCCGAACAAGATTCAAGCCTATTTAGAGGTATGGACCGAAAGAAAGATCAATCCTATTTCCTTTGGGATCTTCCTAAAACAATGCTTCCCTTTCTCCATTTCCCCCTTGGTAGTCTGGACAAACACACCGTCCGACAAAAAGCCCGAAACTTAAATCTCATAACGGCTGACAAGCCAGAATCACAAGAAATCTGCTTCGTTCCAACTGGTGACTACCGTGATTTACTCGAGCGTAAACTACCTACGAAACACCCTTCACTACAACCAGGCTTCATCGTCACCTCCGAAGGTGAGGTAGTGGGAAATCATGAGGGTTTCGCAAACTACACAGTTGGGCAACGGAAGGGACTCGGTGGAGGTCGAGGTGATCCTTTCTATGTAATAGAAATAAAACCATCCACCCGAGAAGTAGTGATAGGAACTGAGGAGCAGTGTTTTCAGCCGGGAGTACAGGTTGGGAACCTCAACTGGTTAACCAACACCCCTGTAGCAAACTCAGAGCTAGGGATCCAAATCCGCTACAGGGGAAATGATGTGCCTGCTAAGATATTGTCCATTGGACAATCCATCGCTTTAGAGTTCGAAAAACCTCAGCGGGCTGTCACTCCAGGACAGTCCGCAGTATTCTATTCAGGAGATCAAGTCATCGGCGGAGGTCGTATCCACTCTGCGCTTCAAAGGGAAGACTTGGCAGCTAGAAACTAGTTCGATCACTTTCCACAGTTCCATCCCTCAACATGTGTAAATCATCAAGCGAACTCTTCTTGTGCTTTTGACCTATTTGTAGGAGTATCAACATGGACTTCCACATATTGATTGCCCTTACCTCTCTCACTTTTAAAACCTCTTCCACTTAGTTTGAAGACTGTGCCACTCTGAGTTCCTTCTGGAATCTTCAAGCGCGCTGTTTCTCCGAATATTGTTTCCACAATCAATTCTGTTCCGCGCATAGCTTCCTTGAAGCTAATTTTTCGACTTATGTAGACATCTAGATTTTTTCTCTGAAACAGAGCATGCTTCTTGACGATAAAACTGATTATCAAATCTCCTGGAGCACCGCCTCGTCCTGGTTTCCCTTTTCCCGTGACCTTCATTTTTGATCCAGAGTCAATGCCTCTTGGAACGCGAATCTGTAGACGTTTCTCCTCTTGTCCTCTCCCTCTCCCCTTACATACTTTACACTTTCTTCCTGGGATGGCACCTCTCCCAAAACATGCTGGGCAAGGTCGTGTTTTTGCAAATGGCCCTCTGTCAAAAGTGATACTGCCTCTTGCTTGACATTCACGACATGGTCGCATTTCTGTTTTGGGATGCGCACCTGAGCCCGAGCACTCAACGCATTTTATATCCACAGGCAAGGTGATAGCAATCCTCCCTCCATGGACTGCAGTCTCAAAAGAAACCTCTAGTCTGTATTTAACATCCTTTCCTTTTTGAGGTCTCACATCTGGCTTAGGGGTGGCAAATCCTGAACCCAGCGGATCAAAAATAGTACCAAGGATGTCACTTAAACCTTCAAGGGACACCTGGCCATCACGTGAAAACCCTCTTCGACTAGGTTCAAATCCAAAACGGTTTTTACCCAGTCCACCACTAGGAAAGCTCCGCGTTTGGTCATACTGTCTTCGCTTCTCCGTGTCAGACAAGACACCATAAGCTTCGCCAACAGCTTTAAAACGCTCTGAAATTGCAGAATCCTTGGGATTTCGATCTGGGTGGTATTTTTTGGCTAACTTCCGATATGCACTTTTTATCTGTGATTCAGTAGCGTCCTCTGGGACCTGCAATACTTTATAAAAATTTTTTCCAGGACCCATAAGTTCCTTTATTATGGACTACCCCACCTTAAACACTGATACTCTTGCAACCCGTAGTAGCTTGTCCTCGAGCCGATAACCCTTTTGGAATACTTCTGAAACCTTTCCTTCTTCCTCAGAAATCTCAGTGGAAACAGTTGCCATCGCCTCCATGAATTGAGGATCAAACACTTCGCCAACTGGGTCAATTCCTTCTACCCCTGCGAGCTCTAACTCTTGTTGGTATTTTCTTTCCACTAAGCCTATACCTTCGACCAGAGTCTTCACACTAGTCGATTTGACATCAGTTTCACTCACCCGTTCGAGGTCATCCAAAACTTCTAAGAAACCGCGGAGCAAGTCGGCCTGTCCTCCTTGTCGCGCGGCGGAGATCTCCTGTTGTACCCTGCGGCGGTAGTTAGTAAATTCTGCCACCAACCTCACGTATTTATCTTTTTCAGCTATTAATTTTATCTCCAGGTCCTCGATTGAAGTATCAGCAACTCCTCCGTGTTCAGCATCCTGATTCAAACTCAGATTGTCGATCTCCTCTTCATCAGACATGGTCTCAGGGCTCTGCTCCTGCCCAAGGTCCGTTGTCGTTTCTAGTTCCTCCATACCGGGAGTCTGCTCTTCATTCATTGTACACCCATATTGTTATCAAAACATAGTTTTTTGAGAAATCCTATCGCGACCAAATCTATGCTAATCCAGCTTGTTCGTCAGCATCTGGAAAAAGGAAAATAAAGCGGCCTGAGCGGCCCTGGTCCTCACAGCCTCCCTATTGCCTCCAAAGACATTCTGGAATGTCTGAACTCTACCATCGCCGAAGATAGCATGACAGACCGTACCCACTGGGACATCATCGCTACCAACACCCGGTCCAGCAACACCTGTAATTCCAATCCCAAAGTCAGCATTCATCAAACCTGCACTCCTTTCGGCGAGCAAGGAAGCCACTTCTTGAGACACTACCCCCTTCGTTGCAATAATCTTCTTCTCGATCCCTAGCACGCCAGACTTAGTCTCGACGTCATAAGCTATGATACCACCCCTAAAGTAACGTGAAGATCCAGGGCGATCAGTTATCCGCTTGGAAATCAGGCCACCTGTGCAACTTTCACCAACAGCAAGGCTTTTTTTCGCACTTAGCAGTAGGCTGGCCAAAGTGTCAACTATATCTGTTGTACCCATGCTGTAGAAGTAAGGAGCTATCACTGGCATGAGGACGTCTTCGCAAAGACTAAGCCTTGCCAAGCCCTGACCATCGGCGTCCGGAGTCGTTATTCGGAGTGAAACACCTTTCAATCCCGGCAGAAAAGCTACGGAAACACCTCGCGGAAATTTATCGATATATCTCGCCGTCTCATCCGCTAAAAGAGATTCAGGAATTCCACTGGTGTTGAAGGTTTTTTCCAAAATGGGTATTAGCTGTGATCTGAACTGGTCATTAATATACTCTTTGACTTTCAGATCAAATATCAATTTCATTTCACGGGGTACACCCGGTAGCAGAATCACTGCCCTCCCAGCATCTTCAATGATTAAGCCGGGAGCTGTGCCTTCCTTATTGTCAATGACAATAGCTCCCTCAGGGACTTTCGCCTGAACGAGATTGCGCTGAGGTAGTGAATCATATCCCATAGCGGAAAATCTATCCTGCAGTCCCTGAACCAATACTGGGTCTTCAATCAATTTGCGACGGTATAAATCTGCCACTGCTGGCCTAGTCAGGTCATCACTAGTCGGTCCCAATCCACCAGTCACAATTACAATGTCGGCCTTCTCCAATGCATCTTTGATACAGCCTTGAATCAAGCCAGGATCATCTCCGGTTACCCACCTGCCCGCGACCGGAACACCCAAATCTGTTAATTTTTCACTCAGCCAGGATCCATTGGTATCGACAGTCTTTCCAATAAGTAATTCATTCCCTACGGCAACTACTGCGGAGCTCATATCTCTAGATTGAGTCACTCTCTTTCACTCCAATCAAATTTCTGTAGCTCCACAGATAATCCAACATGGAGTAGACGGTAAATAATAATGCCAGCGCCAGCGTCAATCCAATCCACATGGAATGAAATCCAATCCATACTCGATAGTACCATGCAGATAAATCTCTAGTCAGACTTATATCCTGCAAAGGATACCACAAGAGAAGTCCTCCCGAAAAAGAGTTTTGCAAAAAAGCCTTGTATTTACCCGATATACCCGCAGCGATAACTACTTTTCTTCTAGCGGCCCATTGCCTAAACATTGTGACGAACATTTCTCTTCCCAGGATCAATACCATGACCCACATAGGAAGTCCTCCCCAATAAGGTATAGCCGACACTTCTGTTCCCCTGTGGGATATGATATAAAAGGGGATAAATGTGGCCACGAGTAACAACTTATCGGCCAGGGGATCTAACAATTTACCAGTATCAGTTATCCAACCATACTTACGGGCCAGATAGCCATCCCAAAGGTCTGACATCCCAGCAAAAAGGAATAACGCGGCTGCCCAAATCTTTGCGTCTAATGACTGATCTAATGCCAGAATAAATATCGCAGGGCAACAGGTCATTCGTGCGATCGTCACCAAATTTGGTAAATTCTTACCTAAGCCCATCACTTATCCTAAGAAATGAAAAAGAAATTGCTTTGACGAAACAATCTTAAGTTGAGTCAAAGATTAACAACTAGTTACATCAGATTCCTATACTTCTTGTTCCATACGTGCGACAATCAATCTAGCCTTTTCTCTCAATGTCTCCTTCTTTTCCCAGCGGATGAAATCTCTCATGAGGTTGATATTAGAAACCGAAGATTCAACTTTCCCCATGTGACTCAAAGCAGCCAATCGCCTCAGGAATTTTGGACTGAATAGATCTCTCCTGTGTCTGATTATCTGATCCTTTATCAACCAAGTAGCCAACACTCCCATTAACCCTACAGCTAGTAGGGCGATTCCAGTCTTCTTTATTTCTTTTTTCATTCTCTACATTTCCTTCCTTCCCACCAGCGCTTCAACAATGGTGGAATGATCCACATATTCTAAATCACCGCCTACTGGAATTCCCCGGGCTAACCTTGTCACTTTTGGACCAAGAGGCCTAATCACCGCTTCGAGATATACTGCCGTGGCTTCTCCCTCCACACTTGAATTTGTAGCGACAACTACTTCTTGGATGGCATGAGTGGCATTGTTTATCCTCTCCAATAGAGAGATCATATTGAGTTCTTCGGGGCCCACTCCATCCAATGGAGACAACCTTCCCCCCAATACATGATAAAGACCACTATACCCACTTGATCTTTCTATTGCTTCAACCTCATGAGCTTCCTCCACTACGCAGATCAAGGCGCTGTCACGATTGGTGCTACTACAAATTTCACACATTTCCAGCTCAGTAAACATGCCACAGGTACTACAAGGATGAACCGTTTCAACAACCTCCTGAATTCGCCCAGCTAATCTCAATACATCCTGACCAGGTCTTTTCAAAATACTATAGACAAATCTTTGGGCAGTTTTTTCTCCAACACCCGGCAGTTTTTTGAACTCTGAGATCAACTCCTCAAGTAATGACACTGCCCTGCCTCCCTAGATAAGATACAGAAGTCGACCACAAACCAAGCCAATTCACTAAAGACCCAATCCAGGCAAGGGAATGGGCAACCTTCCTGTTATCTTTTTCATTTTCTTCTTGCTAGTTTTATTCGCTTTATCTTGAGCTTTGGAGATTGCTTCCAATACTAGATTCTCTAGTAAGTCCTGATCTCCTTTCTCCGTTAAATGCTTATCGATTCTAACAGAACGAATACTTCCTTGCCCGTTAACGGTAGCTGTCACCATACCTCCCTTAGATGAAGCAGAAATTTCCATCTTTTCGAGCTCGTCCTGTAAAACTTTCATACGTTCTTGGAGTTTTTGGCCCATCTCCATTATTTTCCCAAAACCAACCATTCTCTACTCCTTAAAGCTCCTGTTTATCAAAATTAATCCAATAACTCCAGATTTAATTCTTTAACTACTTGCTCAAGATTGGGATCTTTTTCGATAAGAGCCGTCAATCTTTCCTCTGAGTGCTGATCATTTCCGTCTTGAAGATCCTTTTTGTGATCAGCCACATAAACAATCTTGACGTTGCCTGAAAACACTTGATTCAATTGTTTCTCTATCGCTAATCGAAATCTCTCTTCCTTGATCTTTTCAATGACATCTTCTGAAGGTCCGTGAACCACGAATTCTCCATTTTTTCCTTCGTAGGCCCGGCAAGCCCTTAAGAAAGGCTTGCCACCCTCTGGAATCCCTTTGATTTTGGCTATTAATCTGGTCCACTCTTCTGGGAAAGAACCTTGCCCTGTTGACTCAGCTTTTGGGACCTTGTCTGGAGCACCACTCTCTGGGACCACCCCTTTCTCAGGTGTAACCTCATCAACATTGTCTGTGTCAGAATGAGCTGAACGAACTTTAGATTGGTCATCTCCTCGATGCGTATCCCGATGGGTAACCGCACGAACGTTCCCCAATAGCTCCTCTATTTCGACGCTGCTTTCCATATAACTGAGTCTTAACAAGAGCATTTCAACCGTAAGTTGCAAATTAGCATTCCTCTTCAAACTTCCTGAGTTCTCTGCGTCTGTTGCTAATGAAAGCATACGAACCAAATCAGAGGCCTTAAATTTATCAGAACGGATTTCCAAAGAACTGACTTTACCTTTCTCTAGGTTGGACGGGGCACCCCCTAATGATAGTTGAAGAAGATTCCTCAGAATTCCAACAAGACCGTGATAAAACTCAACAAAATCATATCCTTTATCCGATAAATCTTGCACAAAATCAAATATCTTAGCGTGTTTGCGATCTATTATTATATCTGTTATTTCGAGATAGCGTTCGTGTTCTACTAAGCCCAATATTCTATTTACTGAATCGAGTGTGATTGTCCCCCCCGTCAAAGCCACAACTTGATCTAATACGGAAAGTGCATCTCTCATACCACCATCCGCCTTGCGAGCGAGAATCGTCAGCGCTTCTTTGGGACATGAAAACCCCTCACATTCGACTACAAATTCCATTCTTTCGACAATTTTTTCAACACCAATCCGATGGAAATCAAATCGTTGACATCTTGAAAGAATGGGAGCTACTGCTTGCTGTATCTTATGAGGTTCAGTCGTAGCAAATACAAAGACCACTCTGGGAGGAGGTTCTTCTAAAATTTTTAACAAAGCATTCCACGCCTCTCTGGTAAGCATGTGAGCCTCGTCAACAATATAAACTTTGTGACTACCCTCCTGTGAGGGAGCATACATTGCCCGTTCCCTCAACTGGCGCGCGTCCTCAACCCCTCTATTCGAAGCCGCGTCTATCTCTACAACATCCAGAGCTGTCTTTCCACTCCAAATCCTATTGCAACTATCACAAACTCCACAGGGCTCTCCATCTTTCTCTCGATCGCCACAATTAAGGGACATCGACAAAACTCTTGCCAGGGTAGTCTTGCCAACACCTCTTGGCCCGCAAAAAAGATACGCATGGCCAACCCTGTCATCGGCGACAGCCCTCTTCAGGGTCTCTGAAACATGTTCTTGAGCCGTTACATCACCAAACAGTCGAGGACGATACTTTCTAGCAAAGGCTATGTGTGGCACTGTGTAGGAATTCCAATTAGAGGAGGTCGCATACTAGAACAATCTAACACTGTCTGATTTAGACACATAAAGCACTACTGCCCAACTGTCGCAGGTCTTCATAGCAAAAACCATTAACACCTGATAACTTGCTGAACTTAGGCCGAATAAACATTAGCGTCAACGCTAAAATGCCGGTTCTTGAGAGTGTCCATCCGACAGAGCTAAAACTATTTTTTTACCTTGCGTACGTCACTTTATCCTGTAACTCTCATGGGAGCCCCAACCTCTCGGTCAATAGCTTTCCCTATGACTTGGATTTCTTTCATGAGATCAGAGAATTGTTCTGGATAGAGTGATTGTGCACCATCCGACAAAGCTTCCGCTGGATTCGGATGAACTTCGACCATCAAGCCATCTGCTCCTGCAGCCACTGCTGCTCTAGCCATTGGAGTCACTTTGTCCCTAACACCTGTCCCATGGCTGGGGTCCGCAATTATAGGTAGATGGGATAGTCCTTTCACCACCGGTATTGCAGATAAATCAAGTAAATTTCTTGTGTTATCGTCGAAACTTCTTATACCCCTCTCGCAAAGAACTACATTGTGATTCCCTTCCGCAAATAGATACTCAGCTGCCAATAACAACTCCGTTATCGTAGCAGACATCCCTCTTTTTAATAGGACAGGCTTTCCACATTGGCCTATTTTACGCAGTAGGGGATAATTTTGCATATTTCGGGTTCCAATCTGGACCATATCAGCGTAGCTACTCACCAACTCAACATTTTCTTGGTCCATAACTTCTGTAACAATACCTAAACCAGTAGCTTCTCTCGCCCTTGCAAGCATCTCTAGTCCCCTTTCGCCCAGACCCTGCCATGAATAAGGAGAAGTTCTTGGTTTAAAGGCTCCCCCTCTCAACAAGGAAGCTCCAGATTCACTTAGTTGGTGGGCCACCTCCATAATTTGTGATTCACTTTCCACAGAACATGGGCCTGCAATTACTGGGACTGCTGCTTCTCCGAAAATGACCCCATTACAAACATTCACAACAGTGTTTACCTCACGCCATTCTCGAGAAACCTGTTTATAGGGTTTAGTGACCAGAATAATCTCAAGAACGCCTTCAAGGCCTTCAATTCTTGATGAATCGACCCTCCCATCATTTCCCATCAGCCCAACGGTGGTTCTTTGTTTTCCAGGCATGGCCTTAGCTTCATAGCCCAAAGTTTCGATCACTTGCACTACATTGAGTACTTCGGATTCTGAAGCCCCATGTTTCATTACTACCAACATAGCATTCCTTCCCTTTCGTCCTATTAATATCACTCAAAAAACAGCTATTTTGAGGACAGATAAAGAATCTCCCAACTATTTCATAATAACTGAAACATTCTAGTTCCTACAACAGATGGAGATTATTTAATTGTGCAAAAATGAGATCCAAGAAACGAGCACACGCCTGTTATACCTGACCAAAGGGTGTTAATACACATCACCAATCCAAAGAGTAACTGTGTTTACATGGATTAAGTTTTATCACTTTCCTCGAGACGAACGCCTACTATTGAGCTGACCCCTGGTTCTTCCATAGTGACACCATAGATCCAATCAGCTGCTTCTATAGACCGGGGATTATGTGTTATCAAAATGAATTGTGTTTGCTCTTTAAAATCATCTAAAAGCCTAATAAACCTTCCTATGTTGTTCTCGTCTAAAGGAGCATCTACTTCATCGAGCACACAGAATGGACTGGGCTTGAACAGGTAAATCCCGAAAAGTAAAGATAACGCAGTCAGTGCTCTTTCACCTCCAGATAGCAACTCTATCCTCTGCGTTCTTTTCCCTTTGGGTGAAGCATGTATCTCTATACCTGATTCCAAAGGATCAGTAGGATCTGTCAACCAAATATCCGCAGTCCCTCCCTCAAACAACCTCTCAAATGTGTCGCTAAAATTTTCCCTTATTTTCCCAAAAGCCTGATCAAAAAGGTTGGTGGCAGTTTCATTGACCTGACGAATGGCCTCCAATAGATCCTTCTTGGCATTTAACAAATCTTCCCTTTGTTCAGAAAGAAATACAAGCCGCTGACTTTCCTCTTCGTGTTCTTCCACGGCCAGCATATTGACCAAACCTATTTTGCTGAGCTTAGCCAAAATCTCCTCAAGTTCGCCATTGAGATCTTGAGCTTCTCTGTCCACACTTTCGACTTCCTCAAGTAGAGTTTTAACAGGTTTACCCCACTCACTTTGTAACCTATCACTTATGATGTCCTGCCGATTAGTTAACTCTTGTCGTTCAAGTTCAAAAGTGTGTCTTCGGTCAGCAATACTTCTTTCCTTTTCCCTATAGGATTTGACTTCATTTTCTATTTTTTCTAAAGCCTTCTCTACACCCTCTAGGAT
>Ga0315331_10003461_pt1 | contig 11951 bp, 9 predicted proteins | sample M160m34915metaG_FD_203456 | JGI IMG/M metagenome (GOLD analysis project Ga0315331, IMG submission 203456) | Ammonia-oxidizing marine archaeal communities from Monterey Bay, California, United States - M1 60m 34915 | ecosystem: Environmental > Aquatic > Marine > Intertidal zone | place: USA...
AGAGCCTCCGTCGGGTCATCAGGTCTAGATCGATGGTCTTTGCCGCATCCATCAAGGGACCACCCCCTGTCTCCGGCTTCAAAATCACAAAGATCACGTAGCTTGCGTAAATGATCTCTATGAGAAAGTTGATGATGATGACCCAGTGAATGGCCAATAATCCGTATTTTTTCACGTTGATTTCTCCTCAAAAAACATTCTTTCACTGTCTCGCGTCGGTCGCAAGCTTCACCAACCGTTGACCTTTTGGGTCGATCGATGCCATCTGTGAAGTCATGTTAGGTATTCCAGATCAAGATTGGGCAGCGTTTAAGGTGCTTCGCAAGCGCTTGGGCCTTTGGTCAGCGTTGGCCCTCGCTTGGCGGGCCGAACGACGTACCAAGGCCGGGCACCCCTTTGAAAACCTCCCCACGAGCGATGACCCCAAAGAAATTGCCAGCCGGGAACAGATAGGACCGGCCCTGGTGATCTATCAGGAGCTGACCAAGCGAATGGATGAGGAGGCCGCTTACGCCATTGTCGCAGAGCTGGTCGAAGCGGCTGCTCATGTCTTTTTACGGGATACCATCGGGCCTCTAAATCGTAGGGATTTGGTGGTCTTAGCTCCCGATGAAAAGGTCACATTCTTAGAAGAACGATTAGACCGGTTTCCCAATACCACCACCCGCGTGGATAGTGTTGGCGATACCGAGGTCAATTTTACGGTGACCCGCTGCAGTTTCGTCCGCCTTTGCCGCGAGGTCGGTCTGCCGGGACTAGCACCGATGTTCTGCGCTGTTGACGCGTCTTATTTTGGGAATGTAGAGCCGGGCCTCGAGTTGGTGCGGCCAACGACCATCGCTAGCGGTGGTGACAGCTGTCCATTCAGCTTACGCTTTACGGATTCGGAGCCGCCCACCTGAATCTTGCGTTCATTTGTAACTTGAATTGAATGCTACGCTTCGGAAGACTAGCAGTCCCAACATGACCAAGGAGGAACCCCCCCCGTGTTTCTGAAAAATGCTTCATTGCCTCTCTTACTGTGTTTCACCCTGACATTCTTTTTCGGTTGTGCCGATGATGATGGGGAAACCAATCCTGGTACCGGCGGTGCAGGAGCGACCGGCGGTATGGGCGGCGCTGGTGGCGTCGGCGGCGTCGGTGGCGTCGGTGGTATGGGCGGCATGGGCGGGATGGGCGGCATGGGCGGCATGGGCGGCATGGGCGGCATGGGCGGGATGGGCGGCATGGGCGGCATGGGCGGTCAGTCTGGATCCACAGGCCCAGTGACCGTACCGGCCAGTGGTCGATATTCTATGGGGCTCAACCTTGTGGAGTTAGGCGGCTATCTCTTACCCCTACAATTGGAAATTATCACCGAGGACCGCGGTGAAGACGGGGGGCTTTTTCAGTCCATGGCCCTTCGTGCGGTCAGCGACGGCAACGTGAGTGAGCCTTTTGTGACCGTCGAAGATATACGAATTGTGGCCGGTGACATCTTTGCGGCCGAATTTCCGGAGTCGGCACTACCGGCGGCTTTCAGCCCCACGGGCAGCGACGTACGGTTCCGCCTCAATATGGCCGGACGCATCACCTCGGAAAGCACTTTCTGTGGCACTATCACTGGCGAGATTACGACCCTCGATCAGCCCTTGACCATGAGTACCTTTGCTGTAGAACCATGGGAGGGTCGAAGCGAGACTGCACCCAGTGACTGTGCGGGGAATGGTGGTGGCGGCATGGCCTGCGACCGTATCGATATGTGCCCGGACGTTGCCGTCGGTGTAAATATGCTCTCCTCGTGCGAGGAGGACCGTATATTTCGTGTCTTTGCCCCCGATGATATGGAGACCGACGAAACCCTGCCGTTGATCTTTCTCTGGCATGGTCTGGGCTCTGACCCCGATGCCCTACTCGATCGAAGCTTATTGGCCGAACAGGTCAATGAGCGGCGTTTTGTTCTCGTGGTGCCGAGCTCGAGAGCTCTGCCCGTTGAGTGGGACCAATTAGGTCAGGGCGATAACCCAGACTTGGCTTTCTTCGATGACATGGTCACCTGCGTTCAGACAGCCTTTCCTGTGGATACAAATCGAATCTATTCCACGGGCTTGAGTGCCGGTGGTCTGTGGACAACTTATTTGGGATTGCGGCGGGCATCGGTGATTGCGGCCATCGCCCCCATGTCGGGCGGATTGATCGTAGACTACGTAGCACCTGAGCGAACCCTACCGGTCCTGGTGTCCTGGGGCGGTATCGAAGACATTGCCGTTGAGCAAGACTTCAATACCTTCGCCCTGGCGCTCATCGAGGATTTACAGGCGGCGGGCCATGAACTTGTGACCTGCAATCACGGACAAGGCCACGAATGGTTGCCTTCATTTAATCCGTGGGTATTACAATTTCTATTCGATCACACCTTGGACGGGTCAGACCCGCCCTATGCCATGGGACTCCCCGAAGTGTTCCCTGACTATTGCCGAGTTGCATCGGAGTAGCAGCGCGCCACCATCTCCTTTACTCGGGCCAAACCAAGCTCTCTGAAATGGGCGATGTTTCTCTCCGGTATGGCATCCACGTCGGGATGGTTCTCGATACCTTCCGCGACGTCGGCGGTCCGAAGAAAATGAAACATGGGGTAGGGTGACCGATTGGTCCAATTGGCTGCATCGTCTGGATCTACGCCATCAAAGACATAATTGGGGTGGAAGGATGCAACCTGGATTTCACTGTCCAGTTTCAACGCCTCAATGGTGTTCTCCACAAAGGCTAACCCATCTAGATAGGCATAGAAGTCCTCGAATAATGCGGTGGTGACCAATATGGTCGTCGACAATTGCTCTGCCTCCAATTCCATCAAATCGGCCAATTCCAAAGCCAAGGCATCCAAGAAACTGTCCATGTCTGGAGATGGGCAGACCGAGACACGCATCATCTGATACGCATGGGCGGCGAAGGGGCAGGTATTCTCTCCGATGACGACGGTTCTTATCCAGGTGTGGGTGGCGTCTGCGGCAAGATGTGATGGATTCTCATTCATGGATACTACGATATTCGACCCTGGTCAGAAGGGCCAGCTTCCTTAGGCTCTTCAATTCGCGGACCCGTTGTCGGCCAAGTTGGCCGTTGGTAAGTGATTGGAAATATGTCGCTTTTAAGATTATTTTGACCCGGGGGCTGGTGATGGTGACCCTGAATGCAAGAGGATTTAACGCAGGAAATGCCAATGTACGTAGCACTGACAATTAAGCAATCTTTTCGGACCGCTGACCTTCGGGTATTGGCGAGTACCGATGGGGGCGTATTGTAAGTTTCGTATATGCGAATAGTGTCTGGAAAAGGCCGGTTCGCAATGCGAATCGGCCTTTTTTTATTGGGGCTTAGACCGGTGCTGATAACGCCGGCCTCGGTCGACCGCCTTACTGGCCCCCACAATTTTTGAACCGCGCGACCGGCAAGATGCCGGTGAAGAAAAGGAGAAAGAAAATGCGTGGTGCAGGTGGAAAGAAAGAAGTGGCAACCCTGGCCTGGCCATTGGCCGTGGGGATGCTGTCATTTACGGTCATGGGGGTCACCGATACCATTTTGATGGGTCAGGTGGGCACCGAGGCTCAGGCAGGCGTCGGACTCGGCACGACCATGATATTCCTTGTGGTGGCCTTCTTTCGAGGGATTACCAGTGGTGCTCAAGGCCTAGTGTCCGCTGCCGATGGGGCAGGGGACCGACCTCGCGTTTTGAGAGCGGCGGGTGCTGCGCTCATCATCGGTCTTATCACCGGTGTTCTGGCGACGGGGCTTGGCTTGGTGGTCGCCTCTTGGGTCTTACCCGCGCTCAGCGAGGAGTCGGGCGTGGTGGGCGCTGCCGGGGATTACGTCACGGTTCGTGCGTGGGCACTGCCCATCTCGGTGGTTTCCTTTGGCATGATGTCCGTCTTGCAGGGGCTCGGCGATACTAAGATCCGGATGTGGGCGAGTATTGCCGGCAATGGGGTCAACGTCCTCTTTGACTTTGTCTTTATTTTTGGATGGGGCCCCATCCCGGCAATGGGGGCGACTGGGGCAGCTTTGGCCACAGTCCTCGGCTTGACGACCATGTGTGTCATGTACGCATGGCGCTTTCGTCACGTGGTGGGTCGACCGAGTCGCCCAACACGGGAGGTATTGCGGAGTACCATCGAGATTGGACTGCCCGCCGGTGCTCAGGCTGGCCTCGGCTCATTGGCTTTCGCCACCATGACGGCGGTTTTGGCAAAGGTGGGCTCGGCTCATTTGGCAGCGAGTCAAATCGCGCTGAACATCATCAGTGTCTCCTTCTTACCCGGCTACGGTTTGGGTGAGGCTGCCGGGGTGTTGGCAAGCCGCTATCTTGGTGCGGGCAAACCAAGAACCGCAGCACGGGCCATCAAGTCAGCCCGGGGGATAGCCCTGGTTGTCATGGGGCTCTGCGGTGTGGTTTTTTGGTTGGCAGGTGCTGCTATCGTGGGTGTGTTTACCAAGGACCACAACGTTCAGGTCATCGCCGAGAGTTTGCTACTCTGTGCGGCCTTATTTCAGCTGCTCGATGCCATCGTAATGGTCAACCTATGTGCCTTGAGAAATCTCGGTGACACTCGATTCACCTTTTTTGCGACGGCCATTGCCGCTTGGCTCATCATGCTCCCCTTGACCTACTTCCTCGGGATAAGAATGGGGTTTGGTGCGACGGGGGCCTGGTGCGGGATGATCTTCGAGATGGCGCTCTTAGCGCTCTTGACCGGTCGTCGTGTGGCCGGCGTACGGACGGGACGTGTGGGTCGTTTGGATCTACTACTTGGTCGTTAACCAGCCACCTCCTCTCGGACAACCGGGAGGAGGTGGCCTCTTTGTCAGAGCACGGCATCCCACCAGTAATTGACCTTGAGGACCACCCGTCGGTCGGCTGATTCCAGTCCATCACCGTAGGTGATGTTTTCTTGATAGACGAGGAAGATGTCGCTGCCCGGTAAATACCGCCAGCGTATTCGCGAGAGAAACCGACCGGTTTCATCGGCGGTGTTGGCCTGCCCATTATTTTCCCAGAAGAGGTCTGGGGACAGAGCGATTGTTACCCCGGTATTGCACACCAATGTATCCGATGCACCGTAGTCGGGCAGCGTGAACCAGGCGGAACCGAGACCGGCAGACACGCGCAGATGAGCGCCGAAATATGATGACGCGTTGACACTGACTTCATGCTTTTCTCCATCATAGAACGCGTCGGTCCAGCTATAATCTAAGGAGAAGTTGGGATTCCGACTTTGGGGAGAGTTGAGGGAAATACCCCAAACTGGACCGGCATAGGTACCGGCGGGTATCTCTTCTCCGGTCGGTAGTGGAAAGGACTCGGTCACCACATCCTCAAGATGCTGTATGCCCAATTCAATCCCCCAGCCATTCCGAAAACGGACCGCCGACTCCAATTCGAATTCACGGCCGAGATAGGTCTCACCGTCGCCGGTGGCGAGGCCAAGGGCTTCTAATTCCACCACCAAACGACTCACTGGGCTTTCTTTAAAGCGAATGGTCCACTGACTTTCGGCAGTGCCCTGCAAAACATTTTTTCGCCTGACAAAGCCGAGGGCGGGCGCGTAGTGATCATCGATCCGGGTCACAGCCACCCCCGGCTGCCAAACTTGACCGCGATAATCAATACCCACTCGGGTTGAGGAGCCTGGTTGGCTCGCTTGGTTGGTGCCGAGAGAGACATCCGTAAACCCGGTCAATTCCAAGCGCTGGCCGAGAAGACTCAGACTGCCATCTATACCAACAGTATGCTGGTGTAACTCGCTCTTACCCGATACAGCATTTCGAGACGTGAGCAATAGGCCCAGGGTACTCCCACCATCAAAGGTATACTTCGCACGGGCGACGGCATCATTCTGTGCCGGTTGGGTCGCGCTGTCGGCAGTGGTGACGTTCATGGCCCCAAGTCCCAATTGGCCTATACGCCCATAGACTTTCCCACCCGCCCAAATGGGGAGAGATGTGCCCTTGTCATCGAGACCGATCCGTCTCGAGAAAAATGGCTGCGAGGTGCCCCGAGCGCCAAATTCAAAGATCCCCAAACCAGCCAGAAAAAAGGGACGTTTCTCAGGCAAGTACAGGGGGAAACGGGTGAGGTTGACCAATTCATCGTCCAAGTCGACTTCCGCGAAGTCCGTAAAGGCTGTTAATTCGGCCCAGAGATCGTTCTGAATCCGCATTTTGGCGTCTAGACCCATGCGCACATCCATGGTGTCTCCACCTAGACGATCCTCTCCCGGGTATTGAATCAAGGTGTAGGGCGTGATGCGTATGGGTTCGCCTTTGATCCCCACGCCGTCCAAACCCAGGAGGTGCCCGTAATGACTTGCGGCCGATGGGCCTAACTCCGGTGGGATAAGCACCCAATCATAGGTGGCGTTTCGTTGGTTATGATCTCGCGAGATATTAAAGCCTACGATCCGTTTGGCCGCCGTTGAGGCGGTCAACCCCAGCGTCGTGTAGGGAATATGATATTCGATGGTCCATGTCCGGCCTTCAAAGTGACTGCGGGCGCGCCAGACAGCATCGAATTCACGTCGGAATTGCTTGCCATTATCTAGGCCCATGGCATCCACTTGCGCGTTGGCAAAGTTGACGCCTAAGTTGATGGACGTTCGGCGGTCGTAGGCGACATCGAATTTGAGGGTGACCGCATCATCGGACCAGATGCGGTAACTATCTCGCCTTAACTCCAGCGCTCGGGGTCGACGACCTACCGGGAAGTCATTCTCAATGGCCACATAGAGGGCATTGTCGTCAAAGAGGACGCGCACTCGGCTGTCGACCGGTGCTCTGTCATTGGGATTGGGGACCCGCTCGACAAAGCCGCTGCTGACATCCGCCTTTGCCCAATCAGGCTCGGTGAGTCTACCATCTATTTTGATGGGACCCTGAGTCACCCGTTTTGCCTTCACGTGTTTACGGAGGTCGGCTTGGCCATAGGCCAATTGGTGAAGTGACGGTACAAGCACGAAGACGAAGAGGAATAGCGAGGCTGCCCATTGACCCCTGACGCAGACCATGATCATGTTGATTAAGTACTCCCGATTAGGCGATGGTGGTCAACATGGAATGGCAAACGGCAATTTCCAATCATCCTGAATTATCCACCGCGTTGGCGTCGTGCATCGAAACGTTAGAGATGACGCTCGATGATTCACCTGATGTCATTTTTGTGTTCGTCTCACGCCATCACCAAGATAGTTGGGGGCTGATTGGCCCTGTTTTACAGAAACGGTTTCCACATGTCGATGTAATCGGTTGCTGCGGCAGCGGAATTATTGGCGGTGGCCACGAGGTGGAGCGGTCACCGGCCCTTTCCCTTGCGGCGACTACAATTCCAGGAGTCGAGTGCCGGCCCTTTCATTTTGAATCTACGGATTACGCTGCTGACGATCTATCCGATGATGATTGGCGGGATATTTTTGGGGGGGCGCGTGATCCGCAGGCTCTGATCTTATTGCCCGATCCCTACTCGACGGACATCAGACCGGTGATTGCGGCTGCGGACCGACTGTATCCCGATGCGACGGTAATTGGCGGCATGGCCAGCGGTGGTCGTGAGCCGGGCCAACATGTGCTCATCATCAATGGAAAGAGCCACAAATCTGGCTGTGTCGGCATTGCCCTTGCCGGTAATCTGGTGGTCTCGACGGTTGTCGCCCAAGGCTGCCGACCTATCGGGCCTCCGCTTTTTGCGACGCGTGTTGACGCACACACCATCTATGAGATCGATGGTAAGCCTGCGCTGGACGTTTTGGAGGCGGTTTGTAAGGCGCTTCCGCCCGAAGAAATCGCTCTTGCACAGCAATCACTTTTCATCGGTCTCGCCATGGATACGGATCGGGAGTCCTATGGGAAGGGAGATTATTTGGTCCGTGATGTGGTGGGTGCAATGCCTGAAGGTCGCGCCCTGGTCATTGCCGCTCGCCCCAAAAGCCAGAGCGTGATTCAATTCCACATACGCGATGCGCGCTCGGCCTGGGCTGATCTGAACGGATTGATGGAGGCAGCTGCAGAGTCGGAACGACCTTACGCGGGTGGGCTGATGTTTTCTTGTGTAGGCCGCGGTGAGAGTCTTTTCGGCGAAAATGGCCACGACAGCCGAGTTATTAGAAAACACATGAGCGACCTGCCCCTCGCAGGATTCTTTGGGAACGGGGAAATCGGGCCCGTTGGGGGACGGACGTGGATTCATGGGTACACCACGGCTCTGGCTCTTTTTCGGCAAGGGGCCGACGCCTAAGGGGGCGAAGAAAACTCTGTGGCAGGCGCTGCTGAAGTCGATGGATTAAAGGGCCTTCTTACTGACCTGGTATCGACGGATCGCACCGACCGTCGCCTTCGACGATGGCACAAACGGACATGTCGCCGAATCGCTCCGCACAGAGGGCATCGCCCGCCTCGCTGGGAATACAGCATTCCGGATTCATACAACCTGAACTCTTGTTACACATCCCTTCTAGGCCACAGAACCAATCATCGGCAAATTCTGATCGGCAGCATTGGTGGCCCGTCTCATCGGGTCGGCAGTCTGCACACGGCGGTGGCATTGGGCGAAGGCATTGGCCGCCGTTTGCCAGCTGAGTACACTCGCTCTGCTCACCAAAACTGCGCTGACATTTTGCGTCACCGCCAGGTCCGGGGACGCAACAGTCTTCGGACTCACAGGGGGGGGCGACCTCGCAGAGGCCTTCACCGCCACAATACCAATTCGGCCCCAATGCATCATAACAGCAGCTATGTCCGTCACTATCGGAAACACAGCCCGGACACGCTCGTTCTGAACACAGGCCGTTGGTCTCACCCGCAACACAGGTACTGCCTGCACCAAAAGTATTGAGGCAGTATTCGTCACCCGCCGCACCCGGTGGACAGCAAGATTCCTCCTCGCATGCTTCCAATTGGACGCAGGTACCGCTACTCGAACAGAAGTAACGCTCTCCGTATTGCTCTTGGCAGGTCATGTTACCCGTAGAGTCGGCAGTACATTGTGGACCCATATCAACGGCGGCGTCGACGGGGGGACTTTTCGTTTCTTCCTTGCATCCGAGACCGGAGATCATAACCATCAGAACCATGGTGAGGGTGATGGAGGATGGATAGCGATGTGTCATTTATTGATCAACCTGAACAAGACGTTGGCTCATATTACTCCCTTTAGGTCCGTACGTCATATCCTCATGTTGGGTCTGACCTCACTCTTGACCGCAGGAAGTCTTGGGTGCAGTGAATTACCCGCTGCCCCGGTGGATCGAGATGCGTCTTCTGGTCTCAATGATGCCCATCTTATCCATGGCGACGGTGATGTTACGAGAAGCGAGGATGCTGCCTGGGTACCCGACATGGACCTTTCGGACTTCGGTGAGAATACCATCTTAGATGCGCAAGGCGCCGGCGTTGACTCTCAACTTGATCTTGGGATTGAACCCGATGCCGTACCCCTTGACCAGGCCCTGCCTATGCCCCGAGAGGACATGGCGATCCCGGAAGGGCAGGCCCTCTATCCGGCTGGTCGTACTCATTCACCCATGCCCCAAGATGTGGTGTCTGCTATTCGAGCTATCCATGCATCGAATGACCGCTGGCAAGATGATGTCTTCATGAAGATTGGGGCTTCCAGTACGGTCAGTCGGCACACGCTCCATTGCTTTGGTGACAATCAATTCGACCTTGATCGCCATGGACACTTACAGGCAACCCTAGACTTCTTTCTCCAGGGCAATGCCGCGGGCTCCAATTCATTCAACCGGACCACCATTGCTGCGCGGGTGGGCCACAGTGCCAACTGGGCAATTGCCGGGGACCCGTCGCCGGTGGCACAGGAAACCGATGCCCTTCAGCCTCGCTTCGGTTTGATTCATTACGGGACCAATGACATGGGCTTGGGCGCGACTTATGCGTCGGCCATGCGAAGCTTTTACGACAATATGGTCGTGCTCATGGATGGACTCATCGCCCAGGGGATTATCCCCGTGCTCACCGGGATATCAAGGCGAGGCGACCGAGCCTCAGCTGATCTGTGGGTGGCAACGTATAACGCGGTCATTCGTGGTCTTGCACAGACGCGTCAAATCCCCTTTGTGGATTTGCACCATGCTGTGGATCCTCTTGACGAATATGGGTTATCCGGGGACGGCCTGCACTTGAATCGGTACAGCGATGGCGCGTGCATACTCACACCCATGGGTCTGCGCTACGGATACAATGTCCGAAACTTAATCGTTCTAGAAACCCTCGACCGTCTACGACGGGTTTTGTTTGGTGCTGAGGATCGGATCGAGGCGGCGCCACGCCTGGTTGGGGCAGGGGATTATGGAGATCCTTTTCAGATCCAGACGCTACCCTTTGCCGATGGGCGGGACACTCGCCTATCCACCACGCGAACCCATGGGGCCTACCCGGCCTGTGACGATGCCAATGAAGCCGGGCCGGAATTCGTTTATCGATACACGACCGATGAGGTCCAACGGATACGCGCCATGGTGCTCGACTCCGGTGATGTCGATATTGACCTTCACTTGCTCGATGAAACCGGGCGTGCCGCGGGTTGTCTCGACAGAAATCACCATTACATTGAGCGCACACTTGAGCCCGGAACCTACCATTTTGTATTGGACACCTTTACCGGACGAGACGGCCAAGAGTTTTCAGGGCCTTACCTCTTTGTCTTGGTAGCGTGTGATGATGGCGATACGGCCTGCATCGATTAAGCTGAATAGTGCTGACCGGTAGGGGGAGAGTGACTAAACCTCGTGGAATAGGACTAAGGCTGGTTTGTCCTATTTTGTCTTCTTGGTGGTCTTCTTGGTGGTCTTCTTGGTGGTCTTCTTGGTGGTCTTCTTGGTGGTCTTCTTGGTGGTCTTCTTCTTAGAGCTCTTTTTCTTGGCGCTCCTCTTCTTTACTTTTTTTTTTACCCGCTTCGCTTTATGGCGCTTCACGGCGGCTTTCCAGGACCGAATTGCATCGGCTTTCTTCGTTCGCTTGGTCGTGACCGCTGGACCAAGCTTCATTTTTCCGCTCTTGATATGCGCCTTGACCGCAGCGAGGCTCATGGACGTTCGGCACTTCCTCTTCCGCTTGCCTGCCACTTTTGCCTTCTTTCCATAGCGACTCCGAATTTGGCGGTTCACGGAGGCGATACGCCCCTTGGTGGCTGGATGAGATGAGAGGAATTCTGGTGCCCCACCTCCTTTTTCCCCCTTCAGTAAGACGCCGAAGAAATCGGCGAGCCCGTGTGGATCGTAGCCGGCGTTATGACTAATCTGCAGGCCAACTCGGTCAGCCTCCGATTCATCATCTCGGCTAAAGGTCGTCGATGAGAGGAATTGCCAAATCAGGGTGGCCGATCCGGCGGCAAGGCCGTCACTTAGAAAGAAGGTGATGATCTGTTCGACAGCAAAAGCCTTCTCGATAGATTTGGCTCCGTGGCGCTGAGTAACGTGGGCCAGCTCATGGCCCATGACGCCAGCGATCTCAGCGCAATCCTTTGATTGTAGAATGAGACCGGTTGATAAATAGGTGTATCCGCCCGGCGCAGCGAAGGCATTGACCAGTTTCTTGTCAGCGATGACCGCGACCTTATAGCCCTTTACATCCTTTGGGTTTCGAAACTTTGCCGACGCCTTTTGTAGTGGCCGGACAAACTCCTTCGCCCACTTGGCTACAGGGTCACGTGAATCTACCAGGCGATATTCTTTTTTCAGTTGCTTGTGCACCCCCGCGCCAATCTCAAGCTCCTGCTGATTACTGATAAGCGCGCCACCACAGCCATGGGTGAAGAGGCTGGCGAGAAGAAGCAAATTGAGTCGATTCATTGAAATACCTGTTCTTGAGTGGTCCCGGACGCTGACGATGGAGAGTGTATGCTATTTAAACAAAAGCGTAAAATCCCCTCGGTAGGGGCCCTTTTGCTGTTGCATGAGAAGTGAATC
>Ga0315331_10003463_pt1 | contig 11950 bp, 8 predicted proteins | sample M160m34915metaG_FD_203456 | JGI IMG/M metagenome (GOLD analysis project Ga0315331, IMG submission 203456) | Ammonia-oxidizing marine archaeal communities from Monterey Bay, California, United States - M1 60m 34915 | ecosystem: Environmental > Aquatic > Marine > Intertidal zone | place: USA...
TTCCAGTATGCTAGCTTTAATAATAGCCGTAGTTTACATTTCTTCCTGGCTGCTTGGCCCGTCACTTGCATATGGCTTACCGCTATGGGAGTCTCCACTATGGCTTTTAATCTCAACGGCTTTAACTTTAACCAGTCAGTCGTTGCTGCCAATGGAAGAGTCGTCCCTACATGGGCTGACGTTCTCAACCGTGCTGACTTAGGCATGGAAGTAATGCATGAAAGAAACGCACATAATTTCCCACTTGACTTAGCGGCTAAAGAAGTCGCACCGATAGCCTAACGATACTTCCGTTCATCCTTATGGGACGCATGAAACCTTAGACATGGAACGGGGTCTGGGGTACTTGGAGATTTCCAATGACTATTAAAGTTACTTACAAGTATCGTGGCATCACTTACACAAAATCAAAATCTATTTAATTAAAATGAAAACACTTGCACTTGCTCTCGCAGCTACCACCATAGCGTCTGCACCTGCATCCGCTGGTATCTATATCAACGCTGAGTCTAATGATGGTTACACAGGTTCTGAGTATTCAGGTAGAACAGTAGATCTACATGTTGGATATGAAGGTTCTGTTTCAAAGTTTGACTACTACATTCAAGGCGGTCCAGCATTCACTGCTGTTGCTGATGTAGATGGTTCAGATCAAGAACTATCAGGTAAGCTTGGAGGTACATTCAATGTGTCTCAGAAGCTTGGTGTTTATGGTGAAGTATCTACCATCACTAATGATGGAGATGATCGTAGCTATGGCACAAAACTTGGAGCTAAGTTTAAGTTCTAATGTCACAACAAAGCGACAAGGCTAGGGCATCAGTGACTTCACTGACCCCTGAGCCTGAGTTCTCTAAGTCTGGAGTTCCTTTACATATGTTTAGGGATGGCTTACAGATTGAAGAGAATGTACCAGCTGATGATCTACCTGACATGGGTATTGATGAAGCTTTAACAACTTTATAAACAGGGAGAGAGGCACCTCAGAGTCGGACCTCTCTTTCATTTGGCTCTTGGCCTGTTACGACAGATACCCATTAGCCGTCTAGACGGTGGGATAGACCACAACAAAATGATCACAAAAATTTCAGCTGAGAACGTATATATCAAATTAATTTTTAACAATGGCACAACAGTCAACAGATCATCAGGCTAGTGTAACTAAGCCTGGTTCGAGTAATGGAGGTGCCGACAGACGAGCCCTCTATTTAAAATTATTCAGTGGCGAGATGTTCAAAGGCTTCCAGCATAATGCTATAGCTAGAGATCTTGTCATGAAGAGAACTCTTAAAAACGGTAAGAGTTTACAATTCATCTACACAGGTCGCACCAAAGCTGAGTACCATACACCAGGTAACAGCATACTAGGTAACGATCAGAATGCACCTCCAGTAGCTGAGAAGACCATCACAGTTGATGATCTACTAATCAGTTCAGCTTTCTTATACGAGCTTGATGAGACACTTGCACACTACGATTTGAGATCTGAGATATCCAGAAAGATTGGGTACGCTCTTGCTCAAAAGTATGATCGCTTAATCTTTAGATCCATTACTCGTGGAGCTAGAGCTGCATCACCTGTTAGCATGACTAACTATGTAGAGCCAGGTGGTACACAGATCCGTGTTGGTACAAACGCTGATGCTAATGATGCTTATAGTGCAACTGCACTTGTTAATGCATTCTATGATGCAGCAGCTGCAATGGATGAAAAAGGAGTCAGTTCTGACGGGAGATTCGGGATTTTGAACCCTCGTCAATATTATGAATTGATCCAACAAGTTGGTGAGAATGGTCTAATTAACAGAGACTCACAAGGCTCAGCCCGTCAGAAGGGTAATGGCATTGTTGAGATCGCTGGTATTAAGATCTACAAGTCAATGAACATACCATTCTTAAGTAAGTATGGTACTAAGTACACACCTGCATCAGGTAATAACGATGCTGTAGATACTAACGTGGCTGATCCTGGTAACACAGGTAGCTTCGTGTCAGAAGGCATTGAGGATGCTCGTAACTCTGTTACAGGTATCAACAATGAGTATGGACAAGCATCTAACTTTGCTAACTCATGTGGCCTCATCGGACAGAGAGAATCTGCTGGTGTTGTCGAAGCTATCGGACCTCAAGTTCAAGTAACGAAGGGAGATGTTAGTGTGATTTACCAGGGTGACGTGATATTGGGTCGCTTAGCACTCGGGGCAGATTATGTAAACCCCGCTGCTTGCGTAGAGCTTTTCGCTGGTACAGCTACAAAACCAGCTGCATTCTAAATATGCTTATACAAGGGAGTCTTTATGGCTCCCTTTTTTTTATTCACAAATATTTATACCTATGGCTTTTCCTACCACTAATGCTGCTACAGAATTACCCGCTATAAATCAAATCCTCATGGCTTGTGGTCAGGCTCCAGTCACCACTTTGGATGAAACCAACCCAGACGTTGCGATTGCTTATCAAACACTTACAGAAGTTAGTAGAGAAGTTCAAAGTGAAGGATGGACCTTTAACAAGGAAGACCATTATGAGATGACACCTGATTCTAGTGATGAAATTGTAATACCAGCAAATATATTACAAATAGATCTTACCCAGTCTGATGCTGGAGATAAGAAAGCAATAAGAAGAAATGGAAAATTATATGACAAACAAAACCATACAGATAAATGGACAGATGATACTGTAAAAGTTGATGTACTTTGGTTCTTTGATTGGGTAGATTTACCTCGACCTATTCAAGATTATATAACAAGTAGAGCAGCTACTATTACATCTAGTCGTATAGTTGGAGATCAAGGGCAGTACCAAATGCTTCAACAAAAAGAATCATACATGAGAGCTATGGCTCTAGAGTATGAAACAAACCAAGGTGATTATTCATTCTTTGGTCAACCTGACGGAGCACACCCTTATGTCGGTTATCAACCTTATCATGCACTTAAAAGATAATGGCAGCAGTAACTCAAGTAATTCCTAACTATTTAAGTGGTGTATCCAAACAACCAGATAGTAAGAAACTACCAGGACAAGTAAGAGAATGTATTAATGGTCTAGCTGACGTAACATTAGGCATGACTAAACGTCCTGGATTTGAATTTATTTCAAAATTAAAAACAACAGGTGGTGCAGACTTTACTGGTACTCAATTAGATAATTGTAAATGGTTTTACATTAATAGAGATACACAAAAATATATAGGATGCATTACACCAAAATCAGGCAGTACAAATGGTTCTGTTTATATATGGAACGCTGCAACAGGTGCAGCATGTACAATAACTAATGGATCTGCACATAGTTATTTAACAGGTATTAAATCTAATTATGATGTATTAACAGTACAAGCATCTACCATTATTTGTAATGATGCAGTCACTGTAACTACACAAGCTGTACCTGCTTTTGTAGCTAAAAGTAGAGGTACTGTTTTATTAAGTGGTACTGCTGAACAGATGTTTAGCCAAACATGGAAAGTAACCGTTGGAGGTTCTTCCATTGGTGGCAATCAGACAGCTACATACACATCTGGTGCCGCCGATAAGTTTGATACTATATTAACTGGCCTTAAAACAGCTATAGAAAACCTAAGTATAACAGGATTAACAGTAGCTAAATATGGTACTTCTTTACAGTTAGATTATGTACTAACCGTAAGTGGTACGCCGACTAGAACTGCATTTACACTTGCAGCTGAAGGTGGATTTGATGGCGAAAGATTAGTTGTCTTCCAAGATTGGTCATCTAATGCTTCACATTTACCACCTAATTCATTCCACGGTCACGTTGTTACTATTGTTAATTCAGTAACTACTGATGCTGATAATTATTATTCAAGATTTGTAGCTGATAATGAAGCAGCTGGTAGTGGTTACTGGAGAGAAACACTTAGCCCAGAAGTTTCCCCAGGGTTAACAGCTTCTACTATGCCACATAGGTTAAGAAATACTGGTACTAATGCTTTTATATTAGAACCTATTACTTGGATAGATAGACTTGCAGGTGATGATCTTACTGTTCCTCACCCTAGTTTTGTAGGTAAAACAATTAAAAGATCTTTTTTCCATGATGATAGATTAGGATTTTTATCTGAAGATAACGTAGTTATAAGTAAAGCTAAACAACCTTTTGATTTCTATGGTAAATCTGCAAGAACAGTAACAGCTGCAGATCCTATAGATGTTAACTGTGCTTCCGTAAGACCAACTAAATTACATGCTATAAAACCAGCTCGACAAGGTTTGGTTTTATTTAGTAAAAATCAACAGTTCTTAATCTTTGCAAATGACGGTCCATTAACACCAAAGACCACGAAAATCAGACCAATCTCTAACATGGAGATGAGTGATGAAGTTGACCCAATAGACGTTGGTACTCACATGAACTTCATCAGTAAAACTCCTAACTTTGTTAGGGTATTTGCTATGACCACTAGAGGTTTAGGTGAAAACCCAGACATACTAGATATAGGAAGGGTAGTTAATGAGTGGATTACTATTGATGTAGACACTCTGGTAGCTAGTATTCAGAATGAATTTTTATGTATGTCTAGTCAAGGTAGTAATGAGATCTTCTTCTACAAGACATACACCGATGGTAAAGAACTATTGATGGAATCTTGGTTTAAATGGCAAATGCCTGGAACTATACAAGCTATGGCTTTAGATCAAGATGATATGTTCTGTGTTACTAAACAAGGTAATCAATATGTTCTTTCTGATGCAAACCTAACTCAGAGTCCTGAAGCAGCTGTAATTACTAATGCTCAAGGTCAAAAGATTAACCCATGTATTGACTTTTATACACCTGCTAGTAATGGTTTAACTGGTAGTAATTTAAAAACTGTTGTATATGATGCAGCCAATCTTAGATCCAAGTGTTATATACCTTTTGCTAACTTAACTACTAGAAAGAATATAGTTCTAGTTGCTGGTACGACTGCAGCTGGTACATATAATAACTCAGGTTATACAGTTACAGCTGAGGTAGGTACCGATTCTGATGGTACATTCTTTATTGTTGAAGGATTAGATTTATCAGATAACGCTGCTAATGTATATGTTGGATATGCGTATGACTTTGATGTAACCCTACCACAGATTTATTTTACACGTGATCAAGAAGGTAAAAATAAAGATTATACGGCAAGCTTAACAATAGCAAGGCTTAAATTTGATACAGGATTATCTGGTCTATTAAGTTTTAAATTAAATGCTGCAGGTAGATTTGCAGGTAAAAAAGACCATACTATGTTTGAAACTAATAGTTCTGATACTAATAATAATCCTGTTTATACTGATTATAGTTGGCTTGAGTCTGATTTAAGTTATATTGATCAGAATCAAGTTAAAGTTAAAATCAATAACAAGTTAGTAGCTGATTCACTTAGAACATTTCAAAGTGATAGAACCATAAGACTTGATAATTCATTATTAAAACAAACCACATTAAGTGGTAATGGTTCTGAAAAAGTATTTGCTTATACATTTGATGTTGATACTACGAAGTCAATTAAAGTAAAAGTAGGTGGTGTTGAAACAACTGATTTTATATTCAGTGGTGGTAAGTATATAACTTTCAATACTGCACCTCCTTCTGGTTCAAACAACATCCATATATACAATGTTGACCCTGTTACTATCTACCTAGATGAATGGTATGAACTAGCACCATCACAGATGGCTAATGATTACCTAGCTGATGATGTCCCATTAGAAGAGTCTAGAGTTATAACATTACCAATACACCAAAGAAGTAAGAACTTCACCTTACGAGTCTTTAATGACTCACCATTCCCAGTGTCCTTGAACTCGATGATGTGGGAAGGAAACTACTCACCGAGATTTTATAGAAGAACCTAATGACCACTCCAAAAGAAAGACTTGGTAACAATGTTGTTGCTGAAAAACTAGCACGTATGTGTGCTGGTGAAAACCAAGATGCTTTAGATTATTTATATATGATCAGTAGCATTACAAGAGTAATTGATGATATTTATGATCAAGATCAAGTTGTCAATAGAGACACTTTATTGTCAATACTTGAAATGTTATTTATTAAATTACCTATAAATCCATTTTATATATCTAATCAAGATGCATTAGTATCACAACATATATCAATGTGGAATGCTTGGATGGCAGCAAATGCGTGGGAAGATGGTGATAAAACAGAACAAATATATGCTCATGTTTGGCGTGATACTTTACATGAACTATGTCCAATTGTTGCTTTATTAACACAAGATTATGAAGCAATGAAACATGTATCTAACGAAATGCGTTATTTGTATAAAAAAGATTTAGGAGATTAACTTATGGCATTGTATGCAGCAGCAGCAATTCCGTGGATTATAGGTAGTACAGCAGTTTCGGCTGGTGTTGGTATTTACGCAGCTAATAAATCAGCATCAGCAGCTAGAAAAAATGCTCAGTTGATGAACGATGCTGAAGGGCGTAGACTTGTCTATAACACAGAATTGTGGGAAATGGGTTGGGAGCAAAAGCAACTCAACTATAATCAAGATAAAAAAGCGTTTGACGCTAAAAAGAAAAACACCTTAGAAATGATTGCTTACCAAGATAAGGTAGCAACACAACAATATAATCAGCAATTAGCAATCAATCAGAGCAAACAAAAAGCATTAGCAGACGAATATCAAAGATCTGAAACTTTGTATGGTGGTCGTATGCGACAGAACATACAATCTGAAATGAATGCAGTACAGCAAGAACAAGCTAAGTTTCAAGAATTACAACAAGAAGTATCCTTTGAAAACGAAGAACTTGCTATAGCTCAAATGGAAGCTTCTGGTAAGTTAGCTGCAGAAGGTCAATCTGGTAGATCTCTTGCAAAACAATTCCAAGCTGTTGTTGCAAAACGTGGATATAACAGTGCAAAACTTGCTGAAACTGTAACCAGTGGAGCAAGAAACATGAGAACCATGTTAATGGAAATCTCACTGGATAAACAAGCAGCAGATCTTTCAGCATATTCTCAAAGAATGCTAAAACCAGGTAAAATACCTGATCCAATTAAACCTCTACCTACACCTGTTCCTGAGTTTGTTGGCCCTCGTGCTTTAACAATAGCTGATAAAGGACCACAACCAATATTAGGAACTCAATACTCACCAAGTGCAGCTGCAAGTGCAGCATGGGCTGGTGCATTACCAGGCATTACAAACTCTCTTACAAGTGGTGTAAACATGTATGGAGGAGTTCAAGGCTGGTGGTAAGATACTCATTACTGATTAAATAAAATGTCATTCAAAGGACAATCCTCAAGGGGAGGTACTTTTAAAACAAGAAACTACGGTGATGGTGGTGCTGCCGCATTTCGTAGAGCTAAAAATTTAGAAATCCAAGGATTAGAAAACCAACTAAAAAGCTACACTGATGTACATGGTAAAAAAATCGACGGTATGCGTCGAGCTATGGCTACAACAGAGCAAATGGAAAATACAGTTAGAACTAGAGAAGATCAACTGTATAGAGATAAGGCAAAGATGATAGGAGACCGTAGGGATGATGAAGTAAGATCCTTACAAATTGCAGCACACAATGCAAAGATTGAAGGTAGTAAATGGGAAAAACTAAGTCCAACTTTAACTAAGGGTATTCTAGATGCTGGAAGTATGGCAGCTAAAAGAGCTAATGCTTTACAAACTGCTAAACAAACAGAACTTGATACTCCTTATTATGAACTTACAAATATCTATACTAAAGATTTACTTCAATTAGATTTAGAACAAAAGCAAAAAGAGTTCAAAAATTATGCTGAATATAGTACAGCAGCTGCTCAGATTAACTTAAATAAAGCTGCTAAATATACTGTTGATGCTCAGTCTCACCATGCTAAAGCTATTACTGCTGATTTATCTGATATAATTCTTAAACAAAAAACCTTCCTTGAAGATAATGTTCAAGGTATTGATCTTGATAAGAATTGGAAAACTGTAGATAAAATGTATGATGATCTATTTTCACAGATCCAAGATGCAATGGGATGGGAAAAATCCGCTGCTGAAGGTGTTATTGAATTTAGACAAGAATTTAAAAAGAAACAAAATGCAGCTGTCAGAGCAGCTAAGCATGGATATGAGTATGATTTAAGTGAAAAATTAGTTGATAAGAACTACCTTGCTTTTACTAAATCTCCATCAGCTGCTAATCTTAATAATGCTTATTTTGTCTATAAAGAAAGCCGTACTACTGAAGGAGGTAGGGTTGGAGAAGAAGGAGGTAGAACAGCTTTATTTACAAAAATAGCTGAAAACTTAGAATTACCTGATTCAATAATAGCTGAAGTATTAGCCTATGAAACACCTAAAGATGGTCAACTGAAAGAAGGTGAAACATGGGGTGATCGTTTTCCAAAATTAAAAGAAATGATGGAAGACGCTAGAGTAAAAGCTAAGAAAAAAGCAAATACAACAAAAAGTACAGAACTTAAATATGCTGATGGTGAAGATTTAGAAGACCAACAAGATTGGTTCCATAATGAAGGTGAGTATGCAGCTGGAGGAAAGTTTGAAGGTAAAGGTTATAATGGTAATAAAGATGATGCTATTAAACGTGCTGACATAGCTAGAAGCAAAGGTCATACTAAAACCGCTACATATATTGAAAGTATGTACTGGACTTCTAATGCTGAGTATGATGTACAGTTTCAAAAAGATGAATTACATAGACTGTATAAAGCTGGAAACTTAAATGAATTACATAACCTTCTTTATAATTCACCACATCTAAAAGATGAAGTTAGAAACTCTTTAAAAGCACAGTACTTACCAGAACTAAAAGAATGGGCTAAACTTGGGCATGATGACACAGAAGTAAGAGATATGGTTGAAGCTGAGCTTAGAGGCTCTTTAGGTACAGAAAAGGTTAAATCATTAAAAGTTAGTGAAATAGCTAGTTTAGAAGAAACTATAGATATAGGTGTGCAAACAATTCACAGATACTATAGAGAAGAAAAAGAAGGTAAAACAGCTAAAGAAGCTTGGAAACTTGCAACCAAAAGATTTTCTGAAGATGTAAATTTTGTACATCAAACAGCAGATAAAGTCGGTGTTAAAGGTAGAGGTTTATTTCAAATAACTTCAGGTGGTGAGGCAAGTAATAATTTACCTTATTTTACTTATCAACAACCTCGTAGTGAAGTACAAAACTATCCTAGAAGTACAGCTGAAATAAGAACTGATTTAATCAGTGGACCATCTGCTACAGCTGAATCGTATAAAGAAATAGATATTTTAACTACAGATTATAGGGCTGAGTTAGCTGCTGAATTAAACGCTGGTTATGCTATTGAAGTACCTGACATAGTTTATGATATATCTAAAAAATGGAAAATTCCTGTACATGAAATTATCAACAGTGAACTTGATAAAGGTTTAGGAGAAGGGTTTGCACCTTTGAAAACTCGTATGGAACCTGGCTATAAAGATATAATTTTGTCTGAAATAGAAAATAATCCAAATTATATGAGTTTAGCACAACGTGTTAGATCTTCTAAAAACTACCACGAGTTACAAGGATTAAACAACTTTGAACAATCAGGAGGAAGACCAAATAACATTGATCCAGTTGTCAAAGCACAAGTTATTGAAACTCCTAATAACGCAATTCTTTATCAAGCACTAGGTAATAACCCAACATCTTTTGCAGTAGGTACTGTATTTAATACTTGTCAAGGCTGTTCTTTTGAAGATATAGGACAACTAGATGACTATGGTGAAATTTTTATCAATCCATCTTCTTATACTTTCACACAAGCAGTAACTAAAGGCAAACAGTATGGACTTAATTACGATCCATATACACAAAAACTATTTCATGGAGGTAATTAAGAATGTCTGATGCTCAAACTTTAGATGAATATAATAAGAAAAAAGAAGCCAGAGAACAAGGGCTTATTGAAACAAAACCTAGTAAAGAGAACAACCCAGTACCAGCTTACCATGAAACTCCTACTGCTGAGCAGATAGAAGAAACAGGTAAGTTACAACCTATTACTGTTAATGAGCAAGCTTTAAAGCAGGTAGCAGGTGGTAGTGCTCCTAAATGGGAAGCAATGAAAGCTTGGAGGCGTTTACCTAATGGTCCTGAAAAGGTACTAGCTAGGGATAACTGGTATCAAAGGTTCTATGGAGCCGATTATGAAACAGTTAAAAAAGAAAACATATTCCAGCAAGTAGGTAGAACTATCCGAAGAGATCAACCAGGAATAAGCAACGTAAGTGGTATGGTTACAGCCTTTGGTAAAGGTGCTTTAGATTTTGGATTTGATGTTGTAGGACATTTAGGACCAGCTGGTGAGAAAATAGATAATAATTGGGATGCTAAAACTTCTTACTTAAACCCAACAATGAACGGACTATCAAGGTTTGGTTCTATTGCTATACCATCTTTCGTTGGTGGTGCCGGTGCAGGTCAGTTATTTAGTAAAGCACCGTGGGCTGCAAGAGGCTTAGGTTTATTAGCTACTGATGTTGCTGTTACAGGAATAGCTGATATTAGTGAAGAAGATGATACACTCGCATCTACATTAATAAAAGCAGCACCTGGAGCTATTGGTCCAGATGGTTGGATACCTGTTCCTGGAGCTTTAATTAATAAAGATGATGACACTCCAACTGTAAGAACTTGGAGAAATCAACTTGAAAGTGTAGGATTAATGGGGCTAGGTAATTTAATAGGTTATTCTGTAATTAAAGGAATACCTATGGCTCAAGCAGGTAAGAAATGGATAGTAGCACCTTATAAAGATAAGCAGAAAAAAGTAATGCAATGGTTTATATCGAAAGATCCAAACTCTAATCTTTATAAACAACAAGCTATAGCTAAAGCTGCTGATCCTAATAAAATCATTAGAATTGCTGAAATAGATAGTATAGTAGCTTCAAAACAGTTTAAATCTCCAAAACAGAAAAAACAATTATTACTAGAACGTACTAAATTAGTTGAAGATTTAGATCTTGTAGGTGGTTTCAATCAATATATGAAACGTATCCAAGATACTATGGATTCTCAATCTAATGCTGCTGCAGTTAATAAGATTAAAGCAAATCCCAATAGTGTTGATTTTGATCCTGATATAACAAAAGGAGTTTCTCCAAGTCAATCAAGGCAAAGCGTACCTCCAGGAAATGTTGCTAGAAATATATCTGATACTACTAACATCGGTATGGGTAAGGTAGATTATGGAGATCCAGCACCATTAATGACAACAGCTTTTAGAAATAAAATATTAGCTACTGGTAGTTCTAGAGATGGTATTATTGAAATACTTGAACAAGCTAGGAAAGCTGGTCAGTTTGATTATTTTGATGGACTTATTAAAACTTCTAGAGCCGAAGCTGATGCTTTTGCTTTAAAAATGTTTGATGATATAATCAATGCTAGATCAGGAAAAGCAGTTCGTGATTTATTTATTGATAAAAGATCTGCTGTTAGATTTGCTGAAAGTTTAAACCTAGAACCTATTGGTGAAGATGTTGGATCTGCTGTTTTAGCAGCTTGGAAAGAACTTCAAGAGCGTTATATTGGTACAGAAGTTGCTCAATCTTCTGCCCGTTTAATGGATACATTAGGTAAGGAAGTATCAACATTATCTGAAGGTATAAGTAAATTTGAAGGTGTTGCTGATAAAGGAGCAGTTCAAGATCTTATTATTGAAAAACTTGGTATACTACATAATGAATACCGATTAAATCAAAAAGTATCTGGTCTTCTACTACAAAGGAAAAAAGCTAATATCGACGGACTTCTAAAAAAAGACGATGTTCTCGAGCTTCAAAAGTTATTCAAACAAGAAGAAATCTGGGCTGCAGAGGATGCTGCAAATTATCTTAAGCTTTTAAGAAATTTAAAAGAAACTAATCCAGAAATGCTTGATCCTATGATGAGAGCATTTGAAATGTCTAAAGGAAATGTAGATACTATAGATG
>Ga0315331_10003464_pt1 | contig 11948 bp, 13 predicted proteins | sample M160m34915metaG_FD_203456 | JGI IMG/M metagenome (GOLD analysis project Ga0315331, IMG submission 203456) | Ammonia-oxidizing marine archaeal communities from Monterey Bay, California, United States - M1 60m 34915 | ecosystem: Environmental > Aquatic > Marine > Intertidal zone | place: USA...
TTTCAATCGAAGTCACCCCCAATGACGACCGGTTTCAACCCATCATTGAGGCGTTGGATCAATGCGGTGAATTCAATTCGGACCAACTGCAAAGGGTAGGGGAAGCGTTGCGTTCACTGGATCTAAGCCAGAAAAACAGCGACATCAGTCCGCTGGTGCTTTTTCAAGGACAGCAGATAGGCAGTTTCAAAATCGAAATGCCTTTGGGGCGTGGAGGCGAAGGAACGGTTTATCGAGGAACGGATGACCACGGTAATACCGCAGCAATCAAAATGCTTCACAACATGCGTGTGAGCGATCGATTCCGCAGGGAGATGCAGATGGTGCGAGAATTAGCACACCGGAACATCGTCACTGCTTACGAAGTGGGTGAGTTCCAAGGCATTCCTTTTATTGCAATGGAATTGCTAACAGGTCCAGATCTCAACCAACAGGTAAAGTGCAATGGACAACTGAACTGGAGAACGAGTACGAAGTACGTCATGCAAATGGCGCATGCGTTATCGCACGCACACCAGCGAGAATTGGTTCATCGTGATGTGAAGCCTGCAAACATTATTCAAGATGGTCACGGGGGCGTGAAACTTGTCGATTTGGGCCTCGCCTCGAAAACATCGCATGACGAAGTCCTGCACAGTGTTTTCCAATTCGTCACTCAAGATGGTCAGTTAGCCGGAACCCTGCCTTTCATGGCTCCTGAGCAAGCCAAAGCGTTAAGGCATGCTACTCAACAATCAGATATTTATAGTCTGGGTGCGTCGTGGTTCTATATGCTCGAAGCTCGAGGGCGTCTTCAGGGCAGCACCTTTGAGGAGCAGATGCATAACCTGATCATCAATCGGCGGTTCCATGAGCTCAAACGAGGCAGCTTACCTGATCGCTTGAACACAGTTTATCAACGCATGATCGCTTATAACGTTGAGGACCGATATGCTGACTGTGAACAGTTAATTCAGGAACTGAGCGACGCACTTGTCGATTTAGGCGAGGAAGTAGTGCTGTCCAACCACGTCAATGTTCTGATCGTTGAAGACAGCAAGGCTGATATGATTTTGACACTCAACCTGGTTCGTCGCGCCAACGCTTCGGTGGTGGTTCATCAGGCTGACTCGCTTTCGCAGGCACTCAGCATCTGCGAGCAGCGACACATTGACATGGTGCTTCTGGATTTGACTTTACCCGACAGTTCCGGAATTGAAACGATTGTCAAGTTCCGTGATCAGTTCAAAGACATTCCCTTGGCAGTGCTCACGGGTATGAGCGAAGATCAAGCAGGTGCAGAGTCAATGATGGCTGGTGCCGACCTGTTTGTTTCAAAACAAGAGCTCACAGTGCGCCGAATGGAAAGGATCATATTCGTCACCCTAAGCCGATGTGACGCGTTGGTCCGTACCGCAACCGATTGAGATGCTATGGTTGCGGTGCGTACTTGATGCGTCGCGAATCTGGATGAAAGTTCTGCCAAGCGTTTTTGAACGACATGATCCCCACCCACTGTCTTAAACGAGAACCACGGAGGGGGCCCGAGATAGCTTCCCCGGTGCGAAGGTCCCACACGCTCCCTGTGTTTTCATCTTTGACGCGAAGCACTCCCTGTTTCTTGAAAACGAGCGGTTTTTGATTCAGGATTCGAGAGAATACACGTGGTACGGCACCTTTCGCGTCAAACGCCAGCAACAAAGGATGTTGCTCTAACGTTGTCGAGTAGATTGCCTGTTCTTTGAGGTCGGAATATTCAGCGTGCCATGGCTCTCCGCGAACGATGATGCCCATCACAAAACGATCCGGATCCCTATAGAACTTACTGGTGTATTCTGAACGCCTTGCGGGCATGCTCATCACAGTGGTGTCGGGATAAGAGCTTTGCCAAACTTCCCAAGTTACCATGTCAGCAACGACCGGTTTCAAAACCTTGCCTTTGAGCGGCCCGCTCATAGCACGGCCTAACAAATGAGCCCATTCCGTATTCGTTTCGATATCGCTCATCACAAGGCTCCGCATCCACAGTTTTCCTGAGACACGCAGGGTGAGCGTCTTTTGATCGACTTTACGAACGTACACGACGCCATTGTGACATAAATGTCACCAGGTGGCCGCGATGGGTATCCCACCCAACCGGTCGTTGATCACTTCCCGCTGGGGGCCCGTCAACTCGTTGATACGATACGCTCTCGCCTGGCCATGAAGGAAGACACCCAGGACAAGTTCGTTCGGAGAGATTGTGCTAGCTTTCGCGCCGACAATCACGGGTTCTGTGATCGCACGCATCGGCGTCTTCAACACTTGCCGTGGATGATACGCTGGGTTAGCGGTTTGCGCCGCTGCCCAAGGGGCGAGCATAAGGATTAGGCCGACAGTGAACAGGGTGATGGAGCAACGCATTCACTCACCTTGATGGTTTAGTACTAAGAACTTTCTTTACAGAGACCGATCGTAGCTACGCCTACGCTACCATGCTGCGCGGGACGTAGCGAGCGTCAGCGATTTATCCGTCGACCATTCGGAGAAGCAGGCGTGCTACGCGAGCGTCTATTCGCCCCAGCGTTCCATCAACGAATTATCAATCTCAAGCTGATCAAGAATTCGGCTGACCACGAAGTCCACAAGACAATCCAGCGATTTGACGCCATGATACCAACCTGGCATCGCGGGTAGAATCACCGCCCCGGACGCCGCCAAACGATGCATGTTTTCAAGTTGTATCACGCTCAGTGGGGTTTCACGCGGGACGAGCACCAGCTTTCTGTTTTCCTTCAAATGCACATCAGCGGCACGCTGAATCAGGTTGGCAGAAGCCGCGCGGGAAATTCCACTGAGGGTGCTGCCACTGCACGGACAGACCACCATCGCTTGTGTCCTGAATGAACCGCTTGCAATGGGGGTCATGTAATCATCATGCCGGTGATAACACAATCGTTTCGCAGTCACCGCATCGGTCACCAAGTCTCGTCCGACAAGCGGATTTCCCTGTGACCACTCGGGGGTACAGCAGACAAGCGACTCGATACTTGGCGCCTTCAGATCCAGATCCAGCCCACACTCCTGCTTGATTACGGCTGCACCACTGGGGCTAACAACCAAATGGGTCTCGTGACCAGCCTTCACAAGCACCTGCAGTAACCGAATGGCGTAGACACTGCCACTCGCACCCGTAATACCTACGACAAATCGGGTTGGCATGTTCATGAGTGCGGTGAACCCACAGTTGCGGCGGGCTTCCTGCCCACATAGATCGTGGCCACCCCAAAAGTAAGCGGCGTGAACTCCACCTCTTGCATGCCAGCCACGGCCATCCGATCGGCCAAAGCTTGCCCATCAGGAAACTGGCCAACGGACTCGGGCAAGTACTCGTAAGCTGCCTTGTCGTTGCGGGCAAACAGTTGGCCGAGGCGAGGAAGGATGTGTTTGAAGTAAAAGTTGTAGGATTGTTTCAGGCCGATCATTGTGGGGCGAGAAAACTCCAGAATCAACACTTGCCCGCCCGGTCGGCAAACTCGCAACATTTCACGTAGGCCAAGATCGGTATCAGCAACGTTTCGTAGCCCAAACGCAACTGTGACGCACTGGAACAAGTCGTTCGCAAAAGGCAGCGACTGTGAATCAGCCTCGATGAACTCGATCGGCTTGGCACCGTTTTTTGGTGCTGCGCGTTTTTCTCTGGCGATCTCCAACATTGCGTTGCAAAAGTCGCTTCCGACGACATCGACTCCCTCGGGCGCGTGTCTGGCAATTGAGAGTGCCAAATCTCCGGTTCCTGTGCAGGTATCCAACGCGGGTATACCTGGTTGCAAATCCAGTTTGCGTACGGCACGGGAACGCCAGTACCGATCAACGTTCATGGACAGCAGATGATTCATCGCGTCATAACGCGGCGCAATCTGCCGGAACATCTCTTGGACCCGAGCATTACTCTTGTCAACGCCAGAAGACAGCGTTTGGGCGGTTGCCGGTTCAGGGTCAACGGCGGTATTGTTCATCATGATCTCTTGCAAATTTCCTACGGGGCACCTTCACAGTCTAGCATCGCGGCGAATGTTCGCCGACCACACACCCTCGTCCGCGCTTCTTACATGAAAACTCTTCTTTTTGACATCGACGGCACGCTCATTGTGACAAACGAAACCGGCACTCGGGCACTGGAGGCCGTTCTGCGTCGTGATTTCGGTGTCAAATGCCCCAGCATGGACGTCAAATTCGGTGGGCGTACAGATCGCTCGTTGCTGAAGGAAGTGTTGCTGTTAAATAACATTTGCCCTTCCGACGAAAACTTCGCCATTTTCACCGAGGCCTATCGAACTCAGTTGCCCGCGACCCTTCACGAGTGTGGAGGGGTCGTCCTGCCTGGGGTCGTGGAGTTACTGATGCGGTTGAAGGAGCGTGATGACCTACGCTGCTGTGTCATGACCGGAAATTTAAAGGCGACCGCAACACAAAAATTATCGCACTTTCGGCTGTTGAATTATTTTGACGACATTTTTGGCGGTGATTTTGATGCCGACCGGAGGCACCTGGCACGGCGGACTGCCCTATTTTTGCGTGGCACGCATGAGTACCATGCTACCGATGGTACGATAGTGATCGGAGACACGCCGGCGGACATCGTCTGTGGCTTGGACATTGACGCTCGCGTGATGGCCGTATGCACGGGGCATTTTGATCGTCAGACGCTGGAGATCGCTGGTGCACACGTTGTCCATCAAGATCTCTCCGAGGTCGACGTTGTCTATCGTTGGTTGACGAAGTGATGCACTCGTCCCTTCACTGGCATTCTGATCTGGACGTGTAGGTAGAACGCAACGCATGATCCTGCACATCGACATGGATGCCTTTTACGCGTCTATCGAACAACGTGACGACCCGAATTTGCTTGGCAAACCGGTTGTTGTCGGTGGCAGTGCGAAACGAGGTGTGGTTGCCGCCGCGAGCTACGAGGCACGGCGTTTTGGGATTCATAGTGCAATGTCGGGTAAGCGAGCGGCCGAACTCTGCCCCCAAGCTGTTTTTGTGAAGAGTCGACTTGACCACTATGCCCAAGTTGGACATCAGGTCCGCCAGATTTTCTTGCGGTACACACCTATCGTTCAACCCCTGTCCCTCGATGAGGCGTTTCTTGATGTCACGGGAACCCTGCGGTTGTTTGGTTCCGCCAGCGAAATTGGAATGCAAATCAAGTCACTCATCCAGCAAGAGCTGGGTTTGACCGCGAGCGTGGGAATTGCCCCGCTTAAATTTGTTGCAAAAATCGCCAGTGATATCCACAAACCGAACGGCTTCACCCAAGTAAGTGCAGATGAGATTGAATCATTTCTCGATCCGCTACCGGTCTCGCGTTTATGGGGAGTAGGTCGTGTTGGAAATCGGAAGCTCGCAGCTCTGCAGCTAAAGACCATTGGAGATATCCGCAGGTATGACCGAACGTCGATGACGGAAAAGTTTGGCAACTGGGGGGATCATCTTTGGAAACTAGCCAACGGCATTGATCCACGAAAGGTAGTCCCGGACCGAACGGCAAAACAGATCAGTCACGAGCGGACGTTCAGCGATGACATTGATGACGTGAATATGATGCGTGCTGTGATCAGCCATCTTTGCGAACAGGTGACACGCCGCTTGCGGCGAAATGGCCGATTTTCCCGATCTGTTACCGTGAAGTATCGTTGCGATGATTTTCGCACCTTTGCAAAAACGCGGTCATTCAATCAACCAACGCAGGCGACCGATCTAGTCTTCCGAGCCGCCATGAGCTTATTGAAAGAGCTCACGGCCAAGCATCCCCAGCCCATTCGATTGCTTGGCGTAAGCCTGGGGAATCTAACCGTTGAGGGATCGAAACAGCTTGATTTATTTCAATCTGAGGATGGTGATGAATCCCAAAAAGCCGTCGATAAGGTTGTCGACCAGTTGAGTGACCAAATCGGAAATAATTCTGTCTACCGGGCGACCAGTCATTCATGGATCAATCGGCACGAAGACCCGAAAAGCGAGTCGTGAACGGTGTAACGGTTCAAGCAGCATTTTGAGGCTTGCCTTTCGGTGATTCTGCTTACGAAAAAAGCGACGAAGGAAGGATTCCGTTCGTCGCTATTGTTTTGCAAGCTGTACGCAGGTTTCTCGAAGACCGTCAATGCACCTGAGGCATGAGGCAAGTCATTCGTTGAACTCGAATCAGCTGATTGGATTTGGCTCGTAGGGAATATCTTCGATGGTTTCCATCGGCAATTTCGCCACCTCAAGGCCTGCTTCTTTTGAGATGCCATCAACGGCCTCTTGAGCACGTTGAACGATGCTTTCCCGAGTCTGACCTTTGTAGCTCTGGTTGGAAGCGCTGGGGCTCACGGGGCCATCGAATCTGATGGAATCAAGATGTTTGATCACGTCAACGTGATTCAAGACACCCTCTTGTTCAGGAAGCACACGATCGCTGGAAGTGGCTTTGCCCGCTTCCGCTTCTGGATTCACTGATCCCAACCGGACGGCGACGATCTTGTCGGCTGGAACTTCGCTGAGTTGATCCATGGCACCATCGCCGACTGCCCAGTCCCATGTGTCCAGCAGCATCCCGACATTTGTTCCGGCAACTGAATTAACGAGTGCCAAGTAGCCTTCCACATTTCGGATGAACGCGAACTCTTTGTCTTCTTCGAGCTCTTTCCCGGCGGAAAAACCAATTCCAAGTTTGATGCCGCGTGGCTCAAGGACTTGAGCAATCTGTCCCAGACGAGTGCCCTGAACATCAAAGTACTCGTGGTATGGCAATCGGTTAGTCGCAGCTGGCACACGGATGTAACCACGGGTTGCACCGAGTTCCTTTGCCATGTCCGCAATGGGGTGCAGGCCCCCAAGCTGACTGGTGAACGCATCCTCATCCGAATCCAAGTCGATTCCCAGTTCAAAACCACCTACTTCGATTTTGGCAGCTTCAAGATATTTGGCTGCATCCTCAACGTTAGTGCGTTGGGCACGGCGCAGCATTTCGTGCATGTCCACGTCCATGCCGGTAAATCCATAGGTCAGTGCCAGTTCGATCAACTCGCTTTGACGACCGTTGATTCCAAGTGCTGCAGGTGAGAAATTCTTCAACATCAAAATGGTCTTTCTTAAAATGTAATGGCGTGAACCCGAAGCAAAGAAAACGCACCCTCGCGAGTGACGCATTCTTCCCTGCCCAAGCCCTCGGCCTGGGTTTGCTCTCAGCAAACATACTGATTCGGGATTTAAAGTTCAGTTAGCAAGATCGCCATCAGGCACCGTTCTACCGGGCCGATCATGCCGTCAAATTACGGTTGGAGGGGACAGGCTTTTTGCCTAAGAGCGAGAGTATCGCAGAATTGGGGCATTTCAGCCAAGGGGCATCTGGCAAGGAATTTCACCCCTGCTTCCCGCATTTGACTGCATCCAGCAAAATAGGGAATTCAGTTAAGCTGGAGCCGACCGGATTTCCGCTGTCAAAAGATGTCATCAGTCAGCCAAAATACCAAACGCGGGTGGCTAAGAACGCGCCATCTTGGGTTTCGGTGCCGTTACCATAGGAGAAAAAACCAAAACTCAATGAATCAAATGCGTGCTCAAACTGCTGAGGTGATCCTGCTTGGAACCGGGACCAGCGTGGGTGTCCCTGCGTTGGGCTGCGACTGTGCAGTCTGTAAGAGTGCCAATCCAAAAAACAATCGCACGCGTTGTTCCGTTGCAATACGCACGCCAGAGGGCACGATCCTCATTGATACCGCTCCAGATATGAGGAGCCAGTTGTTGCGTGAAAAGATTCCGCTGGTTCATGCCGTGGTCTATACGCATGAGCACGCTGACCATCTTTTTGGGCTTGATGACCTCCGCCTATTCCCATTCCGACTCGGTACCCCGGTTCCGCTGTTCTGCGAGCAAAATGTTGAAGCCCGGATTCGTAAATCATACGACTATGCCTTCAGCGATCGGCAGGAGACCCATCCCGGGGCAACTCCGCGGCTCGAGTTTGAAAACATCAACGAAGTTGAAGCATTCAAAGTTCTCGGCGTCGAGTTTCAGCCATTAAGATTATCCCATGGGCCTCATTTTGAAGTGCTTGGATTTAGGATCGGCAATTTTGCCTACTGCACTGACACCAACTTTATCCCGCAGCGGTCGCTGGATTTATTGGCGGGCGTCGAAACGTTTGTGGTTGATGCGTTAAGGTGGAAAACCCACCCCACACATTTTTGTGTCCAAGAGGCATGTGACATTGCTCAGCGTATCCAGGCTCAGAAAACGTTTCTTACGCACATCTGTCACGACTTGGAACACGAAGAAACCAACGCCTCACTGCCACACGGGGTCGAACTCGCCTACGATGGTCTGAGGCTTGAGATCGAACTGTAGTCCGCTAGCCAACGCGGCCCCGAACGCAAGTAAATACCAGCCCTGCAAAGCATTGCATGTAGATGATGCTAGCTGAGGGCCTGTTTTTTAAGTAGCTTGACGACGTTGCTCAGAAATGGGTTTTCGCTGTGCTTAGTCAGACACCCAAAGCACCGGTCAGTTCTAAAGAGACAAGGTCCCAAAGAAACAACACCATCGTGAGATGGTGTTGTTTCTCTTTTCTATCTCAGCGATTGAAATCGCAACACGGTTATCCAAGTGGCGGCACCTAGCGAGTTGTGACGGGGATGCTCCGCGGAACAGGTGCTGGCATGAGCGGCAGCACGACCGTTAGGGCTCCGTTGTCAAAGGATGCACTGATTCCATCCGTGTTGATCTCTTCGTGAATACGGAACGAGCGTTCCAGAGATCTGCGATCGAATTCGCATCTTCTCAGTTTTCCGGTGCCAGCACTGATCCCCGACGCTCCGCTGATCGTGAGCATCTGTTCGTGAAACTCAATGTTTATGTCTTCGGAGGCCATTCCGGGAAAATCACCCAAAAGCACGCTTTCAGTATCCGTTTTTTAGCAATCGAACAACGCAATCTCCGGGTTGTGTTCGCTGGCAAGAGAATCATCGGGTTTGGTCTGCTGTTTGTTTAAGGCTGTCGTTTTCATGTGATAGTCCTGCTAAGTCAAAGTAAGATTTCAGAGAGGTAATACACGCATTCACTATGCCGTTTCAATTTCAATTTTCCGCGCGTGATGACCCGCGGCTTTCGGCAGGTGGATCTCTAATACTCCCGTGTTGATGGTTGCCTTCACCGAGTCGATGTTAACGCTGCAGCTAAGTTTGAAATTCCTCGCGAAGTTTCCTTCACGACGTTCTTTTCGGATCCATGCTGACGGTTCTTTTTGACCTTGTTTTCGCTCACCTTTGATTGAAACCTGGTCCCCTTCAAGAACCAGAATTTCAATGTCCTCAAAGTTGATACCAGGGACTTCAGCTTCTACCAAAAAACTCTCAGCGTCTTCCCAGATATTGACTTTAGGAAGCACTTGCGCACAGCCGTAATTTTTTTGCTCAGCACCGAACACTTTTTCGAGTTCTGTTCTCAAGCGATTCATCTGCGCAAAAGCATTGTCATTTAAGATCTATATCTCTCCCGTTTGAATTTTCAGTCTTGTTAAGAAACGGAATCAAATCGATTTAATCCATGGTCGACGATTTGGCAGTTGCCAACGCAATTGGCAATACAATGCAAGCCGCGTGCCAGAAAGCCGTGCCAACTATGCAGCAAAGATGAGTGGGCCGAACAGCAGCCAACATGGAATCAGGATGAATCCCGCAAGCGAAGTGGAAAGAATCACCTGAATCGAGACGGTTGTATCGCGGTCATACAAACGCACTAAAACAATGGGAAATACAGCAGCGGGCATCGCTGCCTGAAGCAGAATCACATCCCTCATCGTGGTGCCCACTGAAAGCAACAAGGCAGTGCCAAGCATCAAACAGGGCAGGATAACTTGACGAATAAGAATTGCCGTCACAGGGACGGTGTAAGTCTTCATCCATGATGCATCGGAAAGGAAATCCATCATGATTGCGCCGCTCAATAAGAGTCCAAATGGGATGGCACAATTGCCGAGCGTGTTGAATACGAAGGAGAATATAATCGGAATCTGTGCAGGGCCTACGAACGGTTTCACACAGCAGGCAACTATCACGGCAATGAATGGGGGGCTGATCAAAACTTTGTACCACGCCTTACCAGACCCACCGCTGATAATCGCTACACCAACGCTCCACAACGCAAGATCGACACCAACGTTGTGCAGGATCAGAGGTACCACTGCATCGGGGTAGAAGGTTTCAGCTAACGGTAAAGGAATGTAGCCGTAGTTGCAGATTCCAACGCATAATGCAAATGCGCGTTGCTGTGAATCACTGTTCAAACCAATTCTTGGTCCCAATTGTCTTGCGAACAAAAATGCGAGACCAAAGCCCAACGCTGTCATCCCAAATCCAAATGCCGGCGGTTGCCATGCGGACAGACTGGATTCGAACGGCGGGCCAGCCAGAATTCGGCTCACGAAATAGGCCGGCAGCAGAACATGTGTAATCAAGCTCGCTAATGAGTGATCGGCTTCTGGAGCGATCCAGCCCATGCGTCTGCAAATTGCTCCGATCATGATCACCAGAAAGACGCCAAGCACACTTGTGACGATCGGCCAAAGGTCATTCATTCAATTACTCGGTTAGAAAGATGGCGAACGCAGAAGGGAATCGTATCGTGAGTATTGAAAACACTATTCGAAAATGTTGGCGTTCGATGCGAATCAATGAGCTGCTCACACTGGGACAATCAGATCAAGCCCCAAGGTGTTTTTAGGAAAAGGGCATGTTCGAGCAAGCACGAAGACCGCTTGTTAATTGGCACCCCACGAGTTCTTTCACTTTCAGTGATCCCGCTGGTGGTTTGAATGACAGTTGCACACTTCGGCACGGTTTTGTTTTGGTTCTGGTTTTAGCGGTGCATCTGGAATGCTGCCTTCTTCTTACGTTGCTCGATCGTAATCGAGCGGGTGGATTTGACATAGCGGCACGAGGCGGGATTCCCACCGGGAGAATGCTTGAGGCAGTAATTCCAGCCTATGTTATTGAAGTTTTGCGTTGTTTCAGTCGTGGCCTCCCGACAATAGGCTGGACTGGCTAAAATCCCGGCATGGAAAAAACAAATGTAGCTATTGTTGGGCTAGGGACCGTTGGCAGCGGTGTCGCACGTCTTTTGCTGGATCATGGTGACCGAACCGCACGGCATGCCGGTCGAACGATGTGGCTAAAAAAGGCAGTGGTGCGTGATTTGACGCGTCCGCGGGATGTTGAATTGCCACAGGGGGTGTTAACGGATTCGCTGCAGGAGGTGATGGAAGACGAGGACATCACGGTGGTAGCGCAATTGATCGGGGGCCTCGAACCGGCTCGCACCATCATGTTGTCACTACTGGAGTCAGGCAAAGACATTGTGACCGCCAACAAGGCATTGCTCGCCGAGCATGGCGCCGAGTTGTTTACTCGAGCGAGAAAATTGGGACGCAGCATCGCTTTCGAAGCATCGGTCGCAGGTGGCATTCCGATCATCGCCAACATCAGCCAGTGTCTTTCGGCCAACCAAATTGGGTCATTGGAAGGTATCCTGAATGGCACCAGCAATTTCATCGTCACTCAGATGGCCGAGAATGGTGCCAGTTATGACGACGTCGTGCTTGAAGCCCAACGGTTGGGGTATGCTGAGAGCGATCCAACCATGGACGTCGACGGCACCGATGCTGCGCAAAAGCTCGCAATTCTGGCGCACCTTGCGTTCGGGGCAACGGTGGACTGGGCACAGATTCCTCGCACTGGCATTGATGGCTTGGACCCCGAGGACCTGCTTTACGCGCAGAAGCTTGGCTATCGGATCAAATTGCTTGCCATCGCGCACCTTGCCGAGGACGGGCTTGAGCTGTCCGTGTCGCCAACGTTGGTCCCGGTTGGAACCCCGCTTGCCGAAGTGCGTGACGCTTTTAATGCGATTCAAGTCATCGGCGACGCAGTGGGGCCAGTTTTCTACCA
>Ga0315331_10003466_pt1 | contig 11944 bp, 17 predicted proteins | sample M160m34915metaG_FD_203456 | JGI IMG/M metagenome (GOLD analysis project Ga0315331, IMG submission 203456) | Ammonia-oxidizing marine archaeal communities from Monterey Bay, California, United States - M1 60m 34915 | ecosystem: Environmental > Aquatic > Marine > Intertidal zone | place: USA...
CCATCCGGAAACGTCGGATTATCCTGTGTCCATACTTCCAATGGCAGCCCGGCAGCCCGGATTGCGCCGAGCATGGGCGCGGCCAGAACACAGGTTGGGCAATCTTCTTTCACAACTGCGACGAAACGCATGGGCGCACCCTCCTCCGATGACGATAGCCCCAGGCATCGGCTGGCGCTACACTGACGTCATCAGCAGATTCCGCTCCCACGTGACTTACGAAGACAAAGGCAGGCATTTCCATGGATTTCGGCTATTCAGACAAAGTCAAACAACTGATGGAACAACTGATGGATTTCATGGTCCGCGAGATCGTGCCGCGTGATAAGGAATGGCATGAGCTGACGGAAGCCGGAACCTTTCCGCCGCCGTTCTGTGATGACATAAAGGCCAAAGCAAAAGCTGAAGGCCTGTGGAACATGTTTCTGTCGCACCTGCCAGCTGGCGTGCCGGGCCAAGGGCTCTCCAACCTGGAATATGCCCCATTGGCAGAGATTATGGGCCGTATTTACTGGTCACCAGAAATGTTCAACTGCAACGCGCCAGACACGGGCAATATGGAAGTATTCCACATGTTCGGCACGCCCGAGCAGAAGGAAAAATACCTCACACCATTGTTCGAAGGTGAAATCCGGTCCGCCTTCTGCATGACAGAGCCTGAAGTCGCCTCCTCAGACGCAACCAATGTGCAGACCCGTATCACACGTGAAGGCGACGAATACGTCATCAATGGCCGGAAATGGTTCATCACCAACGCAATGCATCCGAACCTTGGTGTCTTGATTGTTATGGGCAAGACAGATCCTGATGCTCCGACGCATCGCCAGCAGAGCCAAGTTCTGGTTGACCCGGGTACGCCAGGCGTATCCGTTCGCCGCAATATTCCGATCATGCATCATATTTCCCCTGAAGGGCATTGTGAGGTCGTATTCGACAATGTGCGCGTGCCCGTGAGCAACCTAGTTGCGGAAGAAGGCGATGGCTTCATGATCGCCCAGGCGCGCCTTGGCCCCGGACGCATCCATCACTGCATGCGCACCATTGGCCAATGCGAAGTAGCGCTGGAGCTGATGATTGAGCGTGGTTTGAACCGCAATACATTCGGCAATCGCACCATAGATCACGATACGACGCGTGAGTCTGTTGCCCTTTGCCGCCAGGAAATTGACATGGCTCGCCTGCTCGTACTGCGTGCAGCATGGATCATCGACCAGGAAGGCCCGCGCGCCGCCCGTGATGAGGTCTCCAAAATCAAGATCGTCGCTGCTCGCCTGCAAACCAGTGTCACAAACCGTGCGATGCAGGTATTTGGCGCTATGGGGCTGACACCAGACACCCCGCTCTCCTACCTTTGGAGCTGGGGCCGCGCATTACAGTTCATCGACGGCCCAGACGAAGTACATCTCCGCACGGTCGCGCGCGGCGTTGTTCGCAATCATGAGAAAAATGGCATGAGCCCCGTAATGCCGCACTTTTACCGCATCTCAAAAGACTTCGACGAAACGCAATGAACGTGCATGATGTCAGCGGCTGAACTGATTAGAAATCCCCACTAAAACCACCTCGCTAAAATTGTGAGAAACGACATAAAAAACTTCTTCAAAGATAAAGCGCTCCAGCTTTCGGAAAGCTAAGACGTCAGGGTCAAGTGCAGTCGGCCTTGGGATACCCAAATGCATGACGAGCGTATCTATAAGCGCGTTCTCTTGGAGGAATCACTTGGGTTTGGGGAAGCTTACCTGGACGATTGGTTTGGTGCCGAAAACAAGGACAAACCGTTCATACGCCTAATGGCCGGCGGAGGCAGCAGTGGCCGAGTTGTCCGCAGCAAAATCTTCGCTGAAAGGCCGGCAGGAAGTTTTGTGCGATCCATAACGCACTGACTAATCGCTAGGCAGTTCAGTGCGCTAGTGAGCTCGCGTCCACCCACTAAGACGTTGGAAATGATCTGTTCGAGCAAATGCTCGAACCATTGATGATGTATAACTGTAGTTATTGGCAGGGTGGCTCGCTAAACTTGGCTTAATCACAAATAGCAGATTTGGACCTTATCGCCAGAAAATTGGAACTGCAGCCAGGCATGAAGGTCCTGGATATTGGCTGCGTCTGGGGGTGGTGCCGCATAGCATATGGCGAAGTCATATGGCGTGTCCGTCGCAGGCCTGACCATCTCTGGCGAGCAAGCAAAGCTTGGGGAGGAACGCCTCGCCGGTCTCAATGTCAATATCCGGTTGGAAGACTATCGCAGCCTCAACGAAACCTTTGATGCGATCTATTCCATCGGCATCTTTCAGCATTTGGGCGCTCGAAATTATGCGACCCACTTCGAAACAGCGCGCAAGTGTCTTAACCCGCAAGGCCGGTTTCTACTGCACACTATTGGCGACCAGCACGCAGGACCTCACCTAGATCCGTGGGTCGGGCGTTATATTTTCCCCAATGGCCACATTCCCTCAGCCGCAGAAACTACGCACTCTGCAGAACCGCATTTCATAATAGAGGATTAGCATAACTTTGGCCCAGGTTACGACAAAACTGTCATGGCGTGGCTGAACCTTTGTCGCAAAGTTGGTGAAGCCGAAGGCCGATACGTCCAGCAAGTTCGTACCGTCTGTAGAGTCAAAGATAATGTCGATCTCCATGCCCAGCGCGAACACAAAACTATTGGCAGCAATAGAACCGACTACACAGTCCGTTCCAGCACCACCTTCAATGGTGTCGTCGCCGCCTTGAGCCAAAAATGGTGTCATTGCCACCATCACCGGAAAGGATGTCCGCACCGGCCCCTGCCCGCGCAATGTCGCGACCGTCACCAAGGCCTTAATTCTTAGCGCCTGAACGGCCGGCCCAATTCAGATCGTCATCGGTGGAGGTGATTTCCTAATTGGCGGCTACCCGCACCCGTTCAATACCGTTGAATACGGTGAGCAGTGTCAGATCGAACACACCGTACGATAGCACCACAAGCGCGCCGTTTACCCCGAGCGCGCCAAATAGCGTATCACCCCCAGCGCTGCCATTCAGGACATCATCGCCAGCGCCGCCAGAGGCTAAGCCGTCCCCACTGCCTGATGATTCTGTATCTCTGCCCGCACAGGCGCGGACCACATCATCGCCAGCACCTGCGCTAACTTCATCATCACCAGTGCCAAGGATCATCGTGTTGTTCTGATCGTTTCCTCTCAGGTTGTGATTGCCGGATGTGCCTAGAAGAGAGCCGGGGTCCGCTACCGCGTAACCGCTCTGAGCAGAACCAGAAATACCGTCTAACCGTGAGTCCTCAGTGGCGTCGAGATGATCTAGATCAAGGATCGCGCTGAATGCGGTTGTTCACCCAAAAACTATAAACGTTTGGCCATTGTTGGAATTAGCGCCTGAATCGCCATTGAAAGCACCAGCTAAGGCAACAGTCCGATCCCGTCGTAGCTATCGATCCCCTAGACGAGAAATCCGTTAGTTCCATCTAAGTCAGTAAGCGAAAACGTTGCGCCAAATCCGCCTGTCCGGCAAAACACAACATAGGCTTCGCCAGCATTATTGGCGCCGCCTGGATCAGCGCCTGCGGCACCAACGACAAAATCGTCAATTCCATCGCCATTAATATCGCCAAGTTTGGAGACGAAAGAGCCGGGGGACTCGTTATTTGCGGAGCCGGTTATCGTGAAACCGTCAGTCCCTTCCAAGTCTTCGATACCGATCACTGTCGTCGCCATTTGCCGCCCCTGCTTTCCAGAAACTGCAATAGACAACCGATCGAGATTACTGAAAATAATAGTTAGGTCGTCAAAAGCGGTGCAGCCATCACATATCCAACACTAAAACCCCAATCCCAGCACCTCGCCTATGCACTCTGCGCCGACAAAGCTGCTGCAGCCGCACGAAGGCTTTGACGAAAACCTGCCGCAGTTTCAGCCGTGGCAGCCTCCGGTAAAAGGGCTGGGGTCATCAATGAAAAAGCGATGACGCCGATCCCTGCAGCACCTGCATCAAGCGGCACTAGGGCATGGGCCTGGCGGACTTTGACGTTTGGTGTTTCCGGGTTCTCATAGAACTCGGATGCAATTTCAAGGATGGGCTGGGGCGCGCCTTCGATTGTATTAATCTCTGGCTCGCTGGCACCAGCCCTCACGATCATATGCGCCACGACACGTTCCGCCGCAGCCTGCATTCGGCCCGCGAAATCGGAATCGACCTGCGACGCCTTATGAACGACGGCATGAACAACAAGACGTGCGCCGCCATCGGGGGCTTTTAGCGCCACCCCGGCGTCATCTTGGGCCGCGCCCTCTAATGCCCATCCAGGCGGGCACATTACGCTACCGAGGGCGCCGACCGACACCGGCGCCCAATCACCAAAAGCCTCTTCAGGCTTATGCTCATCCACAGCTTTAACGCGGCCCCATTCGAATGGCACCGTCAAGACGGATCACCTCACCATTCAGGTAGTCATTGCGAACGATCTCCATCGCGAGTGAACCGTACTCTGACGGATGACCTGTCCGTTTCGGGAACGGCACTTGATCGCCGAGCATTTTCAGCGTGTCGTCTGGCAGGCCCATAAGCAGCGGCGTCAACATGATGCCGGGCGCAATCGTGCAAACGCGGATGCCATGGGAGGACAAGTCCCGCGCAGACTGGATCGTCAAGCCGATAATCCCACCCTTAGATGCCGTATAAGCTGCCTGCCCGATCTGGCCTTCATAGCCCGCAACGCTGGCCGTGTTGACGATCACTCCCTTGATGCCGTCCTCGCCGCCGCCCAGTGTCGACATATCAGATGCCGCCAGACGCAGCGTATTAAAGGTACCAACGAGATTGACCTCGATGATCTTGCGGAAATGGTCCAGGTCCATCGGGTTGCCTTTGCGGTCGATAATCCGAACAGACCCACCGATCCCTGCACAATTGATGCACACACGCGCGACACCATGCGCCTCTCGTGCCTTCGTCATAGCTGCCGTTACAGAATCGGGGCTGGTCACATCGCATTCAGCCGCGAGGGCACCGATCTCACGCGCAGTTTCCTCAGCCAGTTCAGCATTTCTGTCGAGCAAGCTGACTTTCGCGCCAGCCTCAACCAGCTTTTCAGCCGTAGCACGACCTAAGCCTGATGCGCCGCCCGTCACAAGGGCAGCAACGCCTTTAACGTCCATAATTCATAGTCCTCACGTTACGCTGGCGCATCGACCAGACGAGTTTTGAAATCTGCGGGCAGTACGACTTCCAGAAGCTCTAGATCATCGGAATGTTTAATCTCGCGATGGCGAATGCCGGGTGGTTGATGCACGCAGTCACCCGGTTTTACCGTGACGACGCCATGGCCTTCATATTCAAACTTAGCCCAGCCCTTCAGCACGTAATACATCTGGAATTCGACATCATGCACATGCCATTTGGGCTCTGCATGTCCGCCTTCCTTTGCACGCACGACATGGGCGATGACCTTGCCACCTGTCGCATCATTCATCTTCAGGTCCCGGTATTCGAAGAAAGCGCGCAAGCCGCCTTCAAAACCATCCTCGTCCGCCTTGGATACTACAAAATCCATCATCATCCCTCCCGCTAGGTGTCGTTGAAATAGAGGTAAGCGCGGCAATGCGTCAGATGCAAGCAGCAGCTTAGAACCCATCTTTGCACAAATCGCAAAGCAATCGGTTTTTTGACTGCTTGCAGCGACCGCAACGCTCAGCCACATTGCCGTCATGCGAGACGTCCAACCGAAATCAGACAATCCCGGGCCAGAGCCAGTACCACGGTGGGCCTATGTAAGCGGCGGCCTGCTGCTGCTTGTCACCGCACTGGCAGCACCGTTTTACGGCAATGCGATGGCAGGACTGATTTGGTCGGGCGAAGCGATTAAAGTGCTTTGTGGCTGGTAAGCCCGAAGGCGGATACAGGAACGACGACATGACTGATAATTTTGGCGATCACTTAAAGCCTGTCCGCGTCTATCACCCTGAAGGCGGAGTAACCGAATATTCGGGGCCAATGCCAAAAGCGCCAAGATATAACTCGCCGCGTCAAGTACAGGCCTATCAACCTCAACCAACAGCTACTGCTCCGACTGCGACATCCGTTACTGCGCAAGCGGCTTCCAAACCTCCAGAACAAAAATACGCACCGATTGAGACGTCCGCAGGGCCGACAGACTGGGCGCCGCCGCTCGCGCTAATGATCGTGGCGGGCGCGCTGGTGGCTCTGCTGTCCATGGGCATCCGCAGTATTGTCCCGCTATGGCAAACGCCGATGTTAAACGATCTTGCTTGGACCAGCACCCAATTCTCAATCGCAATTGCGACGCAAAACCTGCTTTGGGGCCTGTTCTCCCCCGTATTCGGTGGATTGGCCGATAAATTCGGCTCGCATAAGGTTTTGATATTTGGCGCGACGCTGCAGGCTGGCGGGCTTTGGGTCATGTCCACAGCGTCAACGCCCGCAACATTCTTCCTATCTGCTGGTTTAATGCTTGGCATCGCACAGAGTGCTGCTGGCATGGGCATTGTGCTTGGTGCAATTGGTAAAGTAGTCAAAGAAGAACACCGTACGACGGCGTTCGGCGTAATCACCGCAGCCTCATCTGCCGGAATGATTGTGTTGACGCCTATTGGTCGGGCGCTCCTGGAAAACCTCACATGGTCCGAGGCGTTTGTCTGGGTTTCCATCCTGTCATTGCCGATGATTGTGCTGGCCTTTTTAATCCGTAGTGGTCGGAATATGGACAACCTTTCGACTGCAGGCGTAGCGAACCAAACCATCGGCGGCGCGCTTACCGAGGCGCTTGGCCACAAAGGTTATCTTCTTCTTACAATTGGCTTTTTTGTCTGCGGATTTCACGTCACGTTTATTGGTGTGCATTTGCCGAAATACCTGAACGACTTAGGGCTTGGCTGGCAGTTGGGCGCGGAGGCGCTGATGATCATTGGTGTCTTCAATGTTGCAGCCTGTCTGGCTGTCGGGCCACTCGCCGGCAAGTTCAGTAAGCGCGGCATTCTAGCGATGATCTATCTTGGCCGAGCTGCTGTGTTCTTAGGATTTCTGATGCTGCCTCCGTCTGAAATCACCGTATACGTATTCGCAGCTACGCTGGGCGTACTTTGGCTATCGACCGTTCCCCCAACGCAAGGCCTAGTCGCACAGATGTTCGGCACAACATACATGACCATGCTGTTCGGTGTTGTCTTCCTCAGTCACCAACTTGGTAGTTTCCTAGGCGTCACATTAGGCGCAGCTGCGTTTGATTATTTAGGTTCTTATAACCTGGTCTGGTATGCCTGTGTGGCATTAGGCTTGGTCGCTGCCCTATTTCATATTTTCATTGACGAACGCCCCGTCACCCGCTTACAGGCAGGTGTACAACAGCCAGCTGAATAGGATTGCCGAAATGGTCGAAGCCACCAACGCCGATTGGAAGGATCAGCTATATTATTCTCTCAAGGCGCTAAATATCACGCAGGTCGTATACGTTCCTGACGCTGGCCACGCCAAGCTTATCGATCGTTGTCTGGCTGATCCAGAAATTGACTGTTTTCCGCTGGTGAATGAGTTTGAAGCTGTCGGTGTATGCGTTGGTGCCTGGGCCGGCGGCAGGCGGTCTTGCGCGTTGATGCAATCAAGCGGCGTCGGCAATCTTGTGAACGCTTTGGGGCTGGTGCATTCGGTCGGCGCACCGTTCTTTGCCATCGCGACCATGCGCGGCGAATGGGGTGAATTTAATGGCTGGCAAACGCCCATGGGGCAGGCCATCCCAAAGGTTCTGGAAGCAACACGGGTCGTGGTGAACCGCGCTGAAACGTCAACGGATGTCATTCCTGTCACCGAAGCGAGCGGGCGGCTGGCTTTCAATTCCTACCTACCCGTCTTCTCCCTGATCTCCCAGCGCGCCACTGGCGCCAAAATATTTTAGGGGGCCGAAACAATGGCAAATGAATCTCAAAACCGCCTGGAGCGCCGCGGTGCTGTCCATCGTCTTTTGCAGGACCGGGACCAGAATCTGCTGATCGTCGCTGGCCTTGGTTCCGCTATCTGGGATGCTGAAACGTCTGGTGAAACGCCGCTTAATCTATATCTGCTGGGCGCTATGGGTTGTGCTGTATCCACCGCCCTTGGTTTGGCGACGGCACAACCTGAGAAACGCGTTATCGCACTTGTGGGCGATGCTGAGCTCGGGATGGGCTTATATTCCTTAGCGACAGTAGGGTGGCGAAAACCTGAAAACTTGACAATCGTATGCCTCGACAATGGTCGTTTTGGTGAAACTGGCGGTCAAGTCAGCCATTCCGGCGTGAATCTTGATCTTGCAGGCGTTGCGACTGCAGCCGGTATTCCGACGATCCGCCGGGTTAATGACGATGCTGGCGTGGATGAACTACGCTCTATCATCATGGATGGCCCAGGGCCTGCATTTGGATTAGTGGAGATCACGGCAGATATGCCACCAGTCGCCATGCCTATCCGAAACGGTGTCATCGCCCTCGCGCGCTTCCGCGAAGCGCTGTTGGGTCATAACGCTTTGAAGGAGTAGCGCCCGATTTAATTGCGGAGTGTAGCGCTAACCCGGCGGAACTGTAGACAGCCGACCTTCAGCGCACGCGTGCCACCATCCAGCGGGTGCTTTCAAGCAATGCGGGACCAAGCTCATCCAGCATATAAGCACCCTCTGCCACGCCCTTTAGGAATTCTTCCCACGCACCGCGGACGTAATTGCGAAACGGGTCCAGTAGGTCTTCGTGCACATGGATTTCGAACCCAATATTGATCAGAATTTCCTTGAACTCAGAGGCAGTGATCGAGAGGGTTGGGCCGGGCTTAAACCCCGTCCATTTTTTCAGGGCACGCCCGTCACCGGGATCTTCCGTAAACGAAATAATTCGCCAGTAATAAGCCGGCACCAGGGGCCAGCAGGCCTGACAGCACATGAAGTACCTTGCCGATGTTCGCGAACTGCGTGACGGTCGAATGCATCACCGCACAATGAATGCGGTTTTTCCGAATGCTCTCAAACTTTGGCTTACGCAGATTTAGCCTGTGAAACTTGGTTTTTCTGCGCAGGCCCCAGTGAAAAGCAGACTCTTTTGCTTTTTCGAGCAAGACCGGGGCAGAGTCGAAGCAATTGTATAAACGCCGCAGTTCAGGTGCATTTTGCGAGATAATGAGCCTAAGCCTGAGCCTGTCTCGATCGCCGTCATAGCAGGATCAAGCGCTAGTGTTGGCAGCAATGGCGGCAGAAATTTTTCTGCGACGGGACCGACTTCACCCGCACCCCATACAGCTTCAAATACTTTAATGCGGTCAGCCCCCTACGCAGGCGCACCCCAACCCTCCGCCTCAGACTTATCGCCGTTCTTACCACTGGCAAGAGGTTGTGATTTGATGGCAAAACAGCTGTCATAGTAACTCCACCAGCACGCCCGCCGGTTGCGAGGTTGCTCGACCGTCAAAGTTAGTGGAGTGAGGTTAATAAGCCCTTTTTAGCGAAGCTTACAGATGGCGCAAAACCTCAGAAAATCGCTAATTTGAATCAGGTTCCATGACCACTCTAAAAGGAAGCCCCATATGTCCGTGGCCATAGGTAAATCGGTTCGCCAACGGGATGTCCCAGTTCTCCCGAACAATCTCACCATCCAGAAATGGCGTAACGCCATCGAGGCGGCCTATGATGGACACGATATCCGCTGGCGGGATCGCTGGTCTATCCGCTGGCCCTAGCGCCTTACCCCAAGGCGCAAAATCTGCTGCAGCGCACACAGCAGCCATCTGTGCAGCGGGAAGGCCTAACGCCCTGCTTAGGCTGCCCCGGGTTAACACCAATCAGATCCCCGAATGCGCATGAGCAATGCCGCATCTGGCCTGGCGGCTTCTGGCCAAGCGCTGCAATTGCTGATGGCGAGTTGGGCGGCGAAGCTCGACATTAAAACGCCAAATACTCCAACCGGAAGATTGAAAGTCTGACGCGCCCAGGCAATCCATCGCCCAGTCTCACGCACTTGTGCTGCAAGGCTTGCGCCAGGAGATACCAATTCCACCACAGCAAGCCTATGCACTGTATGCGCATGGGCTGAATCATGGTCTCGGCGCATTCTCACGAAAATATCCCACTCAACACCTACACCGGCGCCGACTACGACGACGCCATGCACTGGCATATCAACTGGCCAACTGAATCGCGTATAGGCTGTATCACCCACAAGCCCCGTCTCTGCCGGTGCTGCAAGCCAGCGCCGCATCAAAGTTTCCTCTTGGAATTTCGGGCCCTCCTGCACAAACTCCAGATTGTCTGATGCTATAAACGCATCCGAGCCATGCGGCAGAGCGCCCGGTGCCTCCATGGCCCAGGCAACCGTCTGGAAGCCACGTCGCCCAGCAGCCGCTGTAAGAGGCCCATGCATTGCTAAATGACGCGACCCAGCACGCCGACGGGCCGCCTCCGCTGCTGCCGGCTCACCATCAGCACCATTGATTACAACCTCCCGCCATGCGGCATTCGCTTCGCTGGCTTGCAGGCGCGCGCTCTCATTCTTATGGAATGCCAATTACGCCACCTTAGAACGGATGCGCTTTTGACCGCGTGGCGGCAAGTTTGCGGCGACTGCATCCGCATTCCCCCGTGCGCCATTGGCAGACGCCCAAATTCGGGCGGACGGAAACTACCAGCGTTTCATCGCGCCAATAGTCATGGGGTCTATTAGGCCGGCAACCAGATCATATCCAGCGATCGCGGCATGGCGGGAGAAGGAATTGCTCATGCCCTTTGAAAGAATGGATCACGCTCCACGCGCCAACGAATTATGCACCAGGTTGAATTGCCCTTGACGCAACATCCAGACTGCGCAATATTATTACCCAAGTAATTTTGGAACTGGACCAGTCTGCAATTAATGGCCCGGCTTCTTTTTGAGAGCCAGGGTTTATCCATCTTAATTATGTAGACTTCCGCGTAAGGACATTTCCAATGACACAAGACCACTTCGTGACCAGCGTCGCTTGCTTTTCTGTTAATGCGGCCGTTGATCTAGGTGCTATGCCCCGGGTACTCGAAGTTTTCGCCAAAGAAAGCCCCACACCCACCCGCTGGACCAACGTTGTCGAAGGCGATCAGTTGGTGATGGATATCCATATGGCGGGCCTTGCTGAAGGCTGCACAGCCTATTTCGACCGCCTGCTCGGTCGCATGCCCATGGTGAACCTGAGTTTGACCGGCGCAAAGTCCGTGCTGCCAGTAGAGGCAGTCGCCGCCGCGTGAGCATTCTTGACCACATCCAACGCTGCAATGCCCATGATCTCACGGCCTTTAAACCGTTTCTGATCGAAAGGGAGCGCGTTGGCTGGGTCAATCATGCCGTGATGGATGTACTGGACGGCGTTGATGGGTTCGATCTCACGCCAAAGGGCATTGTCATCTCTGCCACCATGGAGAGCTTTGAAGCCCGCAGCCGTACTTTAGCTGACGGTAGCATCGCATTGTTTGAGGCAGGCCTTATACGCGGTTTCCGCGATGAGCTGTATGGCGTGAAGAACCGCTGGACGGACCTCGCCCACGCAGTTGTCGACAGGGGTGCTGTCGCCGCCTTTGGGCTCCGGTCATATGGAATTCATGTGAACGGTTGGGTTCCTGGCGATGATGAACCGGACTTATGGATCGGCACACGGTCAATGTCCGCTAGCGTTGATCCTGGCAAGTTGGACAACATGGTTGCAGGCGGCCAACCCCATGGGCTGAGCATCTATGAGAATGTCATCAAGGAAGCGGCGGAGGAAGCCAATGTACTGCCTGCCCTGGCCGCTCAAGCCAAGCCCGTGGGCGCAATTAGTTATGTGATGGAGACACCCGCAGGCATTCGCCCGGACATGTTGTATTGCTTTGACCTTGAGCTATCGCCTGATTTCACGCCAGAGAACACGGACGGAGAAACCAGCACCTTTGAACGCATGCCCTCAAGTGCTGCCG
>Ga0315331_10003470_pt1 | contig 11941 bp, 10 predicted proteins | sample M160m34915metaG_FD_203456 | JGI IMG/M metagenome (GOLD analysis project Ga0315331, IMG submission 203456) | Ammonia-oxidizing marine archaeal communities from Monterey Bay, California, United States - M1 60m 34915 | ecosystem: Environmental > Aquatic > Marine > Intertidal zone | place: USA...
ATATCCCCGTCGAATACGGTTTTCTCGAATTCGCGACCCCGGTCATCAAGGACGGGCTCGCCAAACTCGCCGACCAGGGCGTGACCGATGTGCTTGCTGTGCCAGGCATGCTGTTTGCTGCCGGCCATGCCAAGAACGACATTCCGTCCGTCCTGAACACCTGGGCGTTGGGTAATGACGGCGTCGATATCCGTTATGGACGCGAGCTTGCAATCGATCTGAAAATGCTGCGCGCCGCTGCCGACCGCATCGAAGAAGCGCTTGATGCCGCCGGCCGCGACGTGCCGATGGAAGAGACATTGCTGGTCGTTGTCGGGCGCGGTGCGTCGGATCCGGATGCCAATTCCAATGTCGCCAAGGTGATGCGCATGCTGTGGGAAGGTCTGGGATTCGGCTGGGGCGAAACCGCCTATTCCGGCGTTACCTTCCCGCTGGTCGAACCGGGTCTCGAAAACGCGGCGAAGCTTGGTTATAAGCGGATCGTCGTTTTCCCGTATTTCCTGTTTACCGGCGTGCTGGTGCGGCGGATTTATGACTACACGGACCTGGTTGCCGCCCGTCACCCCGATATCGAATTCATCAAGGCGCCCTATCTGAACGATCATCCCATGGTGATCGAGACGTTCATGGAACGCATCGACGAGATCCGCCGCGGCGAGAACAACATGAACTGTCAGCTCTGCAAATACCGCGAACAGGTCCTCGGCTTTGAAGCGGAAGTAGGTCTGGCGCAGGAGAGTCACCACCATCATGTCGAGGGTATCGGCACCGGCACGGCAAAATCGGACGAAGATGCCGCCAGCCATGACCGCGGCCACGATCATAGCCACGATCATGGGCACGGTCACGGAGACGATCATGATCACGGGCATAGCCATGACCATACACATCACCCGTACCCGCATGCCGATCATCCGCTTGGTCCGAAGACCCTGAGAAAAGAGATCGGCTGAAGTTCTGATGGATTACGTGCGCGACCCTGATGAGATTTACCGCCGGTCCTTCGAGATCGTACGTGCGGCAGCGGATCTGTCCGCCGTGCCGGACGATATGAAAGATGTCGCGATCCGTCTTATCCATGCCTGCGGCATGACCGAGATCGTCGCCGATCTGCGCTGGTCTGACGGCGTTGCCGTGGCGGCCCGGGCAGCACTTGCCTCCGGCGCGCCGGTGATCTGCGATGCCCAGATGGTGGCCGACGGGATCATCGCCGCGCGTCTGCCGGCGGAAAACCAGATCCTTAGCATGATCCGCCTGCCCAACCTGGTCGGGCTCGCGAAGGAACAGGGGACCACGCGGTCCGCCGCCCAGGTCGAGCTCTGGAAACCGTTTCTGCCGGGCAGCGTCGTCGCCATCGGCAATGCGCCGACCGCCCTGTTCCGGCTGCTCGAAGTCATCGCCGAGGACCCGTCGCGCAAACCGGCGGCCATACTCGGCTTTCCTGTCGGCTTTGTCGGTGCTGCGGAATCGAAAGACGCCCTGAACGATGGATCGCACGATGTACCCTATATGACATTGCTGGGCCGTAAGGGCGGCAGTGCCATCGCGGCGGCCTCGGTCAACGCGCTGGCCGGGCGATACGAAACATGACCGGACGCTGGCTCTCGATCGTCGGGATCGGCGAAGACGGTCTCGATGGCGTCTCGCCGCGCGGCCGTATGCTGATCGACGGTGCGCAGACCCTGGTCGGTGGCGACCGGCATCTTGCGATGATCCCGGATGACGGCCGCGCACGCCTGACCTGGCCGTCCCCCCTGACCGATCTGATGCCTCAGATCGCGGAACGACGCGGCACGCCCGTCTGTGTACTGGCGACGGGTGATCCGATGTTTTTCGGCATCGGCGTGACCCTGGCAAAGCACTTTGACGCCGATGAAATGGACGTCGTGCCGTCCCTGTCGGCGTTTTCGCTGGCAGCCTCCCGCCTCGGCTGGGCGCTGGCGGATGTTGAACAGCTTACGCTCCACGGCCACCCGCCATCGCTCATGGTGCCGTTTATTCAGCCGAATGCCCGGATGATGATCCTGTCCGACGGCGCCGACACCCCGGCACAGATCGCCGGGATTCTGACTGAGCGCGGCTACGGCGACAGCAATATCTACGTCCTTGAACATATGGGCGGCGCGCGCGAGCGCGGGCTCGAAGGCACCGCCGCCAACTGGCAGCACACCGATATTGCCGCGTTTAATACCGTCGGCGTCGACTGCGTAGCGGGCCCCGACGCGGTCATTCAGCCCCGTGTGCCAGGCCTGCCCGAAGACGCTTTTATCAGCGACGGCAATATCACAAAACGCGAAGTGCGTGCCGCCACGCTGGCCGCGCTCGCGCCATTGCCCGGCGAGCATCTGTGGGATGTCGGTGCCGGGTGCGGCGCCATCGCCATCGAATGGATGCGCACCCATCCGTCCTGCCGCGCAACGGCGATCGAATCCCGGGCCAACCGGATCGGCCTGATTGCCCGCAATGCCATCGCGCTCGGCGTGCCGCGGCTCGGCATGATCGAGGGAGAGGCCACTGACGTCCTCAGTGGTCTGGACGCCCCCGATGCGATCTTCATCGGCGGCGGCGCGTCGACACTCGGATTGCTGGAACTGTGCTGGGAGGCCCTGCCGCCGCGCGGGCGTCTTGTCGGAAATGCCGTCACCCTCGAAGGTGAAGGGGCGCTCGCGGCATTCCGTGCAGACCATGGCGGCGATCTGACGCGTATTTCTGTGTCGCGCGCCGAACCGGTCGGGCCGTTTACCGGCTGGAAACCGTTGATGACCGTGACGCAACTCGCCGTGGTGAAATCCTGATGGCCGGCACCTTGTATGGCGTCGGTGTCGGGCCTGGCGATCCCGAACTGGTGACGGTAAAGGCCCTGCGTATCCTGCAATCGGTGCCCGTGCTGGCGTGGCCGGCGCCGGAAGATGGCCCGTCTCTCGCGAGGGAGATCGTCGCCGCCTATCTGCCCGGCACCCAGCGTGAGATACCGATCCGCATGCCGCTGCTGCCCGCCCGTTTTCCGGCGGACGATGTCTATGACAAAGCGGCAATCGAGGTCGGCGCGGCGTTATCGGCCGACGATGATGTGGCGGTGATCTGCGAAGGCGATCCGTTCTTCTATGGCTCGTTCATGTATCTGTTCGGCCGTCTCGCGGGCGATCACACAATCGAAGTGGTGCCCGGCGTGTCGTCGCTGACTGCCTGTGCGGCCGCGCTTGGTGCGCCGCTCTCGGCCAAGAACGATGTCCTGACGGTGATACCCGGGCCGCTGAATGCCGACACGATGAAGCAGCGTCTTGCCGATGCCGACACGGCCGCGATTATCAAGGTCGGTCGTCATTTCGACAAAATCCGCGGCGTTATCGACGAGCTCGGCCTCGCCGGCAATGCCCGCTATATCGAACGCGCCACGATGGCGGAACAGCGCATCGTGGCGCTTGCCGATGTCGGCGACGGTGATGCGCCGTATTTTTCGATGATCCTTGTCCATAAACGCAAGGAGGCCTGGAAATGAGCGCGGATCCCGTCATCGTCGTGCTCGGTCCCGGCGGGCTCGATCTGGCGCACCGGATTTCCGGCGCGGTTCCGGATGCTAAAATTCATGGCCTTGCCCGCAGGGTGACGTTGGCTGACGCGCTGTTCGAGGACACCGGCAGTCATCTGCGGGATCTGTTCGGGGCCGGCACGCCCGTCATCGGCATTTGCGCTGCGGGGATCCTGATCCGTCTCCTCGCCGAAGCCCTGACCGACAAGACGACCGAACCTCCCGTTATTGCGGTGGCCGAAGATGGCTCCGCGGTCGTGCCGCTGCTCGGCGGTCATTACGGGGCGAATGACCTCGCCGCCCGGATCGGCAAAATACTTCGCGTCGCCCCCGCCGTCACAACGGCGGGCGATGTACGGTTCGGGGTCGCCCTCGACAATCCGCCCACCGGCTGGACGCTCGCCAACCCGGACGACGTAAAATCCATCGCCGGCGATCTTCTGGCCGGCGAAACGGTCCGGCTCGACGCATCGGTGCCGCCTTTTATCGCCGATACCGGAATCGAACGGGATCTCGGCGGCGTCCTGCGGATCACTGCTACACCATATGCAGAGACCGGCGATGCGCGGCATCTGGTGTATCACCCGGCGACCGTGGCGATCGGGGTCGGATGCGAACGCGGCACTGCGCCGGACGAGCTTATCCAGCTGGTTCAGGCGGCACTGAGCGATGCCAATATAGCGCCTGCCGCCATTGCCGGCATTTACTCGCTCGACCTCAAATCCGATGAGCCTGCGCTGCATGCGCTGTCGGACGTGCTCGGGGTGGCAGCCCGGTTTTTCGATGCCGCAACACTGGAAGCCGAAACGCCGCGTCTGAAGAATCCGTCGGATGTCGTCTTCCTTGAAGTCGGCTGTCACGGTGTGTCGGAGGGTGCTGCCCTGGCCGCCGCGGGTGCCGGCGGAGACCTGATCGCCGAAAAAATAAAATCTGCGCGGGCGACCTGTGCCATCGCCCTCGCGTCTACCCCGATTGCCGAAGCCGGTGTACCGCAGGGCCGGCTGCTGGTGGTCGGTACCGGTCCCGGCAATGACGGATGGATGACGGCTGAATCGGAAGCGATCGTTGCCAAGGCGACGGACCTGGTGGGGTATTCGCTATATCTCGACCTGCTCGGCGCGCGCGCGGATGGCAAGACCCGCCATGATTTCCCGCTCGGCGAAGAAATAGACCGCGTGCGCGCGGCGCTGGAACTGGCTGCGATCGGCAAGACGGTCGCGCTCGTGTCGTCCGGCGACCCCGGGATTTACGCGATGGCGACGCTGGCCTTCGAATTGCTGGAAAACGGCAATCGCGATGACTGGCGCCGGGTGGCGATCCAGGTATGCCCCGGCATCTCCGCGCTGCAGGCCGCCGCTGCGCGCTCCGGTGCGCCGCTGGGTCATGATTTCTGCACGATTTCGCTGTCCGATCTGCTGACCCCGTGGGAGGCGATTGAACGCCGCCTGCAGGCCGCCGCCGCCGGCGATTTCGTGATCGCGTTTTATAACCCGGTGTCGCGCAGCCGCACATGGCAGCTCGGCAAGGCGCGGGAAATTCTCCTGACCGCGCGGCCGGACACGACACCGGTGATCATCGCGCGCAATCTCGGCCGGGACGGAGAACAGGTGCGCACCATCACCCTCGGCGCCCTCGATCCGGCGGATGTCGATATGCTGACGGTTGTCCTGGTTGGATCGTCCGAGACACGGGCGATCCTGCGCGGCGATGGGCGAAGCTGGGTCTATACCCCGCGCGGCTATGCCGGCAAAAACACCGAAGACAAGGAAGGTGCCGGATGACGGTCTGGTTTATCGGCGCAGGGCCGGGCGATCCTGATTTGCTGACAATTCGCGGCCGCGACGTGATCGCGCGTTGCCCGGTCTGCCTCTATGCGGGCTCGCTGGTGCCCGAGGCGGTGGTCGCCCATGCGCCCGACGGCGCTACCGTCATCGACACCGCGCCGATGACGCTGGACGAAATTATCGCTGAGATGGAAAAGGCTCATGTAGCGGGCCAGGATGTGGCCCGGGTGCATTCCGGCGATCCGTCGCTTTATGGTGCGATTGGCGAACAGATCCGGCGGCTCGATCATCTCGGCATCAATTTTGAAATCGTCCCCGGCGTGCCGGCCTATGCCGCGGCGGCCGCGCTGTTGCGGCGCGAACTGACCCTGCCGGATGTGGCTCAGACGGTCATCCTGACGCGCACGGCGATGCAGGCCTCGGCCATGCCCAACAACGAAGATCTCGATACGCTCGGCAAATCCGGCGCGACGCTGGCGATCCACCTGTCGGTGCGCAACCTGAAACATGTCTGCGAAACATTGATCCCCCATTACGGCGCGGACTGTCCGGTCGCTGTGGTCTACCGGGCAAGCTGGCCGGACGAACAGGTGGTCGAAGGCACGCTGACCAATATTCGCCAGAAGGTCCGCGCCGCCAAGATCACCCGCACCGCGCTGATCCTGGTGGGTCAGGTCCTGGCACCGAACGGGTTCACCGATTCCGCGTTGTATAACGCCGATCATGTCCATGTCCTGCGGCCACGCCGCAAAGGGCTGAAATCAGCCGAATAGGGCATCCAGCCATGTAAGGGCGGTGTCGACGCTATCGGTGATCAAGCCGGCCGGGACCGGCGGCCGTTCGACCATGATGACCGTGATGCCGAGTTCCCGTGCCGCCGCGATCTTGGCATAGGTCGCATCGCCGCCCGCATTCTTGCTCACCAGCGCGTCGATGTCGTGATCCCGCAGCAGCGCTATCTCGTCCGAGATCGAAAACGGACCCCGTCCGGTGATGAACGTGGCGTCGGGCAGGATATCCGTATTATCCGGCGGGTCGATGGAGCGGACGACCAGCGCTGTATTCTCCGCCGCCGCGAAGGCTGAAATTTCCTGACGGCCAACGGACAGAAACGCGCGTCGTCCGGCCGATGGAAGCAGGGAGGCCGCTTTGGTTATGTCGGCCACGTTTAACCAGTTGTCGCCCGATTGCACCTGCCATTCCGAGCGCAACAGTTTCAGCCGGGGGAGGCCCGCTGTTCTACAGGCTGTCGCCGCATTCCGGGCGATCTGCGCGGCGAAGGGATGGGTCGCATCTGTGACCGCCGATACGCTGTTTTCGGCCATCCACCTCACCATAGCATCCGCGCCGCCAAACCCGCCCGTGCGGACTGAAACGCCTGCCGGCAGGGCTGGGTCCCTTGTCCGACCGGCGAGCGAATAGGTCACGTCGTATTTTTCCGTAGCGCGGTTGGCGAAGTCTATGGCCTCCGCCGTACCGCCCAGGATCAGGACGCGCGGCCGGTCAGACATCTGTTCGGCCGACCAGATTGCCGCTGCGGTCATAGACCAGCACGTCGATGTCTATATTCGCGCCTGCCACCGTATAGCGCGCCACACTCTGCGCCCGGCGGGCGATTTCCTGCGCGAGATCGATTTTATTTTCACCGGCGATGGACAGGGCTTCGGCGGCGGTGTTTGCCCCTTCGATGCGTTCGGCGATGGAGGTCGAGGCGCCCAGTTCATGGGCGACATCCGCCATCCAGGTGAAATCGACCTGGCTACGGCCGGAATGCAGATCCAGGTTGCCTTCGGCAAGCTTACTGATTTTGGCGAACCCGCCGCCGATGACGACCCGGTCGATAGGATGATTGCGCAGATATTTCAGCATACCGCCGGCAAAATCGCCCATATCGATCATCGCATGGTCGGGTAGACCGAGCAGCGCCTGGGTCTTTTTTTCCGACGTCTTGCCGGTGCAGCCGGCGATGATGACGTCACCCGCGGCGCGCGAGACATCGACGCCGCGATGGATCGATTCGATCCACGCCGCGCAGGAATAGGGCACCACGACACCGGTTGTACCGAGGATTGACAGGCCGCCGACGATGCCGAGGCGCGGGTTCCAAGTCTTTTCCGCGAGCGCGGCGCCGTTATCGACCGAGATCGTCACGACGACATCGCCCGAGGCGCCATAGGCGTCAGCCACTTCTGAAATCGCCGCGCCGATCATTTTGCGCGGTATCGGATTTATGGCGGGCTCACCCACCCCGACCGGCAGGCCTTCGCGGGTGACCGTGCCGACCCCGTCCCCGGCCCGGAACGTCGCCCCGGAACCGAGCGGCCCCTCGGCGATATCGACTGCAATCACCGCAAGATGGGTGACATCTGGATCGTCGCCGGCGTCTTTGATAATCGCCGCAAAGGCGCTGGAATCGGTCCGTCCTTCACGGGTAAGGGCAAAGGACGGCGTTTCCCCCTTGGGCAGTATGATCTGTACGGGATCGGGAAACGCGCCGGTCAACAGCGCGGTATAGGCGGCCTTGGCGGCTGCCGTCGCGCAGGCGCCGGTAGTCCAGCCGCGCCGTAACTCTCCTTCGGGCTTGCGTGCCATAACGCGTTTATATGTGCTAAGCAGTTGCTATGGAACGGCTGACATTTTCCCTTCCCGAACTGGAACCCGGCTGGGTCTGGTTGACCGGCGCCGGACCGGGCGACCCCGGTCTGTTGACGCTGCATGCGTTGAACGGTATCCGCCAGGCTGATGTCATCGTCCACGATGCGCTGGTCAGCGAAGAGACCCTTTCATTAGCCGGGCCGGATTGTGAAATCGTCTATGCTGGCAAGCGGGGCGGACGGCCTTCGCCGAAGCAGCCCAATATATCGGCCCGTCTCGTGCGGCTAGCCCGGGCGGGCAGGCGCGTGCTGCGCCTCAAAGGCGGCGATCCGTTCATTTTCGGCCGCGGCGGCGAGGAAGCGCTGGCGCTGGTTGCCGCCGGGGTGTCGTTCCGGGTCGTGCCCGGGATTTCCGCCGGTGTCGGCGGACTCGCCCATGCGGGCATCCCGCTGACCCACCGTGAAACCAATTCCGCAGTTACCTTCGTGACGGGCCATGGCGCCACCGGCGATATCCCGGATGGGATCGACTGGCCGGCACTTGCCGCGGGCTCACCCGTTCTGGTGATCTATATGGCGATCAAGCATCTCGCCACCATCCGCGAACGCCTGACCGATGGTGGGCGGCGCGCGGACGAGCCGGTGGCCGTCGTCTCGAAGGCGTCGCAGCCGAACGAGCGCGTGCTGGTCACGACGCTCGGCGCCTGTGTCGAGGATGTAGCCTCCCAGGCGATCGAACCGCCGGCCATGGTCGTGATCGGAGAGGTCGTCCGGTTGCGGGCAGGGCTCGACTGGGCAGGCGCGCTGGCCGGGAAGATTCTCGACGCCGATCCGCTGGGCACGCGCGCCACGCGCGACGCCGGTTAACGCCATGACAGGTGCTGCCGGTGCGGTGATCGCCGCGCCGTCATCCGGAAGCGGCAAGACCATTATTACCCTCGGTCTGCTGCGCTATTTCGCCCGCAGCAACGTGCAGGTGTCTTCGTTCAAGGTCGGCCCCGATTATATCGATCCCGGGTTTCACAGCGCGGCGAGCGGCCAGCCCTGTCTCAATATCGACACGTGGGCGATGCGCCCGGACACGGTGGCATCGCTTTTCGGCCAGGTCGCGGCGCATGCCGAGATCGTCATCGGCGAGGGCGTCATGGGCTTGTTTGACGGCGCGCATGTGGCATCGGGCCGGAATGCGGGCTCGACCGCCGATACGGCCGCCGCCTTCGGTCTGCCGGTCATTCTGGTGGTCGATGCGGGCGCCCAGGCGCAGAGCGCCGCGGCCCTCGTGTACGGATTTGCCACCTTCCGCAAAGACGTGACCGTCGCCGGCGTCATCTTCAACCGCGTCGGCAGCGACCGCCATGCCGATATGCTCAAAGCCGCTGCGGCACCTCTCGGTATTCCCGTGCTCGGCTGCGTGCCGCGCCGGTCGGCGCTTGCCGTGCCGGACCGTCATCTCGGACTGGTGCAGGCCAGCGAACTGGCGGCGCTCGAGGCGTTTCTCGACACCGCGGCAGATCTGGTCTTTTCCCATATAGATATGTCGGCGCTGCGCGACAGCCTGACGGGTATCGGCGCCCGATCGGCGGGGCCGCCGCCGCGCTCTGTGCCGCCTCTAGGCCAGCGAATCGCCGTCGCCTCGGACGATGCGTTCCGGTTTTCCTATCGCCACGTGATCGACGGCTGGCGGGCGGCTGGTGCTGAAATCCTGCCGTTTTCGCCTTTGGCCGACGATGTGCCGGACGGTACGGCCGATGCCGTGTATCTGCCCGGCGGCTATCCCGAGCTTCACGCCGGGACGCTGGCAGCGAACAAGCAGTTTCTCGGCGGTCTTCGGGACGGGGCGGGACGCGGCGCGGTGATCTACGGCGAATGCGGCGGGTTCATGGTGCTGGGCAACGCCTTGACGGACGCGGATGGCGAGGCTCATCCCATGGCCGGCCTGTTACCACTCAAAACATCGTTTGCCGAGCGGCGCATGCATCTGGGGTACCGCAACGCGACGCTTGCCGCCGATGGCCCGCTCGGGACCGCCGGCGATTGCTATGCCGCCCATGAATTTCACTACGCCACCATCGTGGAACAGGGCGCCGCCGGGGCGCTGTTTACGGCGACCGATGCGGCCGGCACCGATCTCGGTGCGATGGGGTTAGACGTCGGAAATGTGATGGGATCGTTCATCCATCTGATCGATCGGCGGTGAGGCCGGACCCGTCGGTTTGACTTGCGCCACCCGGCTCCGCATAAGCAGTCCATGATTGAATTGATTGTGGAACGGTGGTCGCAGCGCGACGGGTAGGTAGACTGGCTGTGGTCGATCTGGCAGGACGGTGAACGCAAACATGTGGGGGCGACCCATCCCGATGCCGAATCCGTCGAGATGGAAGCCCGCGCCGTCTGCCACCTGATTTTAGGCCAGCCGCCGGATGATGTTACCGTTCTTAAGGAGACAGATATGACCAAAGTTGTGCGCATTCACGAATATGGCGGCACCGACGTCCTCAGGATCGAAGACGACGAGATCGGCGCGCCGGGCCCGGGCGAGGTCCTGCTCGACCACAAGGGCATGGCACTGCATTTCGCCGATACCATGCTGCGCGATGGCAGGTATTTCTTAAAACCCGAGCTGCCGGCCGTCATGGGGCTGGACGGCGCTGGCATCGTCGAAGCGGTGGGAGAGGGCGTGACGGCGTTCAAGCCGGGCGATGCGGCCTGTTACCTGTTCGCGCTCGGCGCCTATGCCGAGAAACGCCTTATTTCCGCCGATCTACTGATACCGGTGCCGGCCGGGATCGAGCCGAAAAATATTGCGGGCACGTTCCTACGCTGTATGACGGCCCAGTACCTGCTGCGCCAGACATACCGCGTCCAGGACGGTGACACCGTGTTGATCCACACTGCCGCAGGCGGAATGGGTACGCTGCTCTGCCAGTGGGCGAAAGCGCTGGGCGCGACCGTGATCGGCACCGTCGGCAGCGACGACAAGTCCGACATCGCCCGCGTCAGCGGCTGTGACCATGTCATAAATTCGCGGACCGGGGGTATCGCGGCGCGGGTGGACGAGATCACCGGCGGGGCCGGTGTCCAGGTTGTCTACGACGCGATCGGCAAAGACGTCTGGGACGCCAATGTCGCGGCCCTGCGACCGACGGGCTATCTGATCAATTACGGTCATATGTCCGGTCTGATGGATCCGATCGATCCGATGCAGCTCAACGCGAAATCGATCTTCTTCGCCAAGGTGTCCTTGCCGCATTTCATGTCCTCGCCGGACGCCAAGCGCGCCATGGCGGCGGATGTGTTCCAGGCCATAGCCGACGGCGTCCTCGATATCTCGATCAGCCGGGAATACCCGCTGGACGATATCGTCCAGGCGCAGGAAGATATGGTCGCCCGTCAGACAACGGGTTCGGTGATTATCGTACCGTAGTTTTCCGCCGCCGCGGGGACGCACCAGCCCTCTCCCCCTCCCGGCCACCCATAAGGATGATCCCGTGGATGACCGGGAGGGGGAGAGGGCTGAACCGGTAGAGAAAAGGAGAAAAACATGTCGGTAGATTGGTCAATCTGGGCGTTTCGCTATGCGCGGTCGGACATGCCGCGGGATTTTTTCGGCGGCACGCTGGTCAATTCGAACAAGGGCCGGATCCGCAACCCCATGGTCTATTCGCTGATCCATGGCGGCGAGGCGGGGCAGGAAAAACCGATCCTGATCGATACCGGCATGAAGGGCGACTGGTCGCCCAGCGGTAAGACCTATGAAAACGTCGAACATCCCGACACCATCCTCGCCAAGGTCGGCTTCGCGCCCGAAGATATTGAAGATGTCATCCTGACCCATCTCCATTTCGACCACGCCGGCAATCTCGACCGGTTTCCGAACGCGACCTTTCACGTCCAGCGCGAAGAATACGAAGGCTGGAAACAGGTCTATGACATGCCCGGCCCGCTGGGCACCGACACCACGATGTGGCCGCTGTCATCGATGCAGAAAAAAGACCTCGATGCGGTCGAGGAACTGCTCGCGGAAGGACGGGTCA
>Ga0315331_10003474_pt1 | contig 11937 bp, 9 predicted proteins | sample M160m34915metaG_FD_203456 | JGI IMG/M metagenome (GOLD analysis project Ga0315331, IMG submission 203456) | Ammonia-oxidizing marine archaeal communities from Monterey Bay, California, United States - M1 60m 34915 | ecosystem: Environmental > Aquatic > Marine > Intertidal zone | place: USA...
CTACATTGAACCACATGTCTCGGTCGCGCTGTGGAACGAGGATGGCCGGTTGAAGATCTGGACCGCCACTCAGGGTTCGTTCGTGGTACGACAGCAAATGGCCGAACTGCTGAAGATGCCGGTGTCACAAATCACAATCGTCCCGTGCGAAATCGGGGGCGGCTTCGGTGGCAAGATTTCGGTCTACGAACAACCTGTGGCTGCCGTGCTGAGCCGCAAGTGCGGTCGCCCGGTGAAGATCATGATGCAGCGTGACGAAGTCTTTGAAGCGACCGGCCCGACTCCTGCCTCGTTCATGCGAGTAAAGCTGGGTGCCACGAAGGATGGAAAGCTGACGGCTGGAAAAGCCTGGCTTGCATTTGATGCGGGCGCGTTTCCGGGTGGCGTCATCGGTCCGGGCGCCATGTGCGTCTTCAGCTGTTACGACCTGCCGCACGCCACCGTCGATGGCTTTGATGTCGTGCTGAACAAACCCAAGACTCAGGCCTATCGGGCACCCGGATCCACCCATGTCGCTTTCGCCACCGAATGCGTTATCGATGAACTGGCGGAACGACTGAAAATCGACCCCATCGAATTTCGCCTGAACAACGCAGCGAAGGAAGGAACACGACGAGTCGACGGCCCGGTCTATCCGCGAGTCGGATTGGTGGAATGCCTGCAGGCGATACAGGAAAGTGATCACTGGAAAACGCCGCTGACCGGCCCGAATCGCGGACGAGGCGTGGCCTGTGGCTTCTGGTTCAACTGCGGACTGAAATCCAGTGTCACCGCCAACGTCAATGCCGACGGCACGGTCACTTTAGTTGAAGGCTCCACGGACATCGGCGGTACCCGGACATCGATTGCCATGCAGCTGGCCGAAACTCTGGGCATCACCGCTGAAGACGTGATTCCTCAGGTTGTCGATACAGACAGTGTCGGCTTTACTGACGTAACGGGCGGCAGCCGAACCACATTCGCCACCGGGCTGGCTGCTCATGAAGCAGCGTTGGATATTCAAAAGCAGATGGTCGAACAGGCAGCGCAAATCTGGGAGTGCAGCCCTGATGAGGTCACGGTTGCCGACGGCGTCTATCAGGGCAACGGCAAATCGCTGTCATTCAAAGCACTGGCCGTCGAGGCGGACAAAGTGGGCATACCGATCGTTGGTCGCGGAGTCGTTGATCCGCAGTGCTCGACTAATGCCTTTGCAGTGAATCTGGTCGATGTGGAAGTCGATCCTGAAACAGGAAAGGTGACGATCCTGCGATTCACTGTCTGCCAGGACGCTGGTAAAGCGATCCATCCCAGTTATGTGGAAGGCCAGATGCAAGGCGGCTCGGCACAGGGCATCGGCTGGGCACTTAACGAAGAGTATTTCTACGGCGATGACGGCCACATGCGGAACGCCAGCTTCCTGGATTATCGCATGCCGACGTGCTACGACCTGCCGATGATTGACACGATCATCGTCGAAGTTGCCAATCCTGATCACCCGTACGGCGTTCGAGGAGTGGGCGAAGTTCCGATCGTGCCGCCGCCTCCGGCAATTGCCAACGCCATCTATCGCGCAACGGGCGTTCGCTTCTTTGAATTGCCGATGTCGCCGCCCACAGTCTGGAACGCAATTAAGGGGCAGACGACGGGGGAATGACCCATGGCCATCGTATTCATTCCGTCACAACTTCAAAAGCTGACCGGAACCGCGCAGGTCGAAGTCGAAGGAGATACGGTCCGAGCGGTTGTCGAACAGATGGAAAAGCAGTTCCCCGGAATTCAACAACGCCTGTTTGAGGACGATCAGCTATCGCCGACCCTTCAGTTGTCAGTCGATCACGTCATGACACGTGCCCTTTCAACCAGCGTCACGCCTTCCACGGAAATCCATTTCCTGCCGGTCATCGGAGGTGGCTGAGCAGACGTTTCTTAGGCGCGCCATGGTGTTTCAGAATGCAGGAGCTGCTGTGATGGAGAGTAAGATTCTTCGCCGAGACGTTTTGTCGGCTGCCGCTGCGGCAGCATTACCAGCCGTGTGGCCGTCGTCCGCACGGGCCTTACCACCCGGACGGCCAAAGGTGGCTGCCATCTTCACGGTGCTGCGCTTTCGCAGCCACGCGTTCAATATTCTGGAAAACTTTCTGGGCCCGTATTACTTCAACGGTCACCTGACAGATCCAGGCGTTGACGTGGTTTCATTCTACGCCGATCAGTTTCCGAACGACGACATGGCCCGGGAAGTCTCACGGCGTTTTGGAATCCCGCTGTACGATTCTATTGATGAAGCAATGTGCCTGGGAGGAGATCGTCTGGCTGTGGACGCCGTTCTGTCCATTGGAGAACACGGCGACTACCCATACAACAAGCTTGGCCAGCACATGTACCCTCGTAAGAGATTCTTCGATCAGGCCATCGCGGTGATGCAGCGATCGGATCGGTATGTTCCGTTGTTTAATGACAAGCATCTGTCGTACCGCTGGGACTGGTCCAGAAAGATGTTTGACACCGCCCGCCAGCACAGCATGCCGCTGATCACCGGCAGTTCGGTACCACTGGCACAACGGCGCCCGGCAATGACAGTTCCCGATGGAACCGAAATCGAAGAAGCCGTATCGATTCACGGCGGCGGTCTGGAATCGTATGACTTTCACGCGTTCGAAGTGCTGCAGTCATTTGTGGAAGCACGGGCCGGAGGAGAAACAGGGATTACTGAGGTTCAACTGCTGACAGGAGTCCAATTCGAACAGGCACGGCAGTCCGGACTCTGGTCACAGGACCTGGTGGATGCAGCCATGAAGGCCGAAGAAAACATGCGGGCTGTGCGCCAGAGACGACCAACATCAGGTGTCTTTGCAAAACAGCCGGCGGGCATCGGCGCAGACGAAAAGCCGAAACCACGAAGACCGTCCGGGGACTACGCCATCCGCATCAAATACAACGACGGTCTGCGGGCCACGGTACTGAAAATCGGCAGCAGTTCCGACCGCTGGAACTTCGCCTGTCGACTAAAGGGCGAAGCCAGGCCGCGCGCAACGGCATTGTTCAACGGTCCCTGGGGCAATCGCTGCCTGTTCAAGGCACTTTCACACGCAATCCAGCACACGTACACAACCGGCGAAGAACCGTATGCTGCGGAACGCACATTGCTCACGACAGGAGCCGTGGACGCAGTGATGCGGTCATGGAATCAGAATGGAAATTCAATACCAACACCTCACCTGAACGTCAGGTATCAGCCGACCGATTTCACAACTTTCCGTGAATCCGGGGCCACGTGGTCGGTAATCACAAAAGGTGTGCCACAATCATCCGGGTTTGAGCCGCGATCCTACGCCGAGCTGGAAAACTAGACGTTTCACCTTGTAAGACCATCAAAGGCACCTGCAGAATTAACCGTGCCATTGACCCCGGATTTCACCTTATGCCTCAATTCCGGCCGGCCAGTGCATAACCATCGCATTTCGTGTGCATCCGAAATCTGCGGCCATTTGCCACTGCGCTGGTGCTACCGTTATGCGCCATCGGGGTGTCACTGTCGAATGGCTCGTTCGGCGCTGCGGTTGACGCGGTCCTGCTGTTTGCTACCAACCTGATAGCGATCATCGTGGCATCAAGCTTCACCTTTTCGCTGCTGGACGTTTCCACCAGTCGGTCGCTGCCCGGACACCGCCACACGATGCAGTGGGAAAGGTGGGGACTGGTTGCTCTGTTGGCTATTCTGGCCAGCCCGCTGAGCATGAAACGGTGGTCACAGCCGGACGAAGGTCGGCCACACACGGCCGTATACACTGTAACTCGTGACCTCTCGCGCAAACTGGACGAATGAATCGCGCGGACGCCGGAAGTCGACATCTCGTGTCCGGGCCGCGCGAGCGTCAATCAGGTGGTGATCATCCACATTACGGCGTACCACGAACGGCCACTTGCATATGCCGACGAACTGCGCGCGATCGTTCGGGCACAAATGGGGAATAACGAAAGAACGGTCAACATGGCTACTCTGCACTGGCTGAGGTGCAGCGACAAAGAGGAAGAGTAATCGCCTGAACAATAGCGTCGATCGTCAAATGTACTCGATGCATCGTGGTCACCGCATGGCGCGTCCGGTGTAGCAATTTGCGGTGCAGCGGAATGTGAGCGAAGAACGTGCCGTGAGGCACGTTCTTCGGCAGCGCACAGGAACTGCTGGCTCCGGCGATCATCTTCCGCCGCCAGCACACAGTGCCTCGGCAGGCGATCGGCACAGCTTCGTCGAATGGACCGGAACCCAAAGTCCTCCGGGCAGGTTGTGTCAAAAATCATAATCTGCCACGGTCCGGTCGCTTGATCAGCGACGAGCTATCGGATATTCGTGACAGTTCGACAGGAACAACGGGCGAGAGCGTCCCTGCGCACAGCTGGGACGTCTGTTTTCCAATCGGCACGAGAGTGCCGATATTCCTTGGTCTCTGAGTGCAATTCATCCCTGCAAAGAGGTTTTCGGGGAAGTATTTGAAGGTGAGAACGACACATGAACAGGAAACTCAGATACGTATTTTCATTAGCGGTGACACTGGTCAGTTTTCAACTGACCGCATCAGCGCAGGACGCAGCAGATGCTGCAAAGGAAGAGACGCCAGCGGCAGCTGTATCTGAAGATGCCGCAGGTCCGCTGGAAGAATCTGACGGGATTGTGGAAGAAGAAGCCACAGTCGCAACTATCTTCGTGGCACCGGAACCGGATTATGACAAAGGTGACATCGCGTGGATGCTGGTTTCGATCGCCCTGGTGCTGATGATGACGTGTCCAGGGCTGGCGCTCTTCTATGGGGGACTCGTTCGTAAGAAGAACATCCTGAGCGTCATGATGCAGTGTGTCTTTCTAATGGGGTTGATGTCGGTTGTCTGGGCGGTAATTGGCTACAGCCTCGCGTTCGGAGGCGAGAATCCTTACTTCGGAAACTTCGACCATCTTCTGCTGAAGGGCGTGAGCCCGGCAGACGGAGTGGGAACCGCCGAATCTCTGGCAAGTAAACAGATCTTCGTTGCGTTCCAGTGCATGTTCTTCATCATCACACCCGCTCTGATCTGCGGTGCATTTGCCGAACGCATGAAGTTCAGCAGCATGGCCGTCTTCTGTGTACTGTGGGGGCTGCTGATTTATTGTCCTATCGCGCACTGGGTCTGGTGCGATTACGGCTGGCTGTGTGAATGGAACGAGAATGCACCATACAAAGCGATCGACTTTGCCGGAGGCCTGGTCGTCCACATCAGTTCGGGTGTCTCGGCCCTGATCTGCGCAATCGTGCTTGGCAAGCGAAAAGGTTTCCCAACACAGCCGATGCCTCCACATAATCTGACGTATACCTGCATCGGCACCGGTCTGCTGTGGGTTGGCTGGTTCGGATTCAATGGCGGCAGTGAACTGGGCGCGGATGGTCGAGCTGTTAATGCCGTATTCGCGACACACCTCGCGGCGGCAGCCGGAGTCCTCGGGTGGTCACTCATGGAATGGCTGAAACAGGGCAAGGCCAGCATTCTGGGAGCTTGTTCCGGTGCGGTTGCCGGACTTGTCTGTATCACGCCGGCCAGCGGCTCTGTAACGCCGGTAAGCGGCATCATCATGGGCTTTATTGCTGGTGTATTCTGTTACGTCTGCTGCACAAAGATGAAGAATTCTCTGGGCTACGATGACTCACTTGATGCCTTTGGTGTGCATGGGGTGGGCGGAACTCTGGGCGCCCTGCTGACAGGTCTGTTTGCGACACAACTTGTCACCGGAGCTACGGAGCCAGCCGGCTTCTTTGACGGAAACAAGGGACAGATCATGGTACAGCTGGTCAGCGTGGTGGCAGCCGTTGGTTTCAGCGCTGTCGGCACATTCATTCTGCTGAAAATCATTGATCCGATCATGGGACTGAGAGTCAGCGAGGAAGAAGAAATTCAGGGACTGGATATCAGTCAGCACGGTGAAGAGGGCTACATCTTCCAGTAAGAACGTGCGGTCGTCAGCAGTCATGGCAGATCTCGCAGAGGCCTTATGTGCGAAATCTGTCCCTGGCAGTTCGACGCCGTTCATGTGCCAATACTTTCGATAAAGCATAAACCTAACAAAAAATGGAACACAGAAATGAAAAAGATAGAAGCGGTCGTCCGCCACTTTAAACTGGAAGACGTCAAATCCTCAATCACCGAAGCTGGTGTCCAGGGAATGACAGTGACCGAAGTTCGTGGATTTGGTCGGCAGAAAGGTCACAAGGAAACATATCGCGGTGCAGAATACATCGTGGACTTCATGCCGAAAGTAAAGATCGAAATCGTGGTCGGTGACGACGAACTGGACAAAGTCGTCGACGCAGTTGTCAACTCAGCCCGAACGGGTCAGGTTGGTGACGGTAAGATTTTTGTCAGCAACGTCGAAAAGATTATCCGAATCCGAACAGGCGAACTGGACGAATCTGCGATTTAGATCTGTACGCCGTAACAGCACGGATAACCTGGCGTCGTGAGAAATTCTTCTCACGACGCTTTTTTGTGCAGGGTCACTTTCCTGAACCGGCAATTCCGTAGACAATTGCTGATTACCGTTGTTGAAACATGAGTTGCGTTAGCCGATTGTCCCCGAGGTGAGTCGTGCCGGAAAAACTGATCGTTGTGATCGAAGATGATCGCGAAATCTCCAACACCGTCCAAACCGTGCTGAAAGCGTCCGGTTATCAGGTACTCGCTGCCACAAATGGGCAGGACGGTCGCAAGCTCATTACGTCCCGGAAGCCGGATCTTGTACTGACGGACATGATGATGCCACGTATGGGAGGATTTCCGGTGCTGGAATCTCTTGGCGAAATGGAAAATGCCCCCAAGGTCATCATGATGACAGCCAACGAAGGCAGTCGTCACAAAGCATACGCGGAAATGCTGGGCGTGGTTGACTACCTGCGAAAACCGTTCGCCATGGAAGTCCTGCTGGAAGCCGTCAACCGAGCATTAAGCGACGAACCGGCAGACTGACGATGCACTGCACAGGACACGGCACATCAGAACCGTCACGGCGCGGTGCCGCAAAGCAGAGCCCCGTCAATGACAATGCCGTGCGTCAGGCAGATGCGGTGCGTCCTTCCCCATGCCGGAAACAACTCTGCCTGCCGCACGCACACACTCGTACCCCGACGAACAGCCGCGTGCAAAGGATAGTCCCCAGCCCTTGAGATATCGCCGTGCACTTCACATCGACACCTGAGTTGCTCAGAATGTCAGGACAAGCAACATCTCGTCGCAGGGCTTTTCAATGTGCACAATTTCCGCTCGCCTGATCCGTACTCTTCTTTTGCTGACGGTCGCTGTTCCCGGTGCCACCGCGCAGGAGAAGAAGGAAGACACAGTTGCCTGGCAAGAATCAGCGAGCTGGAGCGTTATCGGGACGCACTTCGATCCACCCGCAGCATTTGCCAACGACTTCGGCCCGCATCGTTCGCCGCTCCGGTTTCATGACGGCTCAACGGTTCGTTCCGTGGCTGACTGGAAGCGACGCCGAAACGAACTGGTAGGTCAATGGACGGAGTTACTCGGTCAGTGGCCGCCACTGATTACTGAGCCGCACGTTGAGGTGTTGGAAACCGAACGCCGCGAAAACTTCGTTCAGCAGAAAATCCAATTCCTCTGGACGCCCGACGAATCAACAACGGGATACCTGCTCATTCCGGACGGCGCGGACAAACGGCCAGCAGTCCTGAGTGTCTTCTATGAGCCGGAAACAGCGATCGGCTTCAACAATCCTCATCGGGACTTTGCCCTGCAACTGGCAAGACGTGGATTCGTGACACTTTCCATCGGAACGACGGACGCATCAGAAGCAAAGACCTATGCGCTGTATCACCCGGAAATCGACAACGCAACGGTGCAGCCGCTGTCGATGCTGGGGTATGCAGCAGCCAATGCGTGGCATGTCCTGGCCAGTCGTTCGGAAGTAGACGAAAACCGAATCGGCATCGTCGGGCATTCCTTTGGCGGCAAGTGGGCCATGTTTGCCGGCTGCCTGTTCGATCGGTTTGCCGCGGTCGCGGTGTCAGATCCGGGAATCATGTTCGACACCCATCCCAGCGTAAACTACTGGGAGCCCTGGTATCTGGGCTGGCACCCCCGTCCGTGGCGTAAGCGAGGCATCATCACGGAGACAAATCCGGGACGCGGTCTGTACCCTCAACTCCTGGAACAAAAACGGGATCTGCATGAACTGCACGCTCTGATGGCTCCTCGGCCATTTCTGGTATCCGGTGGCGCCGTAGATCCGCCGACACGGTGGCGTGCTTTGAATCATCTGGTCAGAATAAACAAATTGCTGGGTTATCGACGAAGGGTGGGCATGACCAATCGTCCGGACCATGCGCCGAACGAGGCATCGAATGCCGTAATCTATGGATTCTTCGACCATTTTCTGCGACCCGGTACTGACAATGGAGAAAACGAATGAAGCGATTGATTTCGCCTGTCACCAGCAGTCTTCTATTGTGTCTTTGGCTTCTCGCCGGACCGCAGTGCGTCATTGCCGGCTGGAAGGCTGGTGTCGCTCGCACCGTCATCACACCGGAAACCTCGGTCTGGCTGGCCGGATACGGATCCAGGCGAGCACCGGAAGGAAAGCTGCATGACCTGTGGATGAAAGCACTCGCTCTGCAGGATAACGATGGACACCGTGTCGTCCTGATCACCAGCGATTTCCAGGGCGTGCCCAAGGTCATGAGCGATCCGGTGTTTGCTCAGGTGGAGGAAGAATACGGACTAAAACGCGACCAGATCATGTTCACGTTTTCGCACAACCACTGCGGCCCGCGTCTGGGCGACGACCTTGTTGACTACTATCCCGTCGATGCCGATCAGGTGAAGCTGGTCGACGCGTACACGACAAAGATGGTTTTGCGGACTGTCGCACTTGTTGGTGATGCCCTGGCTGCTCTGGCCCCCGCATCACTGGAACACGGTAGTGGGTACGCAACCTTTGCTGTGAACCGTCGCAACAACCGCGAAGCCGACGTCCCCGCAATTCTATCTCGCGGCGAACCACTGGTCGGCCCCGTCGATCATTCCGTACCTGTACTGAAGGTGGTTCGGCCAGACGGCAGACTGGATGCCGTTGTCTTCGGATACGCCTGCCACCCGACGACGCTCAGCTTTACAAAATGGTGCGGCGATTTTCCAGGATTCGCTCAGCTGGAAATCGAACAGAATCACCCTGGCACCACTGCAATGTTCGTCAACACCTGCGGCGGCGACCAGAATCCGTTGCCACGCCGCACTGTCGAACTGTGTAAGAAATATGGTCACATGCTGGCGACGGCCGTGGAAGAAGCACTGGAAAAGCCACTCAGCAACGTATCCTCCGGGATCCGTTCAGAGTTCGAGTATATCGACCTGCCCTATCAGGAGGTCGTCACTCGCGAGAAACTGAACGTGGAAGCGAAGAGCACGAATGCACTGTTGAAACGCTGGGCGGAACGGATGCTCCGCAAACTGGATGCCGGAGAAACATTCCCTTCATCTTACAGCTACCCGATCCATGCGTGGCGACTGGGTGACGAGATGAACATCATCGGCATGGGCGCCGAGACGGTGGTCGACTACGCCTTGCGTTTTAAGGAAGAGTTCGGGGAGGGAACATGGGTGTGCGGATATGCGGACGACATGATCTCCTATATTCCTTCCCACCGCGTCTGGAAAGAGGGCGGGTACGAAGGAGGATATCGACTCTACGAGTACGGCCGCCCGGCCTACCGCTGGGCTGAAGGCATCGAAGACCGTATTGCCACTTCGGTGCACAAACTGATGAAGCGTACCGGCGGACAGTCACAGAAAGACAATGCGCCATGATCTGGGACCTGCACGGACATTTTTCCGGTGTGGATGGAGCGACCGTCGATGAACGGATCGCCAGACTAATGGAGTACGCCGACCGCATGGGCGTGGAACGACAGGTATTTTTCATGGGCTGGCCCTGGTCACGGGACCCGACACCGGAAGAATTCCGAAAACAGAATGATCAGGTGCTGCAGGCAATCAGCCACTGGCACGACCGAGCCTTCGGGTTCGCCTACCTAAACGGCAGGTACCCGAAGGAAAGCCTGGCCGAACTTGAGCGGTGCGTGGCGGATGGCCCGATGGTCGGCGTCAAACTGTGGGTCTCGTTCAAATGCAGTGATCGGAAGATAGATCCCATTATTGTGCGTTGCGGAGAACTGAAGGCGGCCATCTATCAGCACACATGGTTGAAGGTGCAGGGGAACAGTCCTGGCGAATCCACGCCCACAGATCTGGCGATACTGGCCCGCCGCCATCGCAGCGTACCCATAATCTGCGGCCACACGGGTGGTGACTGGACACGCGGCATCCGGGCAGTCCGAGCGGAAAAGAACGTCTCCATCGGAATTGGCGGCTCAGAACCTACCGCAGGTTTTGTGGAAATGGCTGTTCGCGAACTCGGTGCTGACAGAGTGATCTATGGCAGTGACATTGGCGGGCGAAGTTATGCATCACAACTGGCAAAGGTCCAGGGCGCTGATATTCCCGCGGCGGACAGGGAACAGATCCTGGGACTCAACCTGAAACGCATGCTGACACCCATTCTGAATGCCAAAGGTATGAAACGGTGATCACGGATATCAACATCAATCTGTCACAGTGGCCGTTCCGTCGCTTGCCGCTCGACGAAACTCCGGAACTGGTAGAGAAGCTGCACCGAAATGGAATTACGCAGGCATGGGCCGGCAGTTTTGACGGCGTCCTGCATCGCGATGTCGCCGGCGTAAACTCTCGACTGGCAAACGAATGCGGACTTCATGGCGAGGGAATTCTAATCCCGTCGGGTAGTGTCAATCCCATGCTGCCTGACTGGCAGGACGACGTGCGTCGCTGCCACGAACAGCACGGCATGCGGTCGATTCGCATTAATCCGAACTACCACGGTTACAAACTGAATGACCCGATCTGCGACGAACTCTTCCAGCAGGTCGTCACCCACAAGCTGATTGTTCAACTGGTATTGAAGATGGAAGACGTGCGAACTCATTTCCCGCTGATGATGGTCCCGACCGTGGACATGACGCCGCTGTCAGATCTGATCCAGCGACATCCCGACGTACGCCTGATTCTGATGAACAATTACAACACGTTACGGGGCGAGACACTATCGAAGGCAGCACAGGCAGAAAATGTCTATTTTGATATCTCACACGCCGAACAGGTCGGGGCGTTGGAGAAAATTACGAAGAGCGTGCCGTACGAAAAACTGCTCTTCGGTTCGCACGCTCCGTTCTTTTATCTTGAAGCAGCACTGTTGAAGTTCAAGGAATCAGAACTCGGTGAAACGATCACACGAGCGATTCAGTTCAAAAATGCAGAACGACTGTTGAATGAACCGTAATCGGCAGCACAGGGCAGCCTGGCGGATATTCAGACGACATAAGCAATCGGATCGGTCGTACCCGCATCGGCGAACCCTCTTAACCGCAGCAGGCACGAATCGCACTCGCCACAGCTGATACCGTCCGGCGACGGATCATAGCAACTGTGAGTCAGACCGTAGTCCACTCCCAGTTCCAGTCCGCACCGGATGATCTGCCCTTTGGTCCATGAAACAAGTGGCGTATGCACAGAGATTCGCTGCCCGTCGACACCTGCTTTGGTTGACAGATTTGCCATCGTTTCAAAGGCCGCCACGAATTCCGGTCGGCAGTCAGGGTAGCCGCTGTAGTCGATGGCGTTGACGCCAACGAACAGGTCATGTGCCCCGATCGATTCCGCCAGACCGAGCGCCACGGACAGAAAAATCGTGTTCCGCGCCGGCACGTACGTGACAGGGATTCCTGAGCTCATCTGGTCATCCGACCGGTTGTGAGGCACGGCAATGTCGTTGGTCAGGGCAGAGCCCTGAAAGATTGAGGCATCAACAGAAAATACGACCCGACTGGTCACACCATTCGCTGCACA
>Ga0315331_10003476_pt1 | contig 11931 bp, 10 predicted proteins | sample M160m34915metaG_FD_203456 | JGI IMG/M metagenome (GOLD analysis project Ga0315331, IMG submission 203456) | Ammonia-oxidizing marine archaeal communities from Monterey Bay, California, United States - M1 60m 34915 | ecosystem: Environmental > Aquatic > Marine > Intertidal zone | place: USA...
TTTTTACAACATCTTTCCATATTATTTCATAAAATTTGTCAGGATTATTCCATAGTTTTGAACCAATCTTTGTTGGAACTTCAACATCTATGTATGTTTGATTTTTAATAATTTGATTTCCTAACATGCCTGTAACTGCGGCTCTTAAAGCCATAGTACTATTTGTAAAATCTTGAATATATGTAAAGTCATTTATTTTGTTAATATCCACAATGAAATAGAAAACAACCATTGGTACAAAATGAATTCCAGAGTCAACTGTTTTTGTTTTTGTAATAATTTTGTATAAAGGAATATGATCAGTAGTCCATAGTAAATGATCATATTCTTTTTTTGTCCCATCTGAAAATATGCAAAAAAGTTTATTATTTTTCTTTTCTATATTTTCAAGTGAAATATTTGTTTTTACATTTACATTATTATTTTTTAAAAATTCTAATGAGTTATCACAAAAATTTCTTAGACCATCTTTTTGTGGATAAAAATAACGATAACTTTGATCCTTAACATCAGAATGCCATTTCATTGGATTGTCATTAACAGGTAAAGCAATTTTGTGATCAAACATTTCAAAATTTTTTAAAAAAGAAGTAATATGATCATCAAAAAATCTACCTCTGCTTAGAGGATTATTTTTATGGGCATCAGGACTAAGTTCTTTGGGATCGATTGCAAAATATTTTTTTGCAAGTCTAATAAAATAACTTCCAGCGGTTTTACCATATGTATTGAGTAAATATTCATGAAGATTTTTTGATTTTTGGTTTAGAAATGAACATTCAAACAATTCTTGAGCAATTTTTCTTTGAGTTTTCATATCTAAAGTTGTGAAATCAGGTACAGCAACTTTATCTGATGTTTTATTAGTAATTCTTGAACCGTATTTTACATCAATTTTCCTAAATTTATTTTTTAAGATTTTTTGTATTAATTTTGTATCTTCACTACGGGTATTATCAAAAATATGAACACCTTTATCAATATAGAAGTCATTCCATTTTTCAGAAAAAAGGACACCTCCAAGATATGGTGATTTTTCAATTAAATCCACCGAATATTTTTTTTGTAAATTATTTGCAGCTAGAATCCCTCTAAAACCACCACCTACAACAAGTATTTTCTTTTTAATCATTTTATTATAACTAATTGCAAATAATTACTATTTATTTTTATTACAATGAATAATCCATTCGGAGTTAATTTTTGTTGGAATATTTTTCATATCAATTTTTTCATTTAAAAAAATATCAACAATTTTGAAATTATGATCTTCAAATAATTTAGTTATTTCAAATATATTATAAAATTTTAAAGCTCCAATATTTTGAAATCCATCATCAAATGTATCATAAAAACCAAAATCAAGCTTATTTGCTTTAAACGTATTAAAATTAGTAAAAAAAGTTGAATAAAAAATTCCATTATCATTTATTACTCTATTGCATTCTGCAATAGCAATATTAGCACTTTTAAGATCTGTATGACAAATTGCAGCTCTATTAATTATTAAATCAAAATAATTATCATCAAAAGGTAGTTCTGTAAATTCATTTTTAAAAAAATTTCCTGAAAGATTTTTTTCAAAAAATTTGTTCTTTGTATATTCAATAATTTTTTCACTAGCGTCAATACCAAAAACATTATGCCCCAAATTTGCAAGAAATTCTAAATTATTTCCTGCTCCACAACCAACTTCAAGGATATTAAGTTTAGAAGAATTTTCTTTAAAATTATTATAAAAAAACGATATAAAATCACTAAAAGGAAATTGATTAATTTGTTTTCCAGTATTATAAATTTGATCCCATTTTTCATCAAATGATTTAGCCATAAATATTAGTCATCAGAAAATGCATTAATTAACTTTTTAAAATAACTCATAAGAACTAATTAGATTAAAAATGAACAATTACTCGTAAAAGTTAAGCATAACTATGAGTTATTTTAGATAATTAATGAGTTTTTAAAATGCAGTATGATTTTGGATTTAGATTTAATGTTGGAAATGAAGTAGGAGCAGGTCATTTTTTTAGATGTTTATCAATTGCTGAAAAATTGATTGAAAAAAAATTAAATGTAATTTTTATCATAAATGACAAAAATGGTATTGAATCATATTTAAAAAATAAAAAAATTTCTTTATATTTACTAAATGAAAAGAATGAAGAAAAAAGGGTTTTAGAATGTAAAAAATTAGTTAAAAATATTTCAAAATTGATAATTGACTTACCATCTCATAATGAATTATACAGTACTAAATTAAAAAATTATTTTAAAATAATTATAATCGATGATATAGGAAATAAAAAAATTTCTTCAGAAATATTAGTTAATGGTTCTATAGTGAACGAATTTCAAAATTATTCATTTAATAAAACAAAAACCAAATATTTTTCAGGTTCAAAATACATTCTGTTAAGATCACAATTTGTTAAAATTCGTAAAGAAGTAAAACTACAGAAAAAAATAAAAAAGATTTTAGTTGTATTTGGAGGTTCTGATGAAAAAAATATTGCAAAAAAAATTTTGCCGTTTTTTTTACACAAATCATATAATATTACAGTGTTATTAGGCCCATCAAATAAATTTAAAAATGAATTAGAAGAAATAGTTTCAAAAAATAAATTAATTAAAATTGTTAGTAATGAAGATAATATTGCAAAATTATTTGCAAAACACGATTTAATAATTTCTTCATCAGGAATTACATCTTATGAATTAGCATGTCTAGGGATTACATCTTTATTTATTCCAATGGATGAATATCAAGAAAAAACATCAAAAAAATTTGAGAAATTAGGTTTTGGAGTAAATTATGGATTTTGGGATAATGATTTTAAAAAGCTGGAAAAAATCATTTTTGCAATCTCAGATTTTTCAAAAAGGGAAAAAATGTATTTTCTAGGAAGAGATTTAATTGACGGTCTAGGGACGGACAGAGTCTTAAAAGAAATTGTGAAATAATAATTTGATGAAATAATATAGAATCATGAAAATTTATTTATATAAAAAATAATTTTATCGATTTCATCAGTTGATAAATTTGGGTGAATTGGAATTGATACAATTTCTGTACCTACTTTTTCTGTAATAGGTAATTGATTTTTTTGTTTATACATAGAAAATGTATGAATTGGTTTGTAATGCAAGCCAGTTTCAATTCCAACATTTAACATTTTTTTTCTAAACTCATTTTGCTTATTTACTCTAATCCAGTAAATGTGATAGGAAGAATTTTTATCAAAAGGCATTTTATTTTCTAAATTAATTTTTTTAGAATATATTTTTGCAATATTTTTTCTAATTTTATTTAATTTATTTAATTTTTTTAATTGTATTATTCCAATCGCTGCAGAAAATTCATTCATATAATAATTCCAACCAATATTTTTTACATCATAATTTACACCTTTTCTGTTACTAATTCCACACCAACGTTTTTCTTTTAGAATCGTATTAATTTTTTTATAATTTTTTGTGTTAATTGAAATCAATCCTCCTGTGGGCATTGCTAAATTTTTTACAGGGTGAAAACTGAAACAAACTAAATTACCGTGGCTACCAATCATTTTATTTTGATATTTAGAACCTGCAGCATGTGCAGCATCTTCAACTAAATGTAGATTATTTTCATTACAAATTTGTTTAATGGCATCTAAATTTGCAGGTAATCCTGCAAAATGAACAGGTAAAATCATCTTAGTTTTTTTGGTAATTAATTTTCTAATTTCAATTGGATCGATACATAAAGTTTGTTGATCAATGTCTGCAAATATTGGTATTCCACCATTTTCAACTATTGCATGAGCAGTTGAAACAAAGGATAATGAAGGTAAAATTACTTCTTTGTTTTTAATATCACATACGGATAATGCAAGATTTAATGCAGCAGTTCCACTATTTACAGCAACACAAGATTTTGATTTAATGTATCTACAAAAATTATCTTCAAATTTCTTTACATTACCAGTACCTGAACCAGATGCCCAGAAATGACTATCAAATGTACGATTTAATGCAGATTTTTCAGAATCATCAGTAAAAACGTCAAATAATTTGATTTTTTGCATAAAATTTGATTCTTATTCTATGATTTAAAATGTATTATACAGCAAAAATTTTGATATTTTAAAATTATTGTAATCAAAAATTACTTGAGAATAGGTTTTGGTATAGGAATAAGAAAATTCCCACCTCTACTTCTAAAATTATGCTCTTTATCAAGAATTTGTTCTTCATAATTCCATGCAAGAAGTAATGCTACATCACCATCCCCTTTGTCATTAATTTTTTCAGGAGAAAGAATTGGTATATGAGTACCAGGTGTAAATTTATTCTGTTTGATTGGAGTTGTATCAATAATAAAATCTAAAATTGTGTGATCGATATTACAATAATTTAATAAAACATTACCTTTAGCAGATGCTCCATAACCAAATAAGGATTTATTATTTTCTTTTAAATTATTTAATAAATTTAAAATTTTGAATTTCAATTCTTTAACTTCAAGTGAAAATTTTTTATAAATTTCAATTTTATTTAATTGTAAATCAGTTTCCAATTGAATAAATTTTTTTACAGATTCATTTACTTTAAAAATATCTTTATTTGAAACAAAAATTCGTATAGTACCTCCATGAACAGATTGTTTTTGAATATTAAAAATTTCTAATCCAAAATTTTTCATCAAATGTAACAAGGGTAAAATAGAAAAATAAGATAAATGTTCATGATAAATTGTATCAAATTCTAATTTTTTTATTAAATCAATTAAATATGGTACTTCAAAAACAAATACTCCCTTTTCTCCAATTAGAATCTTTATTCCTTTCATTAAGTCATGTAAATTTTCAATATGTCCAATCACATTATTAGCTACTATCACAGATGCATTTTTTGATTGAACAATATTTTTAGCAATATCTGAAGAAAAAAAATCATTCATTGTAGATATTCCAGAACCATTTGCAATATTAGATAAATTTGATGCAGGTTCTATCCCTAAAATGGAACAACCCAATTTTTTAAATTCTTTTAATAAAGAACCATCATTACTTCCTATTTCAATTATTAGTGGGTTTTTTTGCTCTTTTAAAAATTCTTTAAAAATATCTCCAGCATATTTTTGAAAGTGTTGTACAATAGGCTTGCTTGCACTAGTCATGTAGAAATAATGTTTGAAAAGATCTTCTTTACTCACAATATCTAATAATTGAACTAAAAAACAATCTTTACACCAAAATAATCTAAGAGGAAATTTAGCTTCAGAAATTTCTAATTGATTTTTTTGTAACAATGAATTTGCTGGAGGTTGTTCTCCTAAATCAAGAATTAATTCTAAATTTTTACTTGAACATATTCTACATTTTTTCACAAAATTATAATGTGACATTTTAATTTACAAACATCTTATAATTTTAGATTATTTAGGTTATCACATAAAATCTAGAATACTTAGAATCATGAAACTTGATAAATTTTTTATTTTTAGGCATCTTGCCCTTAACTAATCCCATTTTTACAACATCTTTCCATATTATTTCATAAAATTTGTCAGGATTATTCCATAGTTTTGAACCAATCTTTGTTGGAACTTCAACATCTATGTATGTTTGATTTTTAATAATTTGATTTCCTAACATCCTAAAATTAGGAAATATATCCAAGTTTTTTTAATTCTTCCTGAATTTTTTTTCTTTTATCATCATCAATTTGTTTCTGATTAGTTATAATTGAAGATTTATTTTTTAATTGTTCCAATATTTTTTCCATTTTTTCGACAATATCCAGATTTTGAGTTGCTAAATTTTTTTCTTCTAAAATATCATTTTCAAGATCATAAAGATTTTGATTTATTAGAGAATCACCATTTCTAAAATATTTGTATTTTGAAGTTCTAATACCTATTATGTTATTTTTAGATGTAGATTTAATATCACTTTCTAGATATACAGGTCTTTCTTCAAAATCTTTACATTCAATTAATGGTAAAAGACTTTTTCCATGAATTTCAATATCCTTTTTTGGCATTTTTACTATTTCAGCAATTGTTGGAAATATATCTATACTACTTACTAATTCTGGAATGATTTTATTTGGAATATTGTAACCAGAAATAATTAATGGTACATGACACATTTCTTCAAATACATTAGGAATAGATCCAACAGCACTTTCCATAATACGTTTTTGATATGGTGTCAAATCAAGTTCTTGTATTTTTTCCATTTCAGGCGTAATTTTATTTTCAATTTCTTGGTTTCTTTTTTCACGATACTTTACAGATAATTTTTTTCGAAATGGAATTATAGATTTGGGTATTTTCATAGATAATTTATTCACTGTTCCAGGTTCAACTTTTCTATTGTCTATATTATACTGAGCAAATTTTTCCATCTCAGGAGTCCATGATGCAGAATCAGCTCCATGATCTGCAGTTAAAATTATTATGGTATTATCTAAATTAATTTTCTTAAGAATTTTTCCTAACCAAACATCCATAGCGGAAATCATTTGATCATATCGATTAATACCATATTTTTTATCCGTAAATTTTGATGGGGGATCACTAAGAAAAGAGGTTTCATTTCCATGCAAATCCATTAAATGTAAATAATATAACCAAGGTTCTTCTAGATGTTTAGAATTTAAATTATTGAGTATTTGTTCTCCAACTCCATTGTATAAATTTGAAAATGATTCATATGTTTGAATTTGTTTACCAAAAATTTTTTCTAAACCAACAAAAGTAAATATTTGTGGTACAGTTGCAAATGCATTATATCCAAAATCAATCAAATTTTTAATATAAATATTTTTTTCAAAATTAATTTTAAAATAATTATCTTCTCTTGTGACACTATCAAATGGATATAAACCAGTAAAAATGCTACCAAATGATAAGACTGTAGATGATGCAGCAGAAATAGTTTGAGAAAAATAACTACCATTGTTAATCAAAGAGTCAATATTTGGTGTAACTGAAGTTTTATTATTACCAAAACATTTCTTTGCTTGAAATGAATCAATTACGATGAATAAAATATTTGGTTTCAATTAGTTTAAACCGTTAAAAATCAGTTAATAAATATATGCCAGATTAATTTTTAAAAAAAATAAATTTTGGTAATTTTAAATTTCATTTTTCATAGATTTACTCATTATTTCTAATGCAAAATTTGAGATTTTATGATTTTTATGAGTTTCATCAAGATATATTTCAAAATATCCTTTTTCTAATTTTAAAACCAAATTTTTTATCTCATTTTCATAGGATTTATACAAATCACCTGCGTAACAACATGGATCATATTTATTAAAAATTTGAACAAATTTTCTATCATCACCATATGAACTAAGTGTGTACAAATCAAGATAATTAGCAATTTGATACAATTCAGGAACCCATTGCTCATAATCACCCCTATTTTCAGGAATGGATCTCAAATAAATTGGCAACGAACCAGCAACTGAATATGTTTGAGAGATTCTATCATCAATTGTAGAGTATAATGTTACAGTCCATCCTCCACCAGAAATACCAACCATGTAATAAGATAAGAAATTATAATTTTTTTCTAAATAATTCAAGGATATTGTTATTGGTTCCATGAAAAATTTTATTGGTGAAAAATTAGAGGATTCAAGAAATCTTAAATGTTCATGAGATGTTAATTTGATATTTCCTATATTAGATATTTCTACAATGGGTTGATTATTCATTCCCAGTAATGGCATTGAAAATGCCAATACAGTATAGTTTTTTTCTAAGAAAAATTGTATAGTTTCTTTTCCCTTATAGAAATTACCATCATGGCCTTGATGATAAATAATTAATTTATTATTACTTGATTCAGGAACAAATAGATAAGATATAGAATTTACACCATAATCCATTTCAACAGTAATTTGATCAATTCTTTCTAAATTTACTAATTCATCATATGCAGAATTAGAAATATTCATTTGAATATCATCAGGTAATTTTGAAAGTGGAAAGTCATTACCACTCCAAATAAAATTAATTAAATTATTTTTTAGTTTACCAATATCATCCTGATTTTGAATATGTAAAAGTGAATCAATATTATTTTCATATATCATATTTTGATGTGGAAATACAGTTTTTTCATTTAGTATAGTTGATTTAAGTGAGTCCAAGAGATCATAAGGAAAAATTTCGTATACTCCAACAGCAAGTCCGTAAATAAAAACAGAGACTAAAAGAGGAATTAGAAGAATAAGAATTTTTTTCATTGTAAAGTATATTATAATTAAGAAGTTAAAATCTTTTAAATAGATATCTATAAGACAAAAGAATCCAGATTATGAAAAATGGAGATTTTAAATGACAGGCAGTATAGAAAAGGATGAAACATCATGGTGGGAAAAAGTTAGAAAAAATGAATTAGATACAGCCTTAGAAATATTTTCAAACCAAAATAATTTACATATTTTAGAAATTGGTGGTAAAGATGGATATCAAGCTAATATAATTTCCAAAAAAGGGCATTCTGTAACTTCAATTGATATTAATCCAATATATCCACAATTCCATACAGTTCAAAAAGGTACAATTAATCAATTAAATTTTAAAGAAAATTCATTTGATATCATTTATTCTTCAAATATGTTACAGGAATTACAAGATATCGAAGTAACATTTAATGAAATTAAACGAGTTTTAAAAGAAGATGGGTTAATTATTCATATTGTACCAACATCATGGTGGTCATTAATTACAAATTTTTGGCATTATTGTAAAATTCCAAAATATTTAATTAAATCAAATAAATTTAAAAGGATTTATAATTCAAATTTAAAAAAAGCAGATATTAAACAAAGTAGTAAACCCAAATCCTCTACAAAAAATCTTAAACAGTTATTTTTACATCCATTAGGTGCAAATACAAGTTTTATTCACGAAATCATATATTTTTCAAAAAGTTATTGGAAAAAATTATTTGAAAAAAATGGATTTAAAGTAATTGAACAAAAAAATTGTCCATATTTTTATTCAGCATATTCAGTCTTTAAATTCAAATTTTTAAAAGCTAGGACAATCTTATCCAAAGTAGGTATAACGAGTTGTTATTGTTATGTTATGAAAAAATCAATGCTTTAAAATGATGAATCTATTTTTTTATAAAACTTAACATCATTTTTGTTTGCAAATGTTCTTTCCTTTGAATGCTTAACAAATTCTTTTTGTAAGTCAATTATTTCATTAATTTCATCATCAGATAGAGATTCATTTTTACTTTGCTTTAAAACAAGACTTAATAATTTTAAATTTATTTTTAAAACCATTTCAGAGTTCACTAACATTCTAGCTTGATATGGATTACTTTCCATCCAAATGTCTGCTTCAGATCTGTATGCAGGGGTTCGTTTCCAATGAGCATATCCAACTATTATCAAAATTGGAATTCCGATTGAAACAAGAATTAATACATATTGAAGAAAACTTGGAAATATTGCTTGTAAAACAGGATATTTTTCAATTGCAAGATAATAAGTTACAGTTAATGTGTTAAGGGCTGCCAATAAAAATGCGAAATAAGTAGACCATCCACTTCTAAAATAAAACCAAAATCTAAATGCTATATTTTTTTTCAATGATAAATTTCATTTTTCCAACTATATCAAGTTCACTAGTGTTTATTTCTTGCCTAAAAACTCGAAAATGTTCATATTAATGAAATTTAATATTATAACCAATTTAAAATAAAATGATTAAAAATGAAGTTATTAATTGCATATGGAAGTCAAGGTAAATTTTTTCATTTAAAGGAATTTTCAATTGCGCTAGAAAAATTAGGCGTAGAAACGATGTTAGTTAAAGATACAGATTATAGTACAGGTTTTCCAAGTAAAAAACCACAAGAATGGTTTGGTACAAATAAAAAATTTATTAAATTAATGGAAAGATTTTCTCCAGATGCGGTATTTATTGATAGACAATCACATTTTGGAATTGATACATTAAAGTTAAAAATTCCATTATTTGTTTTACTAAGGGGACATTATTGGTCAGAAATTGACTGGGCAAGAAAAACATTGCATAGAGGCCCAATAATGAAAACAGTTATTTCATTTAGAAATAAAATTGCTGAAAGAATTTTTAGAGATGCTACTGCGGTTTTACCAATTTGCCAATATTTAGAAGATGTTGTTAAAGAACATCATCCAAATCAATCAACCTTTCCATTTTTAGAAGGAATTGATGCACAGCATTGGTATAATGTTGAGGGATCAAAGCTAAAACATCCTTGTATAGGATTACTTCAAGGTGCAGATTGGTGGGGTAAAACAAAAGAAATGTTAATTTTAAAAAAAGTAATGAAAGAATTACCAGATGTCAATTTCTATTGGGTAGGAGATGGAGTATACAGAGAGAAAATAATTTCTCAATTAGATAAATTTGAAAATTTTCATTGGTTAGGTCACTTACAATATCCCGAAAAGGTTAGAGAATTTCTTAGTGAAATAGATGTTTATGCATTAGTAAGTGGAATGGATTTAGCTCCATTAACAGTAAAAGAAGCTCAATTAATGAAAAAACCAGTTATTGCAACAGATGCAGGAGGAATTTCAGAAATGATGCAAAATGAAAAAACAGGATTTTTAGTAAAAGAGGGCAGTTCAAAAGATCTCATAGAAAAAATTACAGTTTTATTAAATGATAGAGAATTAGCCTCAAAAATGGGCGAAAATGGCAGAAATTTTATCATTAATACATTTAGTTGGGATGTAATTGCAAATAGATTTTTAGAATTTGCCAAAAATGAATTAAAAATTAATTCAAAATAGTATCAGATGTCATTTCTTTGGTAATAAATAACCTATACCAAATTTCAAATGCTAATAAACCAAAAAACTTATTCACATATTTTACATTAAGATTTTCTTGATCAATATATTTTAAAATCCAGTCTTCGTTAATCCATTTATCTTTAACAATTTCTGCATTTAATAAATAATTTTTACAGATTTCTTTTCCATAAGAATTCCAAAGATTTACTGTGTTAACACTAAATCCCTGCTTTTGTTTTAAAATTAATGAATCCAAATTATATTTTTTTAATATATTTTGTAATGGAAGTTTACCAATATTTTCAGTTTTAGAATATTTTTGATTTACATCTAAAGTTGCTGCATATGAAATCAATTCATTTGAAAGTAAAGGGGTAATAGAAGTTAATTCAAAATAATCATTAATTTTAGAATTGATTGGAGAAAAATTATTCATAAGTTTTCCATTATAATCTGCAAGAAAAACTTGTTCTAGATTAGATAAAGTATTATCAAAAAATGGAGAAATTTGATCAAATATAAAATTCCAATTAAAGGGGATTTTTTCACCAAAAATTAATTCTTGATCTTCAACACTATCTCTTTCATGACATTTCAAATATGCTTGAGTTTTTTCCAATATGGAAGATTTTGAATTTATTAGTGACAAAAATTTTGAATATCTAAAAGTATAACCTCCAAATACTTCATCTCCACCATCACCTGCTGCTAAATAATTTGAAAAATTTTTAGATTTTTTAGCCACATAGTACCAGTGTAAATCCCAAAATGGCAATTTAGTTATGAAAATAGCCTTTGGTAATTCTTTGAGATAATTTTCCACAAACAATGTATGGTGAGTAATATCAAAATGATTAGCAATTTTTTCTGCAGTTTGAGTTTCATCAGCACTATCTGCAAATTTGATAGAAATTGCATCAATTTCTAAATCAGGTAATGTTTTTTTAAGAAAAGCTAAAACTAGAGTTGAATCCACCCCACCGCTAAGTGCTAAGGATATTCTTTTAACATTTGAATTTTGAAATTTTTCTAATATGTAATTTTCAATAGTCTTCTCAATTTTATCTAAAGAGTAATCATTGATTTTTGGAAAAAAATTTTTTGGAGTTATTGGAC
>Ga0315331_10003478_pt1 | contig 11930 bp, 7 predicted proteins | sample M160m34915metaG_FD_203456 | JGI IMG/M metagenome (GOLD analysis project Ga0315331, IMG submission 203456) | Ammonia-oxidizing marine archaeal communities from Monterey Bay, California, United States - M1 60m 34915 | ecosystem: Environmental > Aquatic > Marine > Intertidal zone | place: USA...
CAAGCGGGGTGATTCTTGTGTCGGCACTGGTCCAGGTTTCCCCGTTGGTGGAAGTCAGCAGTTGCCAGTTCACTGATTGAGCTGCCGCACGGTTCAGGCGGACCTCAAGGACGGCAAAGTCCCTTGGCCCATTACCGAGGTCAATACTTTGGATGTCAGCTTGCAGCGGTGTAGTATTCTCGTCGTGGATCTTTGGATTTCCGCCGAAGAGAAACTCTTCAAGGTTGGTCATTGCGTCGCCATCGGGATTGGATCCTGCATCTGAAACTGCAGGGTTGGTCAACTCTTCGGCGGTAAAATTATCTTCCTGCCAGTTACTGAAGTCCACCGCGTCATTAAAACCGGGGTTGCCGCCGATGGATGCGCTAGCTTGCCAGTTGCCTGCCAGGGAGTGATCAGGATTTGCAGGCGGATTAATCAGGGTAAGGGCGAAACCATCACCGTCCGGGGCAGTTGGCCATGGCACGCTGTCACTGTATTGGAAATCGCGGATTGCGCCGCGTTCGGCATCCAGCAGGGTCAGCCTTTCGCCGCCATTGGCAAGGTTTGTGCCGTTTTCAAACTTGCCGACCACAGGCAGGTTGTTCCCGAAGCGGAAGGCAAACGCGGAGGGATTCTCCACCAGCAGTCCCCGGGCACCGGGTGCAAGGACCCTTGAGCTGCCATTATCAAACTCGAAGTCTATACCCGAGACGAAACTCACTTCATCCATGCTGATTGTTGTTTTTCCAATATTCATCAATTCCACGTATTCAAAGTCGTTACGGTTGTTGTGCCCCGCAGCGATTTCCTCTTCGCTGGGTGCTGATGGGCGATAGTGAATCTTGGAAATTACGAGGTTTTCTTTGTCTGCAGGTTCGGTATCCACCAGGAAGCCTGCCCGGGTTAATGGTGACCACTGGGTTCCCGAGAATACGCGGGCACTTATGGTGGTTTCCGGATCAGGCAGGGCTACGGGAGCGGAGTAGTTTCTTGCACTGGGTGAGAGTCCCCCTGCACTACCTCCTATTCCCTCGCTTGCTTCAAGAGTGGCATCGATCAGCATGTCACTTGAGCCGGCACTGGCATTCAGGCCATGCACAGCCAGCAGGTTGTTGCCGCTCTTGAGCAGCTCAAGGTGTTGGGATACCGGAAAGGGCTGAAAAAGGATGGCCTGTGAATCCGAGTGACTGGAGGATGCCTGCGAATCATATGCCAGTGGTGTGCCGGGACTGCCACCGGCATTGGCGCGGGCAATCTCTCTGCCATTCAGGTAGGCTACAAATCCATCATCATAGCGAACCTTCAGTGTCATCGCGTCATAGAGCTCGGGGTCATCAACGTTGAACCTGATACGCATGAAGACAGTTTCCGTTGAATCGCTGTTTACCTGTCCTGAAAAATCAAATGCCTGATCGATCAGCGGATCATAGGCAGTGGCGTTGTCGTAACCGGCACCGAGGGTGCCGCCGGGCCAGGCGGAATCATCAAAAGTGCTCTCAAACCAGGTGGCATCCAGTGAGGAGTTGCCGGGCATTATTGCCCGCTTAGCTGCCTCTTCAGCTACCAGCACATGTCCGGTAACTGTTCCTGCCTGTGCCGCGATGCGCGGATCGCTGCCGTCAAGGGTGTAGTAGATTGTTCCTCCATTGGGGCTGGTGATTGATAGCTTAAAGCTTGAGGAAACATTTCCGCCGTGTTGTGAGAAGTTCGGCGGACCGGTGTCAGGATACCAGTTTCTTGAACGAAACTGGTTAAGCACGATGCTGGTGCGCATCGGGAAAAAATCACCATGGTTGCCGCCGTTGGCGGTTCCGAGCATCTGGTCACGGGTACGCAGCCAGTCGAGGCGGGTATAGGGGTTGCTGCGTGCGTTGTCTCCCCAGCGGGCGGACTCAATGCGGGTCAGAAGATCGACCGCGTTGGCACGCCGCATGTAGGCAGCAGCAGCATTTTGGGGTGTCAGCACCCCGTTGTTGTGGAAGTGCTGGTGGACACGGTCGGCAAAGAGAAGCCGGAATTCGCGGTTGGCCACCAGGTTGTGGAAGACCTCGGTAGGTCCACCGGAATTGTCCTTTCCGGTGGCATCATAGTTGGTGCTTTCCATGCAGTGCTCGGGATCCCAGCTGTGATAATACCATTTTCCATCCGCGGAGACCCTGTTGTAGGTGGCATACCAGTTCTGGTGGGCCCAGTCGGAATTACCCACATAGTAGTTGGCAATCATATAGGAGATGAAGTTCTCGATGTGTAATACCCCGGCCACCGCCTGGTAGTTATCCTGGTCACTCATGTCCCGGCGGGAGAGTGTCAACATGGCGTTGTAGTTGGTGTTACTACCTGCAATTACCGTGCTGGTGCGGTGCTTCATGGCATCATAATCGTCATTGTCACCACCGAGATATTCCGCGGCAAAATTGTCATCCGGCCGCTCGTGCAACTCCGTGATTCCCCACAATACCCCGTTGATATAAAGCAGGCAGTAACTGCCTTCCGGCGAGGTGCCGCCCATCAGGTTGTGCAGGTCGGCGGGAAACTGGTCGTGGGTATACTGGGCACGACCGCGTTGGTCGGATCCCCGGTTGTAGTGCCAGACATTGTTCAGGCGATGATCCAGGATAAGCGTATCGAAACGATCCGTGCGGTCCTTGCCGAAGAGCTCATAGCGCAGGTCAGGTGAGAATTTCAGTCGCATGGACAGTTTGTCGGATTTCCATCGGCTGGTACTCGAGCCTCCGACGATGCGCACTGTGCCATCAACCTGGAATCCGCGCTTCGAATTGGGGTCATTGGTATTTCCTTCCGGGTTGATGTACTCGATAGAGGTTGGGCGGTCTACCCCCTCGCCACTGATGTAGATACCGCCGTTGCCAAACATGAGGTTCCAGTCCATGACCAGGGAGATTGTCGGTACGCGCAGGAAGTCCTGGGTGACTGGGCGAATTTCAGGATTGCTGTGGTTGACGATTTCCGGATCCATTGCGTAGTCCGGGCCGGCGTGTCCCCATCTGGCATGTGCGGGGACGGAGTCATTGGATTGCTGCAGGATATCCCCGGGGAAGATGTAGGTATGGGTATCGATGTTGGTGGACTGGAACCCGGCCTTTATGGCCATTACCCGCAATGTCGTGGTTGTCTTCACTTCAATGTCAGCACTTGGCGGGGTGAGATTATCGGCTGGACTTACACGGGTGCCGTTGTTGGATGAAGGATCCGTGCCATCCAGGGTGTAAATCAGGGTGGCTCCCGGCGTGGTGGTGGTGATCGTGGTTGTCAATGGCTCGGTATACAGTCCGCGGTTGATGGAGAAGCTGGTGTCAGCGACGAAGCCATCAAAAGCACTGGATGCATTGGCAGCACCGGGTGTGGGATCGGGGAAGAAGCCGATAGAGAGTGGCGAGTCGTCCCCGTAGGTGCCGAAGGAAACGTCCTCGACCTGTTTGGGGTATAAGCTGAATACCGAGATGGTAAAAAATCTTCCCTCATCGCTTTCACGACTGAGGGCGAGGTGTGAACTCGCAGACTTGTCGAGTTGAAAATCGGTGTGCAGTTCACCATCCGGGCCGATACGATCCTTGCCCGAGGCAAAGATAACGAGGAACCGGTTTGGCTGAAGAGTGATGGGTGGCAGGGCCCACTTGTTGGGCACCTGCCGGTTATCAGTCAGGTAATGCCCGGCAAGGTTGATCGGTGAGGAGGTCGGGTTCCACAACTCAATCCAGTCCGGACTGTCGCCATCGGAGTCAAGAAGCGTGCTGTTGTTATCGGCCATGAACTCGCTGATGAGCAGGCCATCCAGTGTTGGGAAAGCCGGGGCACTGCCGGCATCATTAGGATCGGAACCGGATACCACTTCCAGGCCGTCCTTGTAGCCATCGCCATCGCTATCGGCAACTGTCGGGTTGGTGCCATGGGTGAGCACCTCTTCGCCATCATTAAGCTCGTCACCGTCACTGTCGGCGAGCAGGGGGTTAGTGGCCGGGTCGCCGTTGACCTCCTGCCCGTCATTGAGTCCGTCATCATCACTATCGGCAAGTGTCGGGTTGGTGCCGAATGGGTTGAACTCCGCGGAATCATCAAGGCCGTCACCGTCGCTATCGGCCAGGTTCGGGTCGGTGCCGAGGTTGAACTCCTGGCTGTTGGTCAGCCCGTCGGGCTCGGCGTCATCCTCCCCGGACTGGCCAAGGTCGGGAAAATGGGCCAGCTCCCAGGTGTCGGGCAGCGCGTCACCATCAGAGTCATTGGGCAGGTGCAAGCCGTCCTTGAATGCGATGTAGTCAATTTCCACGGCAGCCTTCTGGTTGGTCGCCGAGAGCTGCAGGGAAATATAGGGGTAGAATTCATCAGCAGTGGTCGAGAGCTTGATGGTGCGCGCGATGATCGGAATAATTGAGCCGTTGCGGTAGACCCTGAGGTCATAGAGGGAGGCATCCACAGCGTTTTGCTCGGTGGTTACCCAGAACTCATTCCAGGCAGTCGGGTCAAGGGCGCGGAAGAAGGTGGCGTTGTCATCACTGATGAGCATGCCGTTCTGCGGGTAGCTGCTGTCAGTGCCGGTCATGCCGAGGGCAAAGCTGATGCGACCGCGGGCACCACGCAGGTTGACCATGCCCTTGGCGCCGCTGTGCGGGTTGAGGCCATCAGGGGCACTCGGCAGGTCACCGGCGCTTCTCGGCAGGCGCAGGCGGAAGGCGATGGTTGCCCCGTCATCCAAAAAGTCAGCGGCAACACCCTCGCCGGAGGCAAGGTCGTGGGTCAGGGCAAAGCGCCGGTTGTTGTTGGTGCCGGAGGTGGTGACCGCATCCACCATGAGCAGTGCGCGGTTGCCGGGTTCACCGGTAACGGGCACCACGGCAATGCCGCCGGGGTTGCCGGTGCCCGGGGCTGTACCGTCCCAGTGATCAGAGTTGTTGTTGTGGTCCCAGGTGCCATCCAGGGCCTCAGCGGCACTGCTTGCTGCGGCACCGCCATCAAAGAGGTAATCCCAGCCACCGCCGGGCGGCAGGTAGTCCTTGGAGAAGCCGGCAGCGACAATCGTAATCGCACCGAAAAGGTGGAGTTGCAGGGGGGACATAATCAGTATTCCTCTATAATGATGACCGGGAGATACCTTGAAGATGATAACTCATAAAGCGCATAAAGGTCAAATAAGCGATTGTCCCTAAAGAGAATATGCAACCTCTCCCCCACCCCGACTTTCCCTTCGTCGTCAAAAGATGCAACGACTCCCGTTCCAGATCATTGACGGGACAGGAATTTGCGTTCTAGTCTGCCGGTGAATTTTTCCGCAACCTCGCCTTGTCTACCAGGATAGAAATTGCATCAAGTCATGACGATCTCGAGGAATTAGCTCGATTCCGTTACGATATCTATGTTCGGGTCATGAAAAAAAATGTCATGGACGCAGACCATGAGCATGGAAAAATCACCGATGAGCTGGATTCAATTTCAAAGAATTTCGTCGTAAAAAAGGATGACCGTATCCTTGGCTCACTGCGCCTGACTTATGCTGACGAGCTTGCCTCTGTGCCTGGCAAGTTTTCAGAATACCAGGAAGTCTTCTCGTTCCAGCCTTTTCTGGACAATGCCCGGGGGCGGCTCTGCTTCACGTCCAGGCTGATGATTTCCCCGGAATTGAGAGGTTCCACTTTGCTATGGCGACTGCTCTCGGAAGCCTTCCGCACAGCCAATGCTGATGGTGTTCGTTTCGATTTCTGTGCCGCACCACCCTACATGGCCCAGTTTTATGCCCAGTTGGGCTACCGCCGCTACAAGTCAAACATCCTCTATCAATCCTTTGGCTACGACATTCCCATGGTACAGGTGATACGGGACGAAGCCCATCTCGAGGCCTGTGGCTCCCCCTTCCTCAAGGCCCTGCAACAATCGTTACCCGATGAACCTTGCCAAGAGGTTGGGTGGTTTCTGGAAACCTACGCCGAAGCACTTCAGACATACGACCTGCAGTCACTTGACCGCAGTCAGGCCCTCGACCAAACCGCCCAACTTGCACTCGAGAGCACGGGAGAGAGCATCTTCTCCGGCCTGTCCCGCGAAGAGGTTGACGAACTCAGGTTAAACACTTATCCGCTGAAATTTGAAGCCGGCGATCACATCATCTGCGAAGAAGAGCAGCGCGAGGAAATGTTCATCGTCGAGCAAGGCAGCGTTTCTGTACAGAGCGAAGCCGCCGGATTTGCCCCCATTATCCTTGGTCGCGGACAAGTATTCGGCGAGGTCAGCCTGCTCACAGCCACAGGGAGGACGGCGGATGTGATCGCCGTCGAAGACGGCTTGATCCTGATACTCACCCGGCAGACGATGATGCGCCTGATGAAGAAAAACCCCGAATTGATGGCCACTGTGTTGCTGAATATTGGGCGCATCCTCGCCGGTCGCTTCATCGGAACCTACAAAACCCTGAAACAAGAGATCGATCATGGATAGCAACCTGGGAACCTACAACTACGGCGAGTTTTCAAGTAACGACGACGAACTGCAAAGACTGAAGCGACAGGCCAAGGTGGCTTGGTCCATCGAGAAAGACTACCTGGCCGCCCATGGCCTGCAAAATGGTATCACTGTGGCTGACCTCGCCTGCGGTCCGGGCATTATTTCGGGCTTAATGAAGCAGGAAGTCTGCCCCGAAGGCAAGGTAATCGGCGTCGAACTCAATGAGTCCCTGCTCGCCCTGGCCCATACGCTGGCTTCCGAGACGGACGATGCACCGGAATTTCGCGCAGGCGATGTGTATGAACTGGAATGCCTTGAGGAGGAAAGTATTGATTTCGCCTACTGCCGGTTTCTTCTTCAACACTTGGCCGAACCCGCCAAGGCTCTGCAGACCATTTACCGCAAGCTCAAGCCGGGCGGCAGGATCGCAATCCTGGAAACCGACGACAGCCTGTTCAACTTCACCCCGGTGGTTCCTGATATGGACCGGTTCATCGAAACGGTAATCGCTGAGCAGGAGCGCCGTGGCGGAGACCGAAAAATCGGCAGAAAGCTGGCGGGACTGCTGTGGCAAAATAACTATACCGACACCTTGACCCAGGTCGTGACCATCAATACCGACATGATCGCCGGTGATGAATTCCTTAACATCACCACCAACTTCAAGATGGAACTCATACCCGAGGGCGACCTAGCTTGGGCCAAGGCCTGCATCGACAGCGCACAGAGGGCGATCAACGACGGCTCTTACTTTGGTCAAGCCGGGGTTTACATGGTATCGGCAAGCCGGGCCTAGAATCAACCGCAGGCTGCCGATCTTGGCAGTATGGCAAATGGAATGTCCCTTGCGGAGGCACGTTCCCGACCGGGCAGCTCGCAGGAAAGAATGAATGGCGACCCGTACGGGACTCGAACCCGTGTTGCCGCCGTGAAAGGGCGGAGTCCTAACCACTAGACGAACGGGTCGTTCATTAAGCGAGCGAGACTTTATCGGCAAGACTCCCATTTGCAAGCAGGAATCACAGCAAGAATGCGCTTTTACTCGCCCAAAACCGCCATTGCGCTGCGCTGTGCTGCCCCGCGGTGGACAGACATCGCCTTCTTTGCCTGCTCCACCATGGGTTGTTCATTTTCCGCAAGATCAAGTGCCACCGTTAATCGATTCTCCAGTTCATGCTCATCAGCCACCTGCATCTCACAGCCGTATGCAGTGAATAAATCCACTAACGCGGCGAAATTTTCCATGTTTGGCCCGAAGAAGACTGGCCTGTCTGCAAAGACCGCCTCCACCGGGTTCTGGCCTCCGTTAGCCAGAAAACTTTTGCCTATCACCACGAGGTTCACTACGTAATACCATGCCCCAAGTTCTCCCGTGGTATCAATCACCAGGCAATCATGCTGCCCAGAAACCCCGGCCTCATGCGATCCCATCTCACTGCGCAGCCCCGGCTTGAGCCCGACTGAGCGCAGATCAGCAAGCACTTGCTCCAGACGCTCAACATGACGCGGGGCTACCATGAAATACAGGTCCGGGAATCGCTCACGAAGCCTGCAGTATACATTGCCTATCAACGCCTCCTCCCCCGGATGTGTGCTACCCGCCAGAAGGATACGCCTTGAACCCTCACCAAGAAAGCCTGCCAACAATTCGCGAAATCCAGTCGCCTCCGCCGGTTCAATCACCCCCTGCGAATCATACTTGATCGATCCCAAATACATGATGCCAGTATTCGCTACCCCAAGATGCTTCCAGCGCTCACCATCCTCACTCTCCTGAACACATACCCGGGTCAACATCGAAAAGACAGGAGCCGCAAAAAAACGGAACCTCCGGTATTGCCGCTCGGACTTCAATGAGAGCCGGGCATTGACAAGGGACACCTCGACTCCACGCCTGCCTGCACCATTGACGAGGTTCGGCCACACCTCCGCCTCAACAAGCACAAGGGCCCGGGGATTAATCACTCTCAAGGCCCTGCGTGCAACCGGCCATAAATCAACCGGGTTATATATGGCAAGGTCTGCATCACTTTGCTCGGCAATGGCAAACCCGGTAGGCGTTGTCGTCGATATAACAATCGACAATCCGCCATCAATATCACGAAGTGCCGCGACCAGTTTTTTGGCAATATTCACCTCACCAACACTCACCGCATGAATCCATAAAGGACGATCCATATTTCCGAGGATCTCTATTGTCCTTGCCGAATAGATCCCCAGCCGCTCTCCGAAACCTCTACCATAACTTCCCCTCCTCAGCATCTTGAGCAGGTATCCGGGGAGCATCAGCAAAAGTGCCAATGGCAGTAAGAGATTATAGATAATGAGTACGATCCGGAGATGCATCGACATGCGTATAATGGAACCACTCAAGAACTTACTCGACGAAAAAAAACAAGCCGGGTTTCACCATAATCTCGACTTTCCAGTCTTTCCAATTGCTCACTTCCCGGATACTCATCCGGACTTTTGCGTGATTCAAGGACAAGTATTGCTTCCTCGCTCATCATTCCCGCAAGATTTTCAGATCCGGCCACTTCTGCCGCCAAATAAATCGCCCCTTCCTTTTGGTAGGGAGGATCGGCAAAAATCACATCAAACTGACCATGCCCGGACTGCAGAAAATGCAAAACATCCGCAACCTTCACAACACCTCCGGCAAGCCCGCTTTTCTTTAGATTTGCATGAATTGTATCGCCGGAACCCTTCTCGCGATCGACAAAGAGGCAGGACTCCGCACCCCGGCTCAGAGCCTCAATCCCCAGGGCTCCTGAACCGGCAAAGAGATCAAGGCAACGCGCACCCGGCAAAAGGTCGGCAATCATCGAGAACAATGCCTCACGAACACGATCTGAGGTAGGGCGCACATCACCCACCGATGGAACCTGTAACGCCATTCCGCGTGCAATGCCGGCAATAACTCGCATCCTGAAACTCTAATCTATAAACCTTGGCGCTGAATTGGCCTAATCATTATCAAAGGCTGAATCTCCCTATGGCTGCTTGGCTGTGGCTATCTCACGAAACTCCCTTGCCATCAGCCAGAAAATTTCACCGTCATGTTCCCCATCGCGAACTTGCGCCTTGAGATAACGTCGATCGCCGCCAGCGAGAATTTCAAGGTCTACACCTGTCTCGGCAACTTCAAACAAACTGACACCATCCACGCTGGCAGAACCCGCGCCTGATGACCTGAAATCATGCTCACGCAATCCTTCAAGGTGCTCAGAAACAGTAAAAACCACTGCCGGAGAAATTTCCCAGCGACTGCCTGCCTTGATCTGGTAAACATTGCCTGCCAGGCCTGGAGGAACCTGTCGATCGGCAAGCAGGACCCCCAGCCCTGCTGCAGCAAGGATTCCCGCGAGGAAAACAATGGCCATTACCACCGGGTATAGATAGCGACGAAAAAACGACCCCTGCCCTTCTACCGCTTCCCGCATCATGGCATCACTTGGCACTCCCTGAAATCCTCCTGCTGTATTTCTCCAGCGCCCTGCGTTCCTCGTCCGTCAAGTTGCCCATGCCCTCCTCGCTGATCTTCTCAAGCAAGGCATTGATCCGGTTCATCTCAAATTCATCAGTTTCGATAACCACACCGTCAACTTCCTTCATGAGAGTGGTGGACACGATCTTTCCTCCTTGTGATGACCTGCTGCCTTCGTCCCTGCCAAACCGCCTCCTGCTGCGACCGGCTGAAACGGGGGCCCTCTTTACCCTGCCCCCTGCCCCTGCCATCCGGATATACAACCAGCCTGCCAGGGCGCCACCCAAATGGGCAGCATGCCCAACACCGGAGACCATCATGATATTTCTGGTAGCCAATACATCTATCACCAGCAAGACCATTGCCAGCCCAACCAGCGAACAAGCGAGGTATTTCAGGCGTAAGCGCAATGGGATCACGAAAAAAAGCAGAAGGGAAACCTCCTGCTCAGGGATAATCATCGCCAGCGCGACCAGTAAACCGAAGGCGCAAGCGGATGCCCCGACCACCGGTATTGACGGGTCCTCCATCAGGGAAAATAAAATCTGGGCCAGTCCTCCCAGCAAGCCCGCAAAAAGAAAAACCTGCAGCAGGTGCCTCTCGCCCAGGATCGCCTGCAAGGCGCGACCACAGGCAAGAATAAGGATCAAGTTTAAGAAAATATGCCAAAAGCCCCCATGGACAAACATATAGGTGAAAAGGGTCCAGAAATGCCCCTGCGTGAATACCAGCTCAGCACTGGCACCCCCCGAAGGCCTGAAATCTTTTTCAACATTACCGAAGTTATCAAAAACGGTCCTTCCATATTGATCAGTAAGGGGCTGACTCTCTCCCCACAACTGAAAGACATATTGCATGACAAAGACACCGATATTAATGGCAATAAGGATCGCCAGTAATGACCACCGGCCTCGGGATTTCCGCCTCTCAGTCCCCCAGCTGACGCCAACAGGCTGCTCAGAACGCATGTAATCTCGATCTCCCAATCCCATCTCTCAGAGGCTTTTAAAGAATTTGACCCTGCTAACAAGCATTTCAGACACGTTTTTAGAATGAAGCACAACGAATCGTAATTGTCGAACGGGGTAAGTCACCGCCCTAGACATCCTCACCCAACCAGTCTATCCTGCACCACTATTCGAGACCTCTGTCGCTGAATATGAAAGCTATTCCAATCGCCATTCTACTCTTTATTACTAGCCTCACAGCACAGGCTCAGGAAGAAGTGCAGAACACCAAGGCAATCAACCAGCACCCGGCGACACTGGTCACCTTTGACTATCTAAGAAATGCCATGGGGCAGGACTGGCGCAAGGCGGGCGCCCTCATGGAACCGGCCTCACTGGAGACACTCAAGGAACGCTATATCGTTCGCATAAAGGCATCTGCCACGCTGGATGACGAAATTGCCCTGGTTCGCCGGCTGGACTGCAGCAATCTAAGTGAGGTGCAGCAACTCGATACCCAAGAGTTCTATGTTCGTTACCATGAAGGCATCCAGAAACGCTTTAATATTGATCAGGAAAAACTGAAAAAGATTCTCGACAGCTTGGGTGTCAAGGTACTCAGCCTGGCTGAGGAAACCGTCAATTCTAAGGAATATTGCCATATTCTTGTTCGCACCCGTCACTCCAACGGAGACAAACAAATCTCTGCCCTAGATCTTGTATCACTGCTGAAAGTGGACGGTAAATGGAAAGTCACCACAACTGCCCAGGAACCGGTGGTCAAGGGCCTGAAAGAGTCCTCCGAATAAAGATCCTCTGGATTGAGTAAAATTCAGCCCCTTGCCTTGATCAGCCTTCGGCTAGAAAATCGGCGAGTTCCCCATTTGCCTGAACCTTCATGGGAATTTCTAGGGATTTCAGGCTTTCCCTTAGCCCTTTGCCTAATAATGGCAATCTTCAGTCGCTCGGTCGCCGAATCGTCGAGCAACTTGCAATAAAATGTCCAGTTTTTGATTTAGTTTCATGCGCCGTATAGATCATTTGTCACAAAAACACTCATTTTC
>Ga0315331_10003483_pt1 | contig 11925 bp, 15 predicted proteins | sample M160m34915metaG_FD_203456 | JGI IMG/M metagenome (GOLD analysis project Ga0315331, IMG submission 203456) | Ammonia-oxidizing marine archaeal communities from Monterey Bay, California, United States - M1 60m 34915 | ecosystem: Environmental > Aquatic > Marine > Intertidal zone | place: USA...
AACTGAAGCCTTTATGTACCCATCTTCCACTACGATGTCGGCGCCCATCGCCTGCAGAGCACTGATATGAAGATTTACTGGTCGGCTTCCAATTGCACACCCTCCGGGCAACGCCACTTCTGCCTGACCATAGCGAGTTAGAAGAGGGCCTAATACCAATATCGAAGCGCGCATTGTTTTCACTAATTCATAAGGGGCACTGAAATGCTTAATCGTACTGCTGTCCACTTCGACATTGAGTTTTTCATCAATTATTGGCTGCACTCCCATACAACCTAAAAGTTCGAGCATGGTTGTAATATCGAACAAGTGAGGCAGATTACATATTTGAATCGTTTCTTGAGTTAACAAAGTAGCCGCAAGAATGGGAAGTGCTGAATTCTTTGCGCCGGCAATCCTAATCTCACCCTTAAGACTGATGCCGCCTTTGATAATTAATTTATCCATAGTGATCTAATTCTGGAAATCACATTTAAGAAACTAAATTTTCAGCAGGGGTCTGCAATTTCATGGAAACTGCATGAATAACACCACTCGAAATTTGCTCATTAAGAATTTTGTAAATGGTCTGTTGCCGTTGTACTGCACTCAAGCCTTCGAAAACATCGCCGGTTGCGGAAACAAGATATTTCCCTTCACCCCCTTCGACACTAATCTCGCAATTTGGCAATGCGGTCAACAAAAGCTGCTTAATTTCATTAGTTCCCACGGTATCGACTCCGATTTACTGCCAATTATCTAAGACAAGATCAATGTCGTTCTCGTGCTCCGACATTAGCGCTGAAAATTGACCAAAGTATTGTCGCCCTAAATTAATTCCTGCAAGGCTTAAATTTTTTAACTTCCACTCATCATTTTCATTTATGAACATCTGGTACTGCAAGCGAAGATTGCTATCGCTCCCTCTAAGCTCCATGCCTACCACAGTATCTGCTCTTGGATCATCACCTGCATTGCTCGACGGCAGAAAGACTAATTCCTCACCGTTGTAACTCGCTAATGAAGCGCCATAAAAGCGGGTTAGTGTGTTGCGTAATATATCGGCAAACCTTTCTGTTTGATCAAATGAGGCACCATCAGCGAAACGATTCATAACTACTTCAGCAACCGCGTTAAAATCTACAAAAGTGTTTAACACCGCCTCTACATTAGCAAAATAACGATCCCTATCTGACAGAAAGAGATCCTTCGATTCAGCGACAGTCTCGAGCAGGGTATTCACACCAAGTTCAGCCGTTCCGACAGCTGACATTTGCTGGGCATTTACTATTCCTGATATAGCCAGAACAATGAACCAGGGTAATGCAACTTTACTCATTGATTTCATATGTTTATCTCCACAATTAAGCTGGAGGCACCCTGTTTGATGCCGCTATGGAAATAATTCCATTCAGCTTCCACTTTTGATATTGCGCATTAAGACCTTAATGCTGAATGAACCCGGAGGACACGTGGGCAGTGTACATGAATTGGGAACTTCAATAAATTATTACTTGCAAAGCAAGACAAAGAGCCTTCTAATTGCGCGCTTCATCAAAATCTCTATAATTTACGATATATGTTCCTTGCTGCAGTCATTATCGTCCTTGGATTTATTGGATTGATCTGGGGGGCGAACAAGTTTGTTTTTGGCGCGTCTGCTCTAGCGCGAAACTTAGGGGTCTCACCCTTAATGATTGGCCTTACCATCGTTGCTTTCGGCACCTCTGCCCCCGAAGTATTTTCCTCTGCAATAGCCGCTCTTGAAGATAAACCGGAACTAGCTATTGGCAATGCTCTTGGATCCAATTTGTTTAATGTAGGAGTTGCACTGGGCGTATCGGCAATGATTAGCCCGCTTAAGCCTCCAGAATCTCTGACAAGCAAAGAAATTCCTGCGCTCCTTCTTGTAACTTTAGTTACTGGAGCATTGTTGATAGATCTACATCTGGGCATCTTTGATGCTTTAGTACTAGTTGGTCTAGCTGTTTTTTTAGGCTATAGGCTCTACAGGCAAAGCTCACACTCTGGCAAGGCGCCTGAAATTGAAGACTTAAAATTAACAGAAATTAATACCATTCAGGCATTCGCCTATTTGATTTTGGGGTTAGTACTTTTGATATTAAGTGCAGAAGCACTTGTTCAAGCAGCGTCATCAATAGCTGAGGATTTACATGTTTCAACCGCAATCATTGGTTTAACCATTGTAGCTCTTGGAACCAGCCTTCCAGAATTAGCAGCATCTGTTACTTTTGTGCTTAAAGGGCACCACGAATTAGCGATTGGAAATATAATAGGGTCAAATATTTTGAACCTTTTGGCGGTTCTACCATTCCCCGGTCTATTGAGCGCTAGTTCCGTCGACCCATTTCTGCTCTATCGTGATTACGTAGGTGTGCTAATTCTGACCGTATTGTTATCTTATATTTGCTATCGCGGCATCAAGAAACAAAAGATGATTGGCCGCGTCCATGGCGCTATTTTCTTGTTAATATATTGTTGCTGGTTTACGGTTATGTTACTTCAGACGCAAAATTAAATCGCGCATACTTATGACTATCGACGATACAAAGAAAACCTCTGTAATTAATAGTGTCCTTAGAGCAATTGAAATAGAAAGTAATGCAATTATTGCCTTAAAAACGCGTGTTGGTCGGGACTTTGAAGAAGCCTGCAACATAATCTTAAACTGTAAAGGCAGAGTAGTGGTGACCGGGATGGGAAAATCTGGTCATATTGGAAGAAAAATTGCAGCAACCCTTGCTAGTACCGGCACTCCTTCTATGTACGTCCACCCAGCTGAAGCCAGCCATGGCGACATAGGAATGATTACCTCTGCAGATGTTGTTCTAGCGCTTTCCAATTCTGGAATAACCGAAGAAATCACTAGTTTGCTGCCTGTCCTTAAACGGAAGAAAATTTCACTAATCACCATCACGGGCGATAAGAACTCTGCGCTTGCTGCAGCAGCTTCTGTCAATATTGATGGCCAGGTGGAGGAAGAAGCTTGCCCTCTCGGCCTAGCTCCAACCTCCAGCACTACCGTTGCTTTAGTGTTAGGTGATGCACTTGCTATGGCATTACTTGAGGCGCGAGGGTTTACCAGCGATGATTTTGCGTTCTCTCATCCTGGCGGCAATCTCGGTAGAAAATTATTTGTTAAAGTGAAAGACGTAATGCACAGCGGTGAGGAAATCCCCAAAGTTCTAACCACAACAACTTTATCAAATGCCTTACTCGAAATGAGCGAGAAAGGCTTCGGATTAACGACCGTTTTTAATGAGAAAAACCTATTAGAAGGCGTATTCACTGATGGCGACCTGAGGCGTATACTAGGTTCGGGAAGAGATATACAAAGCACACTTATTAAAGATGTAATGTCCACCTCCTACAAATCTGTTTATAGCAATGCTCTCGCTGCGGAAGCAGCAAATATAATGCAAACTTCAAATGTCTATGTACTAATTGTCAAAAGTGACGACGACAAGATTGAAGGAATAATTAAAATGCATGATTTACTCGATGCCAATGTTGTCTAGCTCACTATGCAGTTTAATCTAGAACAAGAGTCCTTAAAAATTTCCGCAAGCAAAATTAGATTACTTGCATTAGATGTTGACGGTGTTTTAACAGACGGCCGACTTTATTTCTCTAATTCTGGCGAAGAAACTAAGGCGTTTCATTCCCTGGATGGTCATGGCATTAAAATGCTGCTCAGCGCAGGAGTGGATGTTGGGATAATAACAGGGCGGACTTCGCTTCTCGTTGAAAAACGAGCCAAGGATCTCGGAATCGAGATACTCTATCAAGGCCGCGAAGACAAATTACAAGCTCTAAATGAAATAGTCGCCAACAAAGACTACCCGCTAGAACAAGTTGCCTATATGGGTGACGACCTGCCTGACTTACCAGCAATCCAATCCGTCGGCTTAGGCTTCTCGGTACCGAACGGCCATGCAGACGTTCGAGCAGCTGCAGCAGCCGTAACAGCAACGGCTGGAGGCTCAGGAGCAGTGCGAGAAATAACTGACTTTATAATCAAAAGCCAAAACAAAAACGACAACTTTGTTTAGCTCTTCTATCAGTAGCTCTTTACCCCGCAATTCAAGTGATCGCTGAAGACTCCTCTATTTTGGAACATTCGTGATAAGCTTCCTACAAAACCCATATTGAGAAAGTAATGCAACGTCATAAGCTGCTTCTTGTCCCAAGTCTAATTGCGGTCCTGATTTTCCTAGCAATATCAGCATATGACAGTGTTTCCGTCAACTTGGAAGATACAGGCAGTTTCACCATACTCGACTATAACGTTTATTCAGAAGGGTTCAATACGGTCCTTTATAACCCTGATGGTGATATTAATTACACGCTACGAGCCAAAAGCCAGACTCATTATAATGATGATCACACAGAACTAGAGAAACCATTTATTCGGCTTTTTCAAGATGGAAAATCCCGTTGGAATATCGCAGCTAATAACGGTCGAATTTCTGCTGATTTAAATGAGAACGAAATAGAAAATAGAACCATTGAATTGTCTGGGAATGTAGAAGTTTTTAGTCTCGATGCTTTTGGTAACCGCACAGTCATGTCTACAGAGTTTCTAGAGCTTAACCCTCAAAATAAAACTTTGGAAACCGACCAAGCTATAAAGCTTGTAACTTCCACATTACAACAATCTTCCACCGGCATGTTCGCTAATCTTAAAATAGACGAAATCATATTTCATCGCGATATTCGAGGATACTATGAGCAGACCGATAATTAAGGCTCTAATATTATCTATGATTCTAGGGTTTTTTCTGCCAGTACCGATTAGGGCATTGGAAACCGATCGCGAGCAGCAGGTACTCTGGAGCTCTGATGGTGATTCAACTATGCGCCTAAATGGCAATACACGAATCTTGGAAATGAGTGAGAATGTAAAAGTTACGCAAGGATCGTTAGAGATCATTGGCTCTGAAGCTATTTTTGAATACTTGGTTTCCACAAATGAACTTACCAAGGTTACAGTTCGCGGATCTCCGGTCCAATATCAGCAACAACTCGATGAAGATGGAAATTTGGTTACTGGCACGAGTGATACCCTAGTGTTTTACTCCGATGAGTTAGATGAAACGATTTTAGAACTCGTCGGTAATGCTAATATTGAATCTCCTGACTCTACTATGAGTTGTGCTGCAATTATATATATTGCTGACCGGGATTTAATTCGCGAAGCTACTGGCCCTTGCCAGGGAATGCTGAGCTCACAGTCTAATTAGCAATGTTAAAAGTCACGAACCTAGCAAAAAGTTACAAAGATCGAGAAGTGGTTAGAGGCGTTTCGATTAGTGTTAAGAAAGGTGAAATTGTTGGCTTACTAGGACCCAATGGCGCTGGCAAAACGACTTGCTTCTATATGATAGTCGGTTTAGTTAAAGCCGATTCCGGTGACGTATTTATAAATGAGAACAAACTTACTCCACTTCCTATACATAAGCGGGCTAGTTTCGGGCTTTCGTATCTGCCACAAGATTCATCTATTTTTAGAGCTTTAACAGTGGAGAATAACATCCTCGCCATTTTGGAGACTCGCCAAGATCTAAGCAGCTCAGAAAAACAGAGGAAGTTGGAGACTCTGTTGGACGAGTTTAATATTCAACATATCCGATATAACAAAGGAATGAGCTTGTCTGGCGGGGAGCGCCGTCGAACTGAGATTGCTAGAACATTGGCGACTGATCCAAAATTTATTCTATTAGATGAACCCTTCGCTGGTGTTGACCCAATATCGGTAAGCGATATCAAGAAAATTATTCAACACTTAAAAACCCGCGATATTGGAATTTTGTTAACCGACCACAATGTTCGAGAAACACTGGATATTTGCGAGAAGGCCTATATTGTTAGTGAAGGCCAAATAATTTCTGAGGGGACGGCTGAAGAAATTCTAGACAACCAAAAAGTTCGAGAAGTCTATCTTGGTGATCAATTTAAAATCTAAAAATCCGTTTTTCTACTCCCAAACTGTTCATATTCTCACCTTCAAATTTCTAACAAGTTGCTTCTTTCGGCACCGCGAAAGCCTTGCGATATACTATGCAATTCAGGCATGAATCTTGCTATAATATTCCGCTCTAGGGACAAGCATCTAATCTCGGCATATGTATCCAATATCCACCTTAAGCTTACGCTCATACTTTAAGTAAACCCCTTCATGAAACTTTCGCTTCAGCTAAAGCTAGGTCAGCAGTTAACAATGACTCCTCAGCTGCAGCAAGCCATTAAACTTCTTCAGCTTTCAACCTTAGATCTACAGCAAGAAATTCACCAAGCACTGGAGTCCAACCCAATGCTTGAGTTAATTGAGAATAGTGACGAAGATGAGTCTGGCATTAGCCAAGAGTCCAATACTCAATCTGCTGACAAGTCTACGTCTGAAAATTCTGAGCAGACACCTGAAAGGAATTCAGAACAACCTACAGACGAGCAAGTATTAAATGGAGATGACAGCAACTGGCAAGAAGAGATTCCTGGAGACTTAGCTGTTGATAGCAACTGGGATGATATTTACCCGAGCACATATTCTGCTTCTAATTCCTATGATTCTGACTCTATAGATTACGAATCCAGAAATACAACCGTTGACACACTCCAGGATCATTTATTATGGCAACTTAACTTAACGCCAATGTCCGAGAAAGACAAAAGCATTGGTTTTGCCATCATAGATGCAATTGATGCCAATGGCATGCTAACTGTTGGAGTTGAGTCTATGAATGCAGGTTTCGAATCTGAACTAGAAATCGAATTAGACGAAATAGTTGCTGTGCTTCATCGAATCCAACAGTTTGATCCCATTGGTGTTGGTTATAGAGACTTGTCTGAATGCTTATCGATTCAGCTCAATCAAATTGATGATTCAAAATTTTCCAAACTGATAGCTAATGCCAAGCTTATTGTAAAAGAGTATTTAAACTTGTTAGGCCACCGTGATTACGCGCAGTTAATGCGCAAGACCAAATTAAAAGAGGAAGAGCTACGGGACACCATCACGGTTATTGAAAGTCTCGATCCTCGTCCTGGTGCAAATATCTCTCCACCATCTACGACTTATATGATCCCGGACGTAATAGTTACTAAGCTAGCAGAGTCAGGAAGATGGAAAGTTGAGCTAAACCCAGATACAGCGCCAAAAATTCGTATTAATAGCGATTATGCTTCTTTGGTGAAGCGAGCGGATTCCAGCGATGAAAATAATTATTTGCGCGATAATTTACAAGAAGCCCGTTGGTTCATAAAAAGCTTGCAGAGCCGCAACGAGACCCTAATGAAAGTTGCCACTCGAATTGTTGAACATCAGAGAGACTTTCTCGAATACGGAGATGAAGCCATGAAACCTTTAGTACTTCATGATATTGCCGAAGTGGTAAACATGCATGAATCGACGATCTCTCGGGTTACTACTCAAAAGTACATGCATACGCCTCGAGGAATATATGAGCTTAAACATTTCTTCTCGAGTCATGTATCTACCAAAGATGGTGGAGAATGTTCATCTACAGCGATTAGAGCAATACTTAAGAAGCTAATAGCCGCTGAGAATGTTCGCAAACCTTTAAGTGACAATAAAATTACCCAATTATTGGAGAACAAAGGAATAAACGTGGCAAGAAGAACAATTGCCAAATATAGAGAATCGCTTTCTATTCCACCTTCAAACGAACGCAAACGTCTCATTGGCTAAACCAAAATAAATTAGACTGATCTTACCTTGTGCTTACTTTAGATGAATAATTAGAAAAGAGAACCACCTTAATGCAATTGAAAGACTTTCTTACACGAGAACGCTGCTACTGTCGCATAGAAGGTGTCAGCAAAAAAAGACTCCTTGAGAATATTAGTGAATTATTAAGTAAGCAATTTAGCAACCTCGACGATAATGAAATTTTTAATGCGATCATGGAGCGCGAGCAACTCGGCAGCACCGGCCTAGGCAATGGAATTGCAGTCCCTCATTGTCGGGTTCCACACTGCGAGACAATTATTGGGGCACTGATTACGCTAGAGAATGCAATAGATTTCGATGCAATAGATGGCAAAAAAGTAGATTTGATTTTTCTACTAATCGTGCCAGAAGAAAAGACTGACGATCACATAAAAGCTCTGGCGGGTCTCGCAGAACTATTCAATGATCCAGATTTTTGCTCCACAATAAGACAAGCTCAAAACAGTAGCGATCTTTATAAAGTCACTCTACCTTTCTAGCAAATTAAGCGCTAACCTATCGGCTGCAATTCTAATCAGAGTCACCAAAAATGAAACTGACAATTATCAGCGGCAGATCCGGCTCAGGAAAAAGTACCGTTCTGCATATACTGGAAGACCGCGGATACTATTGCATAGATAATCTTCCAGCCAGCTTACTCTACTCATTAGCAAACAGAGTTTTCACCGGAGAAACTGACATTCCAAATGTTGCGGCGAGTATTGATGCTCGTAATATATCTGCAGATTTAGAACAGGTTCCAAACATTGTCAATGACCTTAAATCCAAAAAAACTGCCGACGGAAATTATCTTTCTTGATGCTAATAGTCAAACGCTAATGAAGCGATTTAATGAAAGCCGTCGTAAGCATCCTTTGTCTGATGAGAGAATTGGCCTAAAAGAAGCTATCGACAAAGAATCAGAATTACTGGAACCAATTTCAGTTATGGCGAATCTTTTAATCGACACAAGCAGAATGCCCTTAAATCAATTAAGAGATTCGATAAAGGATCGGTTAGTCAAAATTAAGAGACAGGGCTGGCACTTCTTTATCAATCGTTTGGTTACAAAAATGGTGTGCCGGTGGATGCAGATATTATTTATGACGTCCACTGCTTACCCAACCCTTATTGGGACTACTCTCTACGGTCCCTAACTGAACTAGGTGAAGCGGAGATAAAATTTCTCAATGCAGAAAATGAAATCCAAGAAATGTATAGTGATATTTCCCAATTCCTGCAAGAATGGCTACCAAAATTTGAAGGCAACAATCGTAGTTTTATCACTGTCGCCATTGGCTGCACTGGCGGACAGCACAGATCCGTGTACCTATGCGAAAAACTTGGTAACGAATTTGCAGAATCTATCAGCAATGTACAAGTAAGGCACCGGGAATTAACACAGCAGAATTTTAAATAATTATGCAGAAAGTCAAAGTGGAGATAACCAATAAGGCAGGACTGCATGCCCGCGCTGCATCCAAGCTCGTGGAACTCACGGCCACTTTTAGTTCTGATATTCGAATAGGTCATAAAAAATTGGTCGACGGTAAAAGTATCCTATCGCTCATGATGTTAGCAGCAGTGAAAGGCACAGAATTAAACATAGAAATTGATGGTGCAGACGAAGACCTAGCCATCACTGCGGTTGTTGCACTTATAAGTAATCGATTTGGTGAAGACGAGTAATCTACGACATCAACAAAACTTTGACTTTTGTTTTTCAGCGGTATGACGGTAAGATGCTTTTGCCAATTACTCCGGACCCCCACTACTGGCTGGATACCTCAGTTCAAATCATACCGGTGCCCACCGATTTCTGAGTAGATGTCTGAGGTTTAGTATGTCGCAAGCTAAAGAATCACAATTTAGAAAAGATCATGTCCTGGAATTAAACCGAGCTATTCATAGCGGTTCTTTGTCCCAGATACAGCAAATGATTAAGACTTTACCTACTGCTGGTATCGCTTATCTACTCGAATCTTCTCCCCCTAAAACTCGCTCTGTACTTTGGCAGCTAATTGACAAAAATTCCGAGGGTGAAGTTTTACAATATCTTAATGAGGATCTACAAAGTGACTTTCTTAGCGAACTAAACGCGGCACAGGTCGTGGAGTTAACAGAAGGGCTAGAGACGGACGACCTTGCAGACATATTGCAACAGTTGCCTCAACAAATTGCGGCCGAAGTATTGCAAGCCATGGATCAACAAGATCGTCATCGCTTGGAGACAATTCTTTCCTACGACGAAGATACCGCTGGCGGCCTGATGAATACAGACACCATTACGGTTCGACGAAATCATACTGTAGAGTTGGTACTACGCTATTTAAGAAGGCACGAAAGAATTCCAGAAATGACTGATAATCTGCTTGTTGTCAGTCGCGACGATATGTTTCTAGGGATTTTACCCTTAAGAGAAATCTTGGTTTCCGGCCCAAATACTTCAGTACGTGAAGTTATGCGCGAAGATATTGAAGCGATACCTGTAGAAATGGAAGCGACTCAAGTAGCTCAGCTTTTCGAACAAAATGACTGGGTATCTGCTCCTGTTATCGATAACAAAGGCAAGCTTTTAGGACGCATTACAATTGACGATGTGGTTGATGTTATTCGTGATAGCACTGAACATTCATTAATGAGCATGGCAGGCTTAGATGAAGAAGATGACACGTTCGCCCCCATTGTAAAAACAGCACGACGCAGAGCACTCTGGCTTGGCTTAAACCTAATGACAGCGATTTTTGCTTCAATGGTGATCTTTCTGTTTCAAGACACATTAGACCAAGTTGTCTATCTAGCTGTATTGATGCCAATTGTAGCGAACATGGGTGGAGTTGCTGGCACCCAAACCTTAACACTAGTAATACGTAGCATGGCGCTTGGGCATATTAGCCCCTCAACTAGCAGATGGTTGTTGACAAGAGAATTAGGCGTAGCAGGACTAAATGGGGCGCTGTGGGCATTTATAATTTCATTAATTGCGTTTGCCTGGTATCAAGACTTATTGCTGAGTTACATCCTAGCGGTAGCTATGATGATTAATCTCGTCACCGCTGCTCTTGCTGGCGCTTATCTTCCTCTCTTTCTGAAGAAGATTAATATTGATCCTGCACTTGCTGGATCTGTCGCCCTAACCGCGATAACAGATTCCATTGGATTCTTTGCATTTCTCGGACTCGCCCAAATTTTCTATATCTAAACCTTATAAGTAGCGCTGATGGAACAAAAAAATAGAGAGCAACACACTGATGAAGAAGTTCAAAAACTGGAACCTTCTAGCAGAACCCAGAAGAAGAAAGAAGCAACTAGAATGCAGGCCCTTGGTGAACGATTATTAGAGTTTAAAATCACAGATCTAGATAAAATTCCACTTCCAGATCGCATAAGGATCGCTATTACTGAATACAAGCGACTGCCAAATTCTCATGGAGCCAAAAAAAGACAGAAACAGTACCTCGGGAAGATAATGCGAGACTGTAGTAGAGAAGAAATTAATGAGGCGATTAATTTACTACAGTCTACACGCAAAACCATCCCTCAATCACGAGTTCTTGCCAGAGAGTTAACAGAAATCATACTTACCGCAGGCGATGACGGAATAAATCAAATACTAACTAAACATTCTAGATTACAACGACAGAAACTAAGACAATTGTTTAGAGAATACTCAAAAGCTGCCGATGAAGATCGAGCAAAGTGTCACACGAAACTAGAAAGCTACATCAGTAAATCGCTCAACCCAAAAGAATAATATTAAATAGTTATATCGCCAGCAATATCACTTCAACCATGTGGGAATCACTTAAGTAATAACGAAAATTACCTAGAGCACTTTTTAACGCCAGCTCGTGGTCTTCGAGTAACACTCATCATAGGGGCTTGAAGCTCACAAAATCTATGGCCCGATATGTGCTTTTCCTCGACTTTATCGCCGGTCAAAAAAGGGCTTAAACAACAGTGAATTAGGTAAATTTAGCTCAAGAGACGATGCTGATAAGCTGAGACAGCTCGTGAGAAGCAACATCGCCGAGACCCTCGAATCTAGGCAGCTGTACGGGTTCCGGATAAAATGATAAGATCCCAGCGCGTGGCAAAGACGGAATTCTTCCGTAGCATTTATTCCCTCGAAGGTCTTATTTGTTTACCCCTTCCAGGAGTTGAAAAAAGCAATAATCAAAGGAATCTTAATGTCT
>Ga0315331_10003485_pt1 | contig 11922 bp, 13 predicted proteins | sample M160m34915metaG_FD_203456 | JGI IMG/M metagenome (GOLD analysis project Ga0315331, IMG submission 203456) | Ammonia-oxidizing marine archaeal communities from Monterey Bay, California, United States - M1 60m 34915 | ecosystem: Environmental > Aquatic > Marine > Intertidal zone | place: USA...
CGCCATGCCAATCATCTGTTCGGTGGTCAGGGTCTCGCCGAGAATGAAAATCCCGAGCAGGAGCGCGCTGACGGGAACCAGAAAATTCACTAGCAGAATGTTGATCGCGCCCGCCGTTGCCAGAATTCGGAAATAGATCAGATAGGCAAATGAAGTGGAGATCACCGCGAGGCCGATCATCGCACCCCAGGCGGGAATCCCCGGACTTTCAAGCGCCCCGGGGGGCTCGAAAATCAGGGCAATCGGTAGCAGCAGGACCACCGACATGGTCATCTGTCCGGTGGCAACGATCAGGGGCTGCACCTTTCGGGCTGAAAAGCGGCGGCCGTAAATCGCCGAAATAGCATAGAGAAACGCCGCCCCGAGCAATGCGAGCTGGCCAAGGAAATCGCTACCAATATCGCCCAGAAGTTCCGGCCCGATCAGGAACACGACACCGGTCAGCCCGGCCAGCACACCGAGTACCTTGCCGAGGGTGAAGCCTTCATCGGTGGTGAAGAAATGTGCGGCAATCACCGCAAACAAGGGTGACGTCGCAATTAGGATCGAGGCCAGCCCCCCGGTGATATGCACCTGCCCCCAGACAATCAGGAAAAAGGGTACGGCCGAGTTGATCACCGCCATGACCAGCAAGGCGCGCCAGACACTTCCTTCCCGTGGCACCGGAGCACCGCTGACAATGACCGCCACCCAGAGAATGGCCGCGGCCAGACTCACCCGAAACAGGATGATCAAAAGCGGCGGCACCTCCAGCACGGCGATTTCATTGAAGAAGAATGTGCAACCCCAGCACAGGCCCAGAACAATCAGCAGCAGCCACTCGACAGGCGTCATCCGCATGGTGACGGCCTTGGCCATCAGGCGCCCAGCATGGATTTGATCTTGGCAACAGCCGTATAAGGTGCGGTGAAGACCGGGCGCCCTTCCACGGGCGTAATCTTGCGTGGGACCAGTCCCATGGAGAACTGACCCAGCAACAGGCTGTCGCAATCGGTCATCTTCGCCGCTGCTGCAACCACCAGATCGTCATGTCCGTCGCGGTCACCCTCGAGCAGGGTTTCAAAAGCCCCATCGGCGACATCCGAGATCAGCTCATACGTCAGCCCGTTGGCCGCGGCATAGCTGGTGATGTCGTCAGACAGACATTTGATCGTGCCCGGCGTGGTCGCCAGAATGCCCAGCCGGTTCCCCTGTTCGAAGGCCGCAGCGATCATGCCCTCGTAAGAGGTCAGCACAGGGATATCCATCCCCTCGCGCCCGGCCTCCACCAGACGGCCAAACACAGACCCGCAGAAAATCACGCCATCCGCACCGCTCGTCTGGCTGTAGCGCAGCAAATGCGCAATCCGCGCATAGCATTCCTCGGGCATGACATCGGGCACGGTCATGTCGTCATTGATGAAATCGGCATAAAGCGACTGGTCGAGCACGCAGACCGCTTCGGCCTCCGGCCACAGTTTGGCAAAGGCGGCGCGCACGGTCGGGAACGCCACTTCCGTGGGCGAGACAACACCGATCCGGGGTTGGGAGGCACTCATCGCTATCTCCTATGCTGCCAAGAGGCGCTTGAGCTTGCGAACAGCCGTGTGCGGTGCCGTCAGCACAGGACGACCGGGAATATCGGCAAAACGCTTCACCGCGCTGGTCATGGAAAACTGCCCCAGCATCAGGCAATCGCATTCGGTCATCTTGTCAGCGGCATCGGTGACCATCCGGTCATGGGTTTCCACATCACCGGCCAGAATGATCGGTCGAGCGGCATCCTCGACATGCTGGACCAGCGTGTAGGGCTTTTCGTGTTCCTGAGAATATCGCTCGATATCGTCGAGCAGACATTGCAGGGATCCTGACACGGTGGTCAGCACGCCAAATCGCGATCCTGCCGCAAAGGCTTCCTCGATCATTGCTTCCTGGGCGCTGAGAACCGGAACCGAGATATCCTTACGGACCGCCTCGACAACCCGTCCGAACACGGAGCCGCAGAACACGATCCCGTCCGCACCGCTGTCCTGACTGTAGCGCAACAGCACAGCCAGCCGCTCATAGGTCTCGTCCGTCACGCCCTTCCCGCCGCCGTAATCGGCGTAGAGGGATTCATCGAGCAGGGTGATCGCTTCGGCAACGGGCCAGATATCCGCGAAGGCTTCGGCAACCGCATCCATCGCATTGTCCATGGGGGTCACGACCCCAATACGTACTGGCATTCAAACTTCTCCCCCAAATTCAGACAATCACCATAAGCGTTCCGGCCCTGCGCCGTAAATCGATCCACATTCGTCTTACAGTGCGAGAAACCACAACACCAAACTGGTGTGATCGCACCAGACAGTCCTAAATTGCAGACCTCGCAGCTCGGATCGCACAAAGATCGCGCAAGGATCAAAGACATGACGGATATCTACATCGTTGGCATTGGCATGACCCCACTGGGCAAGTTCCCTGACAAGTCGGTCAAGGAACTGACCAATGAGGCGGTCTCGACCGCACTGGCCGATGCCGGCGCGGCCATGGACGACATCGAAGCGGCCTGGTTCTCCAACACCCGTCAGGGAATGATGGAAGGACAGAACACCGTGCGCGGGCAATGCGCATTGCGCTCCATGGGGTTCCAGTCGATCCCCATCGTGAATGTAGAAAACGCTTGCTGTTCCTCGTCCACAGGTCTCAACCAGGCCTATGCCAATCTGAAGGCGGGCATGTCCGGGGTCGCGCTGGTCGCGGGCAGCGAGAAGATGTTCTATCCGGAAAAACGCGACTTGATGTTTCAGGCCTTTCGCGGGGGCTGGGACGTCCATGCCCAGGACGAAACCGAAGCGAATCTGCTGGCGCTGGGCGAAGGCCTTGAACTGCCCCCCGAAGCATTGGAGGACAGCGGCGAACGCAGCGTCTTCATGGATATCTATGCATCACTCGCCCGCCAGCACATGAAGAATTTCGGCACCACCCAGCGCCAGATCGCGGCGTCGGCAGCCAAGAGCCATTTCCATTCGACCATGAATCCGCTTGCTCAGTACCAGAAAGATTTTAGTGTGGATGACGTGCTTAACGACCGGCTGATTTCCTGGCCGCTCACCCGCGCCATGTGTGCGCCCCTGTCAGACGGAGCCGGCGCGCTGGTGCTGACCCGCGAGGATCAGCTCGACCGTTTCGACAAATCCCGCGCCGTGAAGATCATGGGGACCTCGCTCGTCAGCGGTTCCGAACGCGACCCCAACGATTTCGATCACCATCTGGGCAAGGTCGCCGCTGACCGGGCCTATGATATGGCCGGTGTCTCACCCGAGGATGTCGACGTGGCCGAAGTGCATGACGCCTCGGCTTATGCGGAAATCGTACAGGTCGAGAATATGGGCTTCTGTGCGCGGGGTGACGGCGGCGCGCTAGCCGAAAGCGGCGAGACCCGGCTGGGCGGACGCATTCCCGTCAACACCTCCGGCGGCCTGCTTTCCAAGGGTCATCCCATCGGCGCGACGGGGGCAATGCAGATCCACGAACTGGTCACCCAGCTACGTGGTGAAGCGGGCAAGCGCCAGGTGGAAGGCGCCCGGATCGCCGCAGCTGAAAACGGCGGTGGATTCTTCGGGATCGAGGAAGCCGCAACCGTGGTGACCGTGCTGGGGCGGTAACGTCAGCAACCACACTGCTCAATGTCATGGCCGGTCTTGTTCCGGCCATCCACGTCGGAGTACCCCGCACTTAGGACAATAGGGCTGATGGACGTGGATGCCCGCAGCACGTGCGGGCATGACGGATTTAGATGGACTCAATCAACGTGTCTAAACTCCGCCCAACAACGGAACCGCTCATGACCGCAGACGCCGAACGCATCGCTGAACTGGAAACCCGTCTCGCCCATCAGGAGCAGACAGTGGACGAGCTGTCATCCGTCGTTGCGAAACAGGCAAATCTGGTTGAGTTGCTGCGTGAACAGGTTCGGCGTTTGTCGGGACAAATGGGTGAGCTTGCCGAAGTCCTCAATGACAAGGCCCCCGACGACCCGCCCCCGCCACACTATTAGAGACGATGGCGTCCGAGGCGACCTATTTCATCTATGTCCTGCGTAATGATGCCGGCATCACCTACACCGGTATCGCGCTTGATGTAGAAACGCGGCTGGCCAACCACAACGCTGGAACCGGCGCTAAGTTCACACGCGGCCGCGGACCGTGGAGCATCATCCACACCGAAGGCCCCCTGCCACATGGCGACGCGTTGCGGCGAGAGATGGCGATCAAGAAGGACCGGAAGTTCAAGGCGGGTCTGTCCGCGTCCTGACCCCGCACCCCACGACATACCCGTACCTGTTGCGGGTATCCACGTCTTGACGCGGCGTGACACGCCGACGTGGATGGCTGGGACACGCCCGACCATGACGGGGAGACTCGTCATCACGCGCTCACTCTTCGACAGGACCGCCACGGGGCGCTAATCTGCTCGTCTGGAGGAGCCAAGAATGCGCGACAAGACATATCTGAGTACATTGTTCGACTACAATGCCTGGGCCAACGAGGTCACCTATTCGGATGTCTCGAAACTACCACCCGAGGAAGTTACAAAGAAACGGGAAACCCCACTCCAGTCGATCTATGTGAGCCTGCACCATCTGCTGAACGTCGATAATATCTGGCTCGGCCACATGACCGGCAAGAGTCACAGCTTCCAGACCCTGCGCGATGTGGAAATCGAGAATTTCGACGAGCTTTGGGCTGCGCGCCGCGAGATGGACAAAACACTTTCCGAATATGTTGCGTCCCTGAGCGAGGAAGAACTGACCGAAAGCATCGACTACGAACTGATTGGTGGCAATACGGGCTCCATGTCCCGGGCCATGTGCCTGACCCATCTGGTCACCCATGGCAGTTATCATCGCGGCTGGATCTCCGACATGTTCGGCCAGACCGATCAGATGCAGCCAAGTGCTGATATCCCCGTTTATGAACGCGCCCTGCGCGAGGCCGGCAAACCGCCGATGCCGGTCTAGGCCGCACAAACCAGCCGAAAGAACACATCATGCGTTGTGAAATCGTTGCCGTTGGCACCGAGTTGCTGCTCGGACAGATTGTCGACACCAATTCCTCCTGGATCGGGGAACAGCTCGCCCTCGCGGGAATCGATTCCCATTTTCAGACCAAGGTCGGCGACAATGCGGACCGGATGGAATTCTGTATCCGGCAGGCGCTCGAACGCAGCGATGCGGTGATCTGCTGCGGTGGTCTGGGCCCGACCCAGGATGACATCACACGAGATGTGATCGCCAAAATCATGGGCGTGGAGATGGTGCGCGACGACGCCATCGCAGCCCATATTCGGGATATCTTCGAAGGCCGTGGTCGGGTGATGCCCGAGAACAATCTGCGTCAGGCCGATGTGCCCGCCGGGGCCAGCACCATCGTACAAATGCCGGGCACGGCACCGGGGCTCGTCTGTCCGATCGACGACAAGGTGATCTATGCCGTCCCCGGCGTGCCCCATGAAATGTGCGAGATGATGCAGGGCACAGTGCTCGACGATCTGCGTCGCCGTGGTGGCGATGCCTCAGTCATCCGGTCCCGCGTGCTGCGCACCTGGGGATACGGTGAATCCGCCATTGCCGAAACCCTGGGACATCGGGTCGACGCGCTGGATGAGAGCGGCCACGCCACCATCGCCTTTCAGGCCAGTGGTATCGAGGGCATCAAGGTCCGGATCACCACGAAAGCAGCCGATGACGCAGCCGCCGAGGCCATCATTGCGGCTGAGGAAGCCCTCATCCGCGAATTGCTGGGCGACTACATCTTCGGCATCGATGACGAGAGCATGGAAACCGTTGTGCTCAATCTGCTGCGCGAACGGGGCCTGAGCTTTGCCGCCGCGGAAAATCTGACCGGCGGCATTCTGTCCAGCCGCATGACTGCACTGGACCCCAATCTTGAAGTTTTCCGGGGCGCAACCATCGCCCCCCACGGCACGAACCAGAATGCACAGGCGATGTCCGGTGAAGACCGGGCCATGGCGGCCGCCACGAATGTGCGCGAGATGATAGGTACCGATATCGGGATCGCCGCCTTGGCTCCGCTGGCCGGCGAAGAACACCCACCGGGTACCGTCTTTGTTGCCGTCGCGCTGCCGGACCGTGCCGAAGCCAAAACCGTCGCCCTGCCCGGCGTCCTGTCGCGGATGCGCAACTATGCGGTGATCACAGCCCTCGATCTGTTGCGCAAACGCCTGACGGATTCCGGCTGAGGCGCGGGTCACGAATTTGAACGCCCCCTCCGGTTACGGTCAGAATACCAATCCGGCCATGCCCTACGCGATGATCATCATCGCGGCGGTGATCCTGGCCTCCAACCATATCGTCGCCCGTTACATGAACGGAGTGATCCCGCCCATGGGCATGGTCTTCTGGCGCATGGTGATCGGCGCCTGTGTGTTGCTGCCCTTCGCCGGGCTAGGACTCTTCTCCAACCGCGCGCTGATCTTCAAACACTGGAAGCTGTTTCTCATTCTCGGCGTGCTATTTGTACCGCTGGGCAATGGTATCATCTATGCCGCCTACAGTTTCACCACGGCCCTGAATGGCGGCGTGGTCTCGGCCTCCCAGCCGGCAATCACCGTGGTCCTGTCCTGGCTGCTGTTCCGCGACATGATCAACTGGAAACAAGGTATCGGCATTCTGATCGCGGCCAGCGGCGTGCTGGCCATCATCAGCCGTGGTGACCCAGCCGCCCTGCTGACGCTGCGCTTCAATATCGGCGATCTGATGATGGTCGGCGCGATCGGCTTTGTCGCCCTGCACAATGTGTTGCTTCGTCTGGTGCCCGGAGACATCAACACCCCGCAACTCCTTCTTGCCGTTCAGCTGTTCGGTCTACTCATCGGCGGGCCGCTCTATCTTGCCGAAACCCTGTTTTATAGCCCGGTGCCCGTCACCTATGACGCCATCGCGGCCCTGCTCTGGATCGGCATTGCCGTCACTGCCATCGCGGTCGGGCTGACCAACACCGCGGTCCGCATCATCGGGGCCAACAAGGCCAGTATGGCGAATTATCTGCGCGCCGGCTTTACGGCGATCCTCGCCATCCTGCTGCTGGGCGAAACCTTCCAGACCTTCCACGCGGTGGGGCTGTTTCTGGTGATCGGCGGCGTCCTGCTGATGTCGCGCGGACGCAGCGCAATCGCCGGTGCGCGATAAATGCAGATCTGCTGCTCGTCTGACGATGTCTCAACGCGGGTTCACCGGCATAAAATGGCACAATGACCGATCAAACCGCGGCATCGTCGAAACCCGGAGGGGGCACCTCCAATGTGCTGCCCTATCTGCTGATCGTTCTGGCGGCGCTGATCATCGCATCGAACCATGTGCTCGCCCGTTATCTGGGTGGCATCGTACCGCCGATGGGCATGGTGTTCTGGCGCATGGTGGTCGGGGCGCTGTTCCTGCTGCCGATCACCGCCCTCGGTCTGTTTGCCAACCGCCATCTGATCTTCAAGCACTGGAAGCTGTTCACTCTGATGGGTCTGCTCTTCGTGCCCCTGGGCAACGGTCTGATCTACACCGCCTATCTCTACACAACCGCGATCAATGGTGGAGTCGTGTCCGCATCACAGCCCGCGATCACCGTGTTGCTGACCTGGCTGACGTTCCGGGATGTGATCAACTGGAAGCAGGGCATCGGGATCGTGATTGCCGGATTGGGAGTGCTTGCCATCATCACCCGGGGGGACCCGCTGGCCATCATAAACATGGAGTTCAACAAGGGCGACCTGATCATGCTCGCCGCCATCGCCTTTGCCGCCCTCTACAACGTGCTGATCCGCAAGGTGCCCGAGCAGATCCCCGTCCCCCAGATGATGGTGATCGTGCTGGTCGCCGGCGCAGTGATCAACCTGCCGCTCTATATTCTGGAAACCATCTATATACGCCCGGTGCCCGTGACCTGGGTCACCGTCGGATCGATCCTTTGGGTCGGCATCGCGGTCACCGCCATTGCCGTCGGACTGATGAGTGTCGCGATCCGCCGGATCGGCGCCAACAAGGCCAGCATGTCGAACTACATGCGGGCTTTGTTCACGGCCCTGCTGGCAGTCGTGCTGTTGGGCGAGGACTTCCATGCTTTCCATCTGATCGCGATGGTGCTGGTGATCGGCGGTGTCTTCCTGATGACCCGGGGACGCACCACCGCGACCTGACCCCTATTGCAGCGGCGAGAAGGACACCGGCTTAAGGATCTTGGTCTCCATCTTCACGATCAGTTCGGAGTCCTTCAGCGCCTTCACATATTCCAGCCAGCCCGCATCCTCGTACATGGCCGCGCGACGGCGCTCACGGTCTCCCTGATCCTCGTAGCGCCACATATGCACCACCTGGCTCAGATCGCCCACATCACATGTGAACATGCCGACGAAACCGCCCAGATATTTCATCTGATAGGGCAGCGCCATACGTTCCCAGAGTTCCAGAAAATTCCCGGTATGAACCGGCTTGGTTGTATAGGTGCGATGGTCGATGATCATGGAAGACGTCCTTTGGCGTGTGTTTCAATCAAAATAGTACTGCTGACGCTAGGCGTTGCGGCCTCGACACGGTTGCTGATCCAGATCGCAACCACCAGCGCGATTGCTGCCAGAATGATCAGGCGCAGAAGTCGGAACATGAGCGCGCAGAAATCCTAGGTCGCGTAGGACGGGTCGATCCGATCCAGGCGACGCAGCCAGCCGGGCCAGTCGGCAGAACCGCGCCCGGCATTGTGGGATTTGCGCTGCTCGGCATAGTGATCCAGCACGGCTTTCGACGGCATCGCAAAATCCGAACCAGCAGCCTGTTGCTGAAGCTGTAGCTTACAGGCGGTCTCCAGTTCGCGCATCAGCATGAAGGCATCCCGCATCGACTTGCCGACCGTGACCGGACCATGGTTGCGCATCAGAAGTGTGTGCTTGTCCCCCAGCGCCTCCGCAATGGCGGCGCGCTCGTCGAGATTCTCGGTGATGCCCTGATAGTCGTGATAGCCGACATTGTTCCAGAACTGCATGCTGGACTGGGACAGCGGCAACAGCCCATCGGGCTGATTTGAGACCACGATGCATTCGGGAATATGGGTATGGAAGGCCGCGTTGATATCCGGCCGCGCCTGCATCAACCCCCCATGCAGGGTGAAGCCGGGCTTGTTCACATGGAAGCTCTCATCGATGTCGTCATTGCGGGAGTCGACCTTCACCAGATTGGATGCCGTGACCTCCTCATAGAGCAGTTCATGAGCCTTGATCAGGAAGAAATCCGGCTCGCCGGGAACTCGGATCGAGATGTGATTGTAGATTGCATCCGCCCAGTTGTAGTGATGCGCCAGACGGTAGGCTGCGGACAGATCAACCCGCGCCTGCCATTCTTCGGGCCTGACACTGTCCCGCACCGACGCGACGTCACGCAGTTGAACGACATTCGACGTCATCAGAGATTCTCCCGTCAGACCCGGACAATCTTGCCGGGGTTCATGATGTTGTCCGGGTCGAAGGCCTGCTTGAGGGTCCGCATCAGGCTGACCGCCTCCCCGTGCTCAGCAACCAGAAAGTCCATCTTGCCCGCGCCCACGCCGTGTTCACCGGTGCAGGTGCCGCCCATGGCGATGGCGCGGTGGACCAGACGCTCGGTGCAGTCCTTCACGCGCTTGAGCTCCTCCTTGTCGTACGGATCGAGCAGGAACACGCAGTGGAAGTTGCCATCTCCGGCATGGCCGACGATCGGCACTTCGAAGCCGGAGGCACGTGTGTCCTGCTCCGTCGCCAACAGGCATTCGGCAAGGCGCGAAATCGGCACGCAGACATCAGTGGACAGCGCCTGTTTGCCCGGCGCTTTGGCAAGGGCAGCGTAAAGCGCATCGTGGCGCGCCTGCCACAGATGGTTTCGCTCTTCCTGATTGGCTGTCCAGCGGAACGCGGAGCCACCGAAATCATCGGCAATGTCGCGCACGGTGTTGGCCTGTTCCTCGACACTGGCCTCGGTGCCATGGAATTCATAGAACAGGGTCGGCTTGACCTCGTAACCCTTGAGGTCCGCGTAATCGATCGTCCAGTCCATCATCAGCGCATCAAGAATCTCGATCCGCGCAACGGGTATCCCCGCCTGAATAGTCAGGATGACGCTGTCGACGGCCTCCTGAAGCGAGGGATACTGACAAACAGCCGAGGCCATCTTCTCGGGAATGCCATAGAGCTTGAGTTGAATCTCGGTGATCACGCCCAGCGTGCCTTCGGAGCCGACAAACATGCGCGTGAGATCGTAGCCAGCCGAGGATTTCTTGGCCCGGCCGCCGGTCTTCACGATACGGCCGTCGGCCATGACGACGGTCAGACCCAGCACGTTCTCCTTCATCGTCCCGTAGCGTACGGCGTTGGTGCCGCTGGCCCGGGTCGCGGTCATCCCGCCAAGCGAGGCATCCGCGCCCGGATCGATCGGAAACATCAGACCGGTGTCACGCAGATATTCATTGAGCTGTTTGCGGGACACCCCGGCCTGCACCCGGCAATCCAAGTCCTCCGAGTTCACCTCGATAACCTCGTTCATCTGACTCATGTCGATGGTGATCCCCCCATGAGGGGCTGTCACATGGCCTTCGAGGGAGGTGCCGGTGCCAAAGGGAATGATCGGCGTGTGGTGTGCCGCACAAATCTTGACGATTTCGGAGACTTCTTCGGTGGAGTGCGGAAAACACACGGCATCCGAGGGCACCGGCTTGAAATAATCCTCGCCCCGCCCATGCTGTTCGCGCAGCGCCATGGAGGTTGAAATCCGCTCCCCCAGCATTGCCTGCAGGGCTTCCAGAACAGCCGAGCCGCTGTCAGCCCGCACGTAAGCCTGATCCGTCATACCAAATGTCCTCGTCCTGATTGGTTGGAGCCATCATAGCACCAAGGAAACAGGCGGGCCTAGAGAACGACCTCAGGAAAACTGTGTCCGTGAACGGACAGGTTCAGCCGGCGACCGGCGAGATCACTACGGCTTGGATCACCAGCACACACAGCCAGTGGGCACCATCGATGATGGAGCGGGCCTAGGAGGCTCCCTGAAAGCGGTGGTTGATCAGTATGGTCGTCACGATAAAACCGAGCCACAGGCTCACAGCCAGAGCCACCGCGCCACCGACCGATGCCACGCCCAGACTGGCCATGAGATTCATCAGCACATAGGCGATGACCAGTTGCCCGAGAATGGCGACCACATAGGCGACCGGACCACCTTCGGCCTGCACCTGCTCTTTAGTTTTGCCAATCGCGGCCAGCCATGGCTTGGTCAGCGTGAGGTAAAATGCCGCGCTGAATGCGTAACTCGTGACAAACGCCGCGATCAGCGCAATCCACTCAACTTGTCCAAACTGCACGATCTTCTCCTCAGTCCAGAGTGGGATCGATCACAACCTTTCCGATGCCGGCATTGCTTTCCACCCGTGCCTGGGCTTCCACCGCCTGGCTGAGCGGGTAGACACCATCGATCAGAGCCTTCACGCCACCCTCACCTGCACGTGCAAAGGCCTCCTGCAGACCGCCTGGTGCCTCGCGCGGCTCGCCGATGATCTGGAGTTGGTGCAGATAGAGATACCGCACATCGAGTGGCACATCGGCCGCACCGGACGCATTGCCCGCTGTGACCAGCTTCGCGCCGCGCGCCATGGAATGGATAACCTTAGGAAACTGCTCCTGGTCGGCGACACTGTCACAGACCCCGTTCACGCCCTGCCCGTCTGTCAGCTTGCGCACTTCGGCAGTCAGATCCTGCTTGCGATAATTGACGACATGGTCGGCCCCGATGGAGAGGCAGGCTTGCGCTTTTTCGTCGGACCCCGCGCCAGCGATCACATTGGCACCGGCCCATTTCGCCACTTGGATGCAGGCCGCGCCCAGGCCACCGGTGGCGCCCATCACCAGCACCCAATCACCGTCCTGGGTTCCGAG
>Ga0315331_10003486_pt1 | contig 11921 bp, 12 predicted proteins | sample M160m34915metaG_FD_203456 | JGI IMG/M metagenome (GOLD analysis project Ga0315331, IMG submission 203456) | Ammonia-oxidizing marine archaeal communities from Monterey Bay, California, United States - M1 60m 34915 | ecosystem: Environmental > Aquatic > Marine > Intertidal zone | place: USA...
AGGGCAGTCCCAGAAAAACATCACTAGAACGAATATACAGCTGGGCAGATAGCGCGCCGTTTCCAACGTAAAACTGATACAGGAGGTGGCAAGGGGGCAGCGCCATGCGCCCGGCACGAACGTTGTCCTGGGGGCTGATCGCCTCATCAGGCAAATACTCGACGTTCCAGGCATGAAACAGGATGCGACGGCTCTCGGGACGATGCTTCAAACAGTCCACTACGTAGTCAATCTGGTTGATACTGTCGCCATCGCGAGTCGGCCAGGCATGCCACTGGGCGCCGTAAACTGGCCCCAAGTCGCCCTCTTCGGTCGCCCACTCATCCCAGATACTGACCCCATTCTCTCGAAGCCACTGGGTGTTGGTATCGCCACTCAAAAACCAGATCAGCTCGTTGACCACGCTCTTAAAGTGCACCCGCTTGGTCGTGAGAGCGGGGAACCCCTGTGTCAGATCAAACCGCAGCTGGCGTCCAAACACCGATCGGGTTCCGGTGCCGGTGCGATCACCACGGTCGATGCCGTGCTCGCGAATATCCTTCATTAAGTCTAGATAAGCCTGCATGCTCTCCTCATCGATTTGTGGGCCGGTAGGCCCAATAGAGTAAAGCGACTCCCGCTATTAGCATGGGCAGACAAAGCAGCTGCCCTCGGGTCACCCAACCCAGCGCGTCAAAACCAATGTGCGCATCGGGCTCGCGGAAAAACTCTGCCGTAAAACGCAGCGCACCATAACCCATCAGGAATGCTCCCGAGACGGCCCATGCAGGTCGCTGCCGGCGGCTGAACCAGAGTAACACCAGAAACAACAGGCATCCCTCCAGCGCAAACTGATAAAGCTGCGACGGATGCCGCGCCAGTGCCAAGGGGTCGTTCGGAAACACCATGGCCCACGGGACATCCGTCGCTCTGCCCCACAGCTCCTGGCCAATAAAATTACCGAGCCGTCCGAGCGCCAGACCCACCGGGGTCAAGGGGGCCACAAAGTCCATCAAACGGCCCCAGGCAATCCCCCGTTGACGAGCAAACAAGGCCATTGCAACCAGAACACCGAGCAGGCCGCCATGAAACGCCATGCCGCCCTCCCACACCCGAAACAACCACATCGGATCGGAAACGAGGCGCTCAAACCCATAGAAGAAGACGTAACCGAACCGCCCGCCCAGCACCACGCCGACGGCCGCATAAAAAATGAGGTCGTCCACCTGATCTGGCTTCAGGGGCGAATGAGGCCGCTGACTGCGTCGACGCGCTAGCCACCAGGCAAAGGCCAGTCCGGCAATGTAGGTGAGTCCATACCAGTGAATTTTGATTGGCCCCAGGGCAATGGCTACCGGGTCAATATCGGGATACGGCAACACCTAAACAGCACCTCCACGACGCAGGAAAATATCGAGCCCGCGCTCGCTCAGCGCGCGATCCAAAGTAGCCACCACCTCCTGACTGGACCTCAGAGGGCGCAACGCCGACAGCAATACCTCCAGTTCGGCACGACTGAATGCGCTCAGCACGCGCTTGATCACCGACAGGCTGCCGGCGTTCATCGACAGCTGGTCGAATCCCATCGCCACCAATAAAGGGGCCGCACGCGGATCTCCCGCCAACTCACCACAAATGCTGACAGATTTATTCTGGCCGTGGGCAGCTTCAATAATATCGGCCAAAGCGGCCAAAACCGCGGGATGGAGTGCCTGATACAAATCAGCGACCCGCGCATTACCCCGGTCTACGGCGAGCAAGTACTGGGTCAAATCGTTGGAGCCAACCGACAGAAAGTCGGCCTCCTCTGCCAGCGGGCCAGCAAGGTACACCGCGGCTGGCACTTCGATCATGACGCCGATGGGTGGCAGCAGGGCAGTAAAGCCCTCGCTCATGACTTCTGCGTGGCATCTCAGGATCAATTGCCGGGCTGAGCGTAGCTCGTCGATCGCCGTCACCATCGGCAACAGAATCCGAAGATTGTTGAGCCCCTCGTTGGCCTTGAGCATGGCTCTCACCTGAGTCAGAAAAATCTCGGGATGGTCCAGCGTGACCCGGATTCCCCGCCACCCCAGAAATGGATTGGACTCCTCGATGGGGAAATAAGGCAGTGCTTTGTCGCCGCCAATGTCCAGCGTCCGCATCGTGACTGGAGAGGGGTGAAGCGCCTCCAGCTGCTCCCGGTAAAGCTGGCGCTGCTCCTCTTCACTGGGAAACCGGTCGCGCAACAAGAAACTCACTTCAGTTCGGTAGAGACCGACACCTTCTGCACCAAATTCCAACGCCCGATGAACATCAGCTGCCACACCGGTATTCACCCACAGTGGGACCGATGCGCCATCGGAAGTTGCCGCAGGCTGCTGCGCCAGCGGCGCCAGCTCCTCGAACAGCGCCTCATCCTCTGCCAACAAGCCCTCAAATCTGGTCAATAGATCGGGGTGCGGATTGACATAAATCCTACCGTTGTAGCCGTCCACGACCAATTGCTGGTCCGGTAACCGCTTTAAGGGTAAATCTTCTACACCTACCACAGCGGGGATACCCATTGCGCGGGCCAATATTGCGGTATGGCTATTGGCACTCCCCCGCATCGAGACAATACCCACCAGCTTGTCACGGGGAATCTCTCCCAGTGCAGAGGCCGTCAACTCTTCCGCCACCAGCACGGTCGCATCGGGATAATCCACTGCCTGACGATTCGCATCCTGCAGGTACCCCAGTACTCGCGTGCCAAGGTCGCGCACATCCACCGCCCGCTCACGCAAATAAGAGTGTTCCATGCGCTCAAAATGTCGAATATGCCGCAGCATGACCTGGCTCAATGCCCCCTGCGCCCATTCACCCGCTTTGATCAGGGTCGCCACTTCACCACCCAGCGTGGAATCATCCAAAATGCTCAGATACACCCCGAAAAGCGCCCGATCCTCAGGCCCCAATTCATTCTCTAGATTTTCAGCCACCTGCCGGATATCGGCGCGGACGCTTGCCAGTGCATCGCGGAACGCCTTCAACTCCACGCGTCGATCCGCCGCTTCGCGAGACGGGACCGTTTGTAGATCTGCGTGGGGTGAAATCCACGCCGCTGTGCCAATGCCAATACCCGAGCATGCGGCGACCCCGGACAGGCGCGCGCCACTGTCCGAAGTCTGTGCCACTGCGGCAGTCTGGCCGATCGCCCCAGCGAGTTCAGCGTGGGCAATGAGGCCCGCCAACTGTGCCGACACCGTGATCAGAAAAGCCTCTTCGTCTTCCGAAAAGCGCCGATGATCGCCCTGCTGCACAACCAGCACGCCCAGCAGATCGCGTTGGTGAACAATGGGCGCACCCAGAAACGCGTTAAAGGGCTCTTCACCCAGACCCTCGACCCGCTGAAACTGGGGGTGTGCACTGGCATCGTCCAGATTGAGCGGCTCTTCCCGGGTCGCCACCCAGCCCACCAGACCTTCATCAAAGCCCAGGCCAAATTGACCCACCTTCTCGGAGTTCAGGCCCTCTGTGGCGCGGAAAATCAACTTTTGGGTACCTTTATCGTGCAGGTAGATTGTGCACACATCGGTATGCATCGCCGATCTCACCTGAGCGACAATTAAGGTCAACGCGTCCTCGAGCGAGTCGGCGTCGTTCACGTCCTGAATCAGACGGCGAAGCACCTCAAGCATTAACGCTGTCTCCTACGACCGCGAGCGTTGCGCTGTCTGGGCGCCAAACGACCGGCTAATTGCGCCAGCGCCTGCCGATAGACCGCCTGCTTAAAATCCACCACCGCCGAGACAGGAAACCAGTAAGTCACCCATCGCCAGTCATCGAACTCCGGGTCTTCGTGAGCGTCTAGCTTAATTGCGCTCTCCGGCGCGGTCAGCCGTAACAGAAACCAGATCTGCTTCTGGCCGATGCACACCGGACTCTCGGTCTTCCGAATAAAACGTTTTGGGAGGCGGTAATGCAGCCAGCCCTGAGTGCGTCCGAGCAGTTCGACGGCCTCTGGCCGGAGGCCAACCTCCTCTTCCAGTTCACGGTACATCGCCTCTTCCGGACTCTCACCCCGGTGCACGCCTCCTTGAGGAAACTGCCACGAATCGCGCCCGTTGATGCGCCGACCCCAAAGGACCTGATCGTCGGCATTACAAATGACAATGCCGACGTTGGGTCTAAAACCCTCGCGGTCGATGACGCGCTCGTTGTCTATCACATGCTCCAAGTTCATTTTCCGAATAGGTGAAATATAAAGGCTCGGGATTGAGACACGCGCCTGCAGTCCGTATTCTTCCACACATCCTCCACCTGCGGCACTTGGAGGACAATCTTTATTCTGTCAGTGATCGGTCCACAACATGGCATTAGCAATCTTTGACCTCGACAACACGCTATTAGCGGGCGACTCTGATCACCGCTGGGGCGAATTTCTGTGCGAGATCGGTCTGGTCGAGGCAGAGGACTACGGCCTGAAAAATGATCAGTTCTATGCCGATTATCAAGCAGGCGAACTGGACATGGCGGCCTATCTGGATTTTGTGCTCGCTCCGCTAGCCGGGAAAACGCGTGACGAGGTGCGGGCGCTTCAGCGGCGATTTGTTGCTGAGTGCGTTGAGCCCATGCTGCTCGATAAGGCCTTTGAGCTCCTCAATACGCATCGCATTGCCGGGGATACGTTGCTGATGATGACCGCGACTCACGAGGTGGTCGCCGAACCGGTCGCCGCGCGACTAGGGTTTGAGCATTGGCTGGGCAGCGCAGTGGGTATCACCGATAATCGCTATACGGGAAAATCCGAGGGCGTGCCGTGCTTTCAAGAAGGCAAGGTCGCCCACCTCGCGGGGTGGCGCGAGCGCCACCTGGGAATACCAGACCCCATTGATACGTGGTTCTACTCTGACTCCCACAACGACCTGCCGCTGCTCAATAGCGTCGGCCACCCGGTAGCAGTAGACCCCGATACGACGCTCATCGCTCATGCTGAAGCGCAGGGCTGGCCGGTCATTTCACTGCGCCCTTGACCGCTGCGACGATCCATCGCGCGCTGAACCACGGATAGGGCTTTGTTTGCGGGGGGTCAGGCTCAATCGCTGACATTATTTTCAGCTCAACTGAGCGCTTGATCCATAAACCATCGCTTCAACCAGGCCCGCTGATCCACCAGACTCAGTCCAATGTTACGCGCCACCACTGCGAAGGGATTCTGGCTGCCGAAGCCGCGCTTGAACCCTTCCATGGCAGCCATCATTGCCAAATTTTCGGTCTTACGCTGGCGCTGATAACGTTTGAGCAGAACCGCGCTGGCTACCGGGAGGCCGCTGCCGACTCCCGCCGCCAACTCCTCTGCCAGCACCCGCACATCCGATAGCCCCAGATTAATTCCCTGTCCTGCAAGCGGATGGATGCTGTGCGCCGCATCGGCGACCAAAACCAAACCCTGATCAACATAGTCAACGGCGTGAGATTGCCTGAGGGGAAAGCTGGCACGCGGGCCTACCCCGACCGCAACCGGCGCATCAGTCCCTAGTACACGATTGAATTCGGCCAAAAAATGAGCGTCGGACAGTGCCGCGATCTTCTCGTGCTGGCCGTCATCCAAGGACCAGACGATAGCGACTTTGTCCTGGTCAGCCAGTGGCAATAACGCCAGCGGTCCCGTATCGAGAAACGCCTGCCAGCAGGTATCCTCGTGGGTCGATTCGAGCGCCACAGTGCCGACGATGGCACTTTGCCGATAACTCCACTCCCGCGTGGGGATTGCTGCCAATTCCCGCACACGCGATCTCGCTCCGTCAGCACCCACGGTCAGCGATGCACTAATGGTCTTTCCCCCCTCGCAGCAAACTTCCCAGCCCTCGGCAGCGAGCACCATCGATTTCAGCCCGTGGTTCCACAAAATGTCGACACCCGGACAGGCCTCGGCACACTGCAAAAGCGCCCCCAGCGTCAGCCGGTTCTCGACGATATGTCCGAGATGAGGGGAATCCGCCTCAACCGCATCGAACGTGATATGCCCGCTACCCTGAGCGTCCCACACTTGCATACCCGTATAGGGGGCCGTGCGGTTTGCCGCAATACCAGACCAAGCGCCAAGGGTCTCCAGAAAGCGGACGGAAGTCGGTGTGAGCGCACTGACCCGAAGGTCCCAGTCTCCAACCTCTCTGCCTTCTGGGGAGGGCGCTGGTCGTGATGCACCATCAATGACGGTGACACGCAAACCGCTGCGACCCAGCGCCGTCGCTAAAGACAAGCCAGCCACACCTGCCCCGACAATGAGGACATCGAGGTCGGGTGTCGACGCCCTACCGTGCACCGCGACGACCCGTGCCGACGCCGGCTACTCTGGCCTTTGCCGCGGGCAAAAGATCCAGCATCGCCAGTGAGAGGTTTCTGGGGACATCCAGCGCCGGACCCCGTCGATTGAACAGTGTGGACAGTAAATCGGTACTGCGGGTAATAAACTGCTGCTCCTCAGCCGCATGCTGGAGATAGGCCGTGAGACTGCGCTCATGCCCGATAGGTTGCCCGTTGCGCTGCGCAGCCACCACCTCTGGTGCCAGTAGCCCGGCTTCGCGCAACGAAAGGTTGAGGCCCTGCCCGGCAACCGGGTGGAGGGTATGCGCAGCATTGCCCACCAGAAGATAACCCGATCGGTATTGTTCGGATGCGGAGAGGCGCACCAGCGGCCACTGGCTGCGCTGGCCCACCGCCGTCACGCGGCCGAGTCGCCAGCCAAAAGCTTTCTGAAACGCTGCTATGAAACCTGTGTCATCCAGCGCGCTGAGTGCTGAGACCTGTTGATCGGAAACAGACCACACCACATTAAAACGTTGCTCAGAGCGGCCAAGAGATGCCAGCGGAAGCACTGCTAAGGGTCCGTGGGGCGTGAAGCGCTCAAAGGCACAGCCCGCTTGCTGGCCGGGAAAACTCGCATTGAAGACTAACGCGTGGGTATGGGTAGGGCGCTCCTCTATACGAATGCCGAGCCCATGGAACCAGTCCCTCGCCACACCGGCTGCCAGCAGCACAAGGTCGGCGCTTAGCACTTCTCCCTCCTCGGTCTGCACACCGGGCCGGTCTCCTTCGGACTGCAGGGCGGTACACCGAACCGGAGCACGAACCGTCACGCCTAATTGCGCTGCCCGCTTCAGCAGTTCGCGCCCCAAGTCATGATTCTCAACCACATAACCCAAAGCCGGCACATCAAGATCTGCCGCCTTCATCAGCGCGCTGCCAAAGTGACCGCGATGGGAGACATGGATGTCAGCAATAGCGCCCGCGTGAGCGTCCAAGCTGGACCAGACTCCCCACTTTTCCAGCAGCGTGACGGAGTGCCGGTTCAATGCGGAACCGCGAGTATCCAGTGGGTTCGGTGTCCCGGACTGAAAGGGATGTGCTTCCAGCAGCGTGATATCGAGAGCCGGCTCCTCGACGGCCAGCGCAATGGCAAAGGAGAGCCCCGCCAGCCCCCCGCCCAGAATCAGCACCTGTGAACCGTTGGTCATAAGGCCTCGGACATGAGCGCCTCAATGTCTTCCGCGCGCTTGGGGACATCATCCGTGAGCACATCGCAGCCGTCCTCGGTGACCACCACGTCATCCTCAATGCGGATGCCGATTCCCCGCCATCGTTTGGCAACACGAGTGTTATCTGTCGCGATGTAGATACCGGGCTCAATGGTGAGCACCATACCCGGCTCCAGTTGTCGCCAACGCCCCTCAATCCGGTAATCACCAACATCGTGCACATCAAGACCCAGCCAGTGCCCCGCACGGTGCATGTAAAAGTCCCGATAGGCCTCAGACTTGATCAAATCGCGCTCCTTGCCCTTCAGCAAGCCCAGCTTGATCAGGCCCCGGGTAATGACACGCACAGTGGCATCGTGAGGCTGGTTCCAGGTATTACCCGGTCGCACCTTGGCAATAGCCGCTCGCTGGGCTTCCAGAACCAGATCGTAAATCGCCCGCTGCTCGGGAGAGAATTGCCCGCTGACCGGGAAAGTACGAGTGATATCGGCGGCGTACCCCTGATATTCGCAGCCAGCGTCAATCAGCACCAAATCACCGGCGCGCATTCGCGCCGCGTTTTCAGTGTAGTGGAGCACGCAGGCGTTGGGCCCAGAGCCGACGATCGAGTTGTAGGCAGGGAAGCGGGCGCCATGCTCGGCAAACGTATGTTGAATGGAGGCTTCGAGGTGATACTCGTACCGTCCCGGCTGACACTCCTGCATTGCGCGAATATGAGCCGCGGCACTGATTTCCCCCGCTTTGCGCATAATGCGCACCTCCGCGGCAGATTTAATGAGACGCTGCTCGTGCAGGAGAAATGCCAAATCGGTGAAGTCCGCGGGCGGTGCTGCACCCGTTCGAACCAAACGGCGAATTTGATTCACCCACCCCATCACGCGCTGATCAAACACATCATCATGACCCATGGAGTAGTAGATCCGCTGCGTGCCTTCGATCAGCCCGGGCAAAATTTCATCAAGATCATCGATAGGAAAGGCATCATCTACGCCCAGATAAGCGACCGCGCCTTCCGGGCCCAGTCGATACCCGTTCCAGAGCTCCATTTCAGGGTCGCGCTCGCGACAAAATAAAACAACCTGCCCCTGCCTCCGCCCGGGCACGAGCACCAGCACGGCATCGGGCTCTTCAAAGCCGGTGAGATAGAACAGATCGCTGTCCTGGCGAAAGGCATATTCGGTATCGCGACTGCGGGTGACCTCTCTGGCGCCCGGAATGATGGCGATACTGTGTCGGTCCATCATGCCCATCAGCTTTTTGCGGCGGCGGGTAAATTCAGCTTTGGAAATTTTCACTGCTTCCTTCCTGTAAAGATTGCGCCTCACTCACAATATTGATCGCGGCAAAGCGGATGAACTCGATAATGTCTTCCAATTGGCGCTCGGCTTCCTCGGAGTCGGTTTCTGCGGTGTCAACTTGCGCAATCGCTGCCATGTCCTTCAGCGCTTCCGCCGTCATACCGGGAATCGGCTCACCCGCCGCCTCCCTGAGGGTAATACCCTGAGTAAATCCCGATAAGAACCCTCGGCTCCATTCGGATATTGAGAGCAGACGCTCCTCCAGCGGACTGTCTTCCGCCGGCAACAGCGGCTGAAACGTGTAGTCGGCATCCTCAATGGCAGACAGCGTTGAGAGACTCAGTCGTGAGACGAAATCGACCAGATCTCCGGTCAGATCAATGGCAAGCGCTTTCTCGAGCGCCGCCACTGTCGCCGAGAAGTGCTGATCTGTATGCGGGCTGAATCCCGCACCGAGCAACCCCGCCATGGCACCATGCAGGGCTGACGGATTCAGATTCAGGCCCGCATTAAATAGGCCGTCAGCCGCCTCGTCCCAGGAGGGCATGTCTTCAAATGCGCCGAGTGCGTCGAGTAACACTGTGGGGACTTCCTTAATTATGGTGGACTTGAAGTGATGGACCGCAGGACCACCCTACACTCGGGTTGCCATGACTTAATGAACGCAACCCAGTCAGCTCAGCCCGCTACGCATTGACCCAATGAAACAACGAGCATTATAGTGCGGTCTTGCCTCTCACACAGTGTACTCCTCGTGGCTGACAACCTCATCCAGGCGCTCGAAAAAAAAGTGAACGATCTTATTGAGCTGAGTCGCGAGCTCAATCGTGAGAACCGGGCACTGAAACTTCGGGCCGCGGAATTGCAGCGGGAGCGGAGAGAATTGCTGGAGCGACAAAGACAGGCCAGCGAACACGTCGAAACGTCACTCGCCAGATTACGATCACTGGACGGCAGCGCATGAGCCGTCCCAACACCGTTAGCGTCGACATTCTGGAAAAGGAATACCAGGTTGCCTGCCCTCCGAATGAGGAGATGGCGCTGACTCAGGCCGCGCGCTATCTCGATCAGCACATGCGTGATATCCGCTCCACGGGCAAAGTGATGGGTCTAGAGCGCGTTGCCATTATGGCGGCACTTAATATCAGTCACGAACTGCTGGCATTGAAGAGCGGCGACAATCCTGTCGAGACCAGCGAAGAGCGGGAGCGTCTTTCCTCGCTGAATAGTCAGCTTGACGAGGTCTTGTACCAGCTCCGGCAGCTTGAGATTAACTGAGCCCGTCAATCCGGTATACTGGGGCCGGCCTGAAGTATTCGCCAGACGATTTGTCCTCGAGCCGATAATGCAGTACCCGGAGATCACTTCCGTGGCTGTTGAGCAAGCCTGGCTTGCACCGGGAAGCCTGAAGCCGCGAGGTGGTCACCACCTTGAGCCGCAAGGGTTCAAGGGCCTATTCGTCAGCGGTACCGCGGGTCATTTTTTTCAGCGCACTTTTGTCGCTGAGCGCAGTTGGCCGATGTCTCCAATCGAGCGGCTCTTGAGTAAGAATTTTCTGTGAAACCCTCCACTGAAGTTTTGCCCGATAAGCGGGCCGTTCGCCGGCAACTTCGGGCGGCGAGAGATGCGCTGAGCCCGGAGCAGCGACAAGCTTGCGTCCAGCAGGCCAATGTCCACCTCACCCGCTGGGCGCGCTGGAGCACCGTGAAGGTTGTCGGGAGTTATCTGCCCCATGAATCAGAGTTTGACCCCACTGCGTTGACGAGAAGTGCGCGCGCGCGTGGCACTCGAGTCGCCTGCCCACGAGTGATAGATAAAACGCTGCGCTTTCACGACTGGCAGGAGGGCGATGCGGTCGAGGCCACGATTGGCGGTGTCCTTCAACCCACCGATGCCTCAGGGATCATTGATGCTAAAGAAATTGATCTCTTTCTTACCCCGCTTCTGGGGTGCGGGGAGGACGGCGCACGTCTGGGATATGGCGGTGGATTTTATGATCGCCTGTTTGCGGAAGTCACCGGATTCAGGCTGGGCGTCGGGTTCGCGTTGCAGCGAGCGGCCGACTGGGAGACAGAGGTGCATGACCAACGGCTCCATGGCTTCCTCAGCGAGGAAGGACTGACTCTATTTTGCTGATCGAACGCTTTTTCTGGACTGACTGCTCTAGGAGTTGTCAGTGCGGCCTAAATATTCGCGATAGGCTGGATTGTGGGTCTCCTCCCAAAAACGGTACCCAAGGCGATCTAGTGCTTTCTTGAGGGCCGCGCGCTTTCCTTGCGGGACTTGCATTCCCACCAAAATACGCCCATACGCGGCACCGTGATTTCGGTAGTGGAAAAGCGAAATGCTGTAGTCTTTGCCCAGCGTATTGAGAAATTGGAGCAGGCTTCCGGGACGCTCCGGAAACTCTACCCGAAACACCATTTCATCCTCGATATCGCAGGGCAACCTGCCGCCCACCATATGGCGCAAATGCAATTTGGCGGTCTCGTTATCGGTCATATCCAGCACGCGGTAGCCCTGCTGACGCAAGCTGTGCTGCAACGCATCAACGCTTTCGCCGTCTGGCGTCACCGTCAAACCCACAAACACTCTTGCTTCAGATGCGGTCTCGTAGCGGTAATTAAACTCCGTCACATTGCGCTTGCCGATCGCGTTGCAGAAGGCGCGGAAGGCGCCGGGCCGCTCGGGAATGGTCACACTCAATATCGCTTCCCGACGCTCACCAATCTCCGTCCGCTCCGAGATATAGCGCAGTCGGTCAAAGTTTGTGTTGGCACCACTAACCGTGGCGGCCATGCTGCATCCCTTTACGTCATGCTGAGCCGCAAACTTCTTCATGCCTGCGACCGCTAGCGCGCCGGCGGGCTCGGCAATGGCCCGGGTATCATCGAAAATATCTTTTACCGCCGCACAGATTTCGTCGGTGGTGACGGTCATCACCTCGTCGACACACTCCCTGATTAAGCGGAACGTCTCTTTGCCCACCTGCGCCACTGCACAGCCATCGGCAAATAACCCCACTTCGCGCAACTTGACGCGTCGACCTTGTGCGAGGGCCGCCTGAACGCAAGCAGCATCCTCAGGCTCGACACCGATGATGCGTGTCTGTGGCCAGACGTAGCGCAGATACGCCGCCATCCCG
>Ga0315331_10003490_pt1 | contig 11915 bp, 10 predicted proteins | sample M160m34915metaG_FD_203456 | JGI IMG/M metagenome (GOLD analysis project Ga0315331, IMG submission 203456) | Ammonia-oxidizing marine archaeal communities from Monterey Bay, California, United States - M1 60m 34915 | ecosystem: Environmental > Aquatic > Marine > Intertidal zone | place: USA...
CTCTGGCAACGGGAACGGTGGGCTGGATTACACCGAAGCGGCGCCGTGTGACTGAGAGCGTTCGTCGCTGCCTCGTGGATCGAGTCTGATCCAGCCGAGGTGCCAGCAGACGGACGTGCGGCGCCGATCAGGTGACATGTTCGAACGGAAGCCCCCGAAGGAACACTCCTTCGGGGGCTTTCTGCATCTGTGTTGGCCCGGCGTTCGGCACGGTGCGCTGCTCCAGCCTCTGTTTCGCGGCGGCTGCAGGCGCTTCGCGTGGTGGAGCAGTGCGGTCCTTGGAGAGGCCCGATACGCTCGACGAGGACCGAGCTGCGGATCGCGCGGCGGGGGGTCTTGAGCGAGCGCCGCTTCGGCCGGCGGGCCATGATTAGGGAGAGTTCGGATGGCAGACCTTCGTTTCCATGGCCCGATCCCGGGGGCCCCGTTCTTGATGCTGCCGCGGTTAGAGCCTGCCGACGCTGGCTACCGGCGGGAGGAGTGGTTCGTCTCTGGAAGCGCGACCGCTTACGAGTCGGTGGAGGCGTCCGCGGACGGGCGGCCGGTGGATCGCGCCCCGTTCGAGACGCGTATCGTCGTCTATCGCCCGGACGATCCAGGCTGTTTCAACGGGAGCGTGTTCGTCGAGTGGTTGAATGTCAGCGGGGGCCTCGACGCTGCACCAGATTTCATGTTCCTCCACCGTCACCTCATGCGTGAGGGCGCGGCCTGGGTCGGCGTCTCTGCGCAGCGGGCTGGAATCGAGGGGGGTGGGCTGGTCTCGGGCATGCCACTCAAGCGAGCGGCCCCCGATCGGTATCGGCGGTTGGATCACCCGGGTGACGCTTATGCGCTCGGTCTTTACGGGGCGGTCGGACAGGCCTTGCGGGAAGCCGGGCTGGCGGGGCCACTGGCTGAGCTCGAAATCGAGCGCGTCTTCGCGATCGGTGAGTCGCAGTCTGCGGGTTTCCTCGTGACCTATGTGAATCGTGTCGACCGGCTCGATGGTTGCTTCGATGGCTTCCTCATTCATGGACGCCCAGGCGCCGCGGCGCGACTCGATGGGGACTACTTGACCGCAGCGGCGAAGGGGGACGTCGCGGGGTCGGCCCGCGCGATGCGCGGCGCGCAGCGAATGCGCCAAGATCTGCGCGTTCCGGTGCTCACGGTGCAGAGCGAGACCGACGTGACTCGACTGGGCAGCGGGCGAGCGCGGCAGGCGGACGCGGAGAACTTCCGCCTCTGGGAGATCGCTGGCGCTGCGCACTTCGACACCTACGGGCTCGTGGCTGCGCATGTCGATCGAGAGGGTGTCGACATCTCTGAGCTCGCTGGCGCGCTCGAGCCCGTCAGCGAGTTCATGGGGGCAGCCCTCGCGGCGCCAATCAACGCGGGGCCGCAGCAGCACTATGTGCTTCACGCTGCGATCAAGCACCTTGAAGCGTGGGCGCGGGAGGGGACGCCCGCGCCCTCCGCGCCGCGGCTTGAAGGTGCGAACGAGGAGGCATCGGTGTTGACCCGGGATGAGCTTGGAATCGCCCGGGGCGGTATCCGCACGCCCTGGGTGGAGGCGCCGACCGCAGTGCTCTCGGGTGCTCCCCAGGATGGCGAGGGTTTCGTGTTCCTCTTGGGACAGACTCGGGCGCTCGAGCGAGCTGAGCTCTTGCGCTTGTATCCGGGCGGTCGTGCCGATCATCTTCGCCGCTACGAGGCGGCCCTCGAAGCGGCGCTGTCCGCAGGGTTCCTGCTCTCCGACGACGCCTCCGAGATCCGTGCGCTCGGGCGCCTCGGGCGACAGCCCTCGGGCTGGGGCGAAGGCTGACGCCAGGTGCCCGCTCGCTCACGAGGAACCGATGACACGCTGGATTCCGGCGATCCTGCCGCCATGTCGGGCTCCGGCCGAACGGATGAAACGGGTCGCGATCCGTCCCCGCGGCCTGCGCCCGAGGGGCAGGCGGTCGCGCAAGAGTCTCGGGCGAGCGGCGGCGGGAGCGCCGCTGAAGGCTCTCCGGCGCGAGACGTCGCCGCGTTGCTGGAGTGGTTGGAGGCCCTGGTTGACAACCCCGAATCGCTCGCGGCGGTCGAGCCGGCGCTCCGGCGGCGGCTGCGGCAGGCGGCTGGACGGGTCGCGTTTCCGGATCGTGCCGCGAGAAAGCGCTTCGCGCGGTCTCGCCGCCAGGCGGAGGAGAGGCGACGGCGTGAACGAGACGGCGCGGCGCTTGCCGGGACCAGCAATCGCGCCACGAAGCGTGCGTTGACGTTCCCAGCGCCTCCGGATGATCTGGTGGTCTCGGAGGCCAACCGACGCTGGCTCGCGTTGCAGGCGCAGGTCCCGGCGGTGGACGAGGCAGCTGACCTCCTGCTCGAGCCCCGGCCCTGTTATGTGTGCAAGCAGCTCTATCGTGAGGTGCATGCGCACTACGATTCGATGTGCCCCGCCTGTGCCGCCTTGAACTGGGAGAAGCGGCACGCGAGCGCAGACTTGACCGGACGCGCCGCGCTCGTCACCGGCGCGCGCGTCAAGATCGGCTTTGAGATCGCGCTGAAGCTCTTGCGTGCCGGTGCTCGGGTCGTGGCGACGAGTCGCTTCGTGTGTGACGCCGCGGAGCGCTTTGCAGCGCAGCCGGACTTCGCGGATTGGTCGGGTCGGCTCAGGCTACGCGCGCTCGACCTACGGTACACGCCGTCGGTTGAGGCATTTTGTGAGGAGCAGAGGGCGGTCGAGCCGCGGCTGGATTTTCTCATTCACAACGCGTGTCAGACGGTGCGTCGGCCGCCGGAATACTATCGAGAGCTCGCGGGGCGGGAGACGCCCGCACGTCTCCCCGAGGCGGTTGCGGGCCTGCTCGCACCCGCGGGTGCGTCGATGGCAGTGGCCAAGCCCGGCGCGGGAGTCGAGGCGGTCGCCGCGCTCAGCCTCGTGGACCTGCTCGATGAGGAAGCGCTTGCCCCGCTGTTTCCGCAGGGGATCCGCGATGGCGACGGTCAGGCGCTCGACCTGCGTGAGAAGAACTCGTGGCGGATGGACCTGCACGAGGTGTCCACGCTGGAGCTGGTCGAGGTCCAGCTCGTGAACGCGATCGCGCCCTTCGTCCTGAACGCGCAGCTCAAGCCGCTGATGCTCGCGGTTCCGAGTCGAGACAAACACATCGTCAACGTTTCGGCGATGGAGGGGCAGTTCTACCGGACGTTCAAGACGACGCGTCACCCCCACACGAATATGGCGAAGGCCGCGCTGAACATGATGACGCGCACTTCCGCAGCGGACTTTGCACGCGACGGGATCCACATGAACAGCGTCGACACCGGCTGGGTGACCGATGAAGATCCCTTCGCGAAGACGGTCGAGAAGTCGATCGAGCAGGGGTTCGTCCCACCGCTCGACTCCGTGGATGGCGCGGCGCGCGTGCTGGACCCGATCTTCTCCGGGATCACGAGCGGCCATCACGTGTTTGGCCAGTTTCTGAAGGACTATCGCCCGACACGTTGGTAAGCCGGATCTCGGCTTCTCGGCTCAGCTGAGATCGATATCGTAGATCGCGCGGAACCGTTCGCGATAGGCCTCGTCGTCTTCGATTTCTGCCATCTCGAGGAACGATTCGGTGGGGGTGCGGGCGTGGCCCTCGATGAGCCGCTCTGCGTCGTCTCCGACGACGTGTCGCAGCGGCGGGTCCACCGCGTGGACGGCGTTGAGGATCACCGTCGCGACCGCTTCGGGGGTCCCGGGCGCACGCAACCCCGCTCGATAGAGCCAGCCGGAACGGCGCATGAGGGAGACATAGGGCGAGCGTTTGTCGAAGTGTGTCGTGGCCGCTGAGTTTTCGAAGATCTGGGTGGCGACGATCCCCGGCTCCACCAGGATCACGCGCACCCCGAACGGTCGCACCTCGTAGGCCAGCGACTCGCTCATCCCCTCGAGTGCCCATTTCGACGCGCAGTACGGGGCCTGGTTCGGCACCGCCATCTGCCCCGCACCCGAGGAGACGTTCACGATCGTGCCCCGCTGGCGTTCTCGCATTCCAGGCAAGACGGCCTGGGTGGTGCGGATCGCACCCCAATAGTTCGTCTCGAAGATCAACCGGTGCTCATCCTCCGGGACGACCTCGAGCGGACCGGCGCCGCCGATGCCGGCGTTGTTGACGAGGGTGTCCACCGGTCCCCAGGTCTGTTGGACCGCGTCGAAGCAGCGTGCAACGGAGTCGTCATCTGTGATGTCGAGGGTCTCGATCCGGAGCTGCGCTTCCTCGAATCCGGCGGCCTGGGCCGCCTCGCGCAGCGCACCAGCGCGTTCGGGGGCGCGTAAGGTTGCGACCGTACGAAAGCCCGCGCCGGCGAGCGTGAGCGCGGTGGCGAGCCCGATCCCGCTGCTGCAACCGGTGACGAGGGCGACCGGCGTGTTGCTTGGGCGGCTCAGGAGGCTTCCCCGAGCACGCCCGCGACCGCAGCGATCACGTCCGGGGAGAGGTCTCCGCGCGTCGCCGCGGCGTTCGCCGTGACCTGCTCCGGCTTGGTGGCACCGGCGATCACTGAGGAGACGACCGCCTGACTCCCGAGCCAGGAGAGGGCGAGCTCGATGATGCTCAGGTCCGCGTCGTCGGCGACCTTCTCGAGCTGCTCCACGACGTCGAGGCTGTCATCGGAGACGAAATGGCCATACATCTGGTTCATGAACCCGTGCTTGCCCCCGAACCGGCTGTTCTCGTCGAAGGTCTGCCCGCGTCGGTATTTGCCCGTGAGCGCGCCGGAGGCGAGCGGGAAGTACGGTAGGAGGCCGAGCCCGACGTGCTCGCAGGCGGGGACGACCTCACCCTCGATCTTGCGCTCGAGCAGGCTCCACTCGTTTTGCGCCGTCACGAAGCCGCGAAGGCCCTGGGTCTTGGCGCGCCAATCTGCGTCTGCGATCTGCCAACCCGCGAGGTTGGAGCATCCGAGATAGCGGACCTTCCCCTGGTCGACGAGCGTGTTGAGCGCGTCGAGCGTCTCCTCGATCGGGGTCTCTGGGTCCGGTGTGTGCAGGATGTAGACGTCGATGTAGTCGGTCCCAAGCCGCTTGAGGCTGGCTTCTGCCGCGCTGAGGACGTATCGCCGCGAAGCGCCGCCGTTCAGCGGGCCTTGGCCCATCGGAACGCCGAACTTAGTGGCGATGATGGCCTCCTGCCGTCGGTCGCCGAGGGCCTTCCCCAAGAAGACCTCGGAGTTTCCGCCTCCATAACAATCGGCTGTGTCGAAGAAGGTGACCCCGGCGTCGAGCGCTGCGTCGACGACCTGTTGCGTCGCGGCGGCGTCGATGGTCATGCCGAAGTTGTTGCAGCCGAGACCGGCGAGCGAGACATGCAGCCCCGAGTTGCCGAGTTTGCGCGTGTCCATGGTGTGGTCTCCTTCAGTTCTTGAGTTTGCGCTTGCCGTAATAGGGCAGGTTGACTTCGCCGCCGACCTCGTTGGCGATCTCTGGTGGCGCTTCAGTAGGTTTACCGCGTCCGGGCGGCGCGTGCGGCTGCGTGGCGTCGCTCATGACGTTGATGCAGGCGGGCTTGCCGCTCGCGAAGGCGCGTTCGAGCGCCGGGCGGATGTCCTCGGCGTGCTCGACGTGTTCGGCGTGGCAGCCGAACCCTGCGGCCGCGAGGTCGTAGCGGACGGTCCCGAGTTCGCAGCCGACCACGCGCCCATAACGCTTCATCTGGTCGTGCCGGATCATGCCCCACCCCTGGTCGTTGTTCACGACGACGACGACGGGCAGGCCGTGGCGCACGGCGGTATCGAACTCGGCAAAGTTGAACCCTGCCGCGCCGTCTCCAAGCAGGATGACGACTCGTCGGTCCGGGTGCGCGATTTGCGCCGCGAGGCCAAACGGCATGCCGATCCCGAGGCAGCCGAGGTAGCCGTGGCTGATGAAGTGTCCCACTTCATCGACGATCGCCTGCTCCCCCATCCAGTTGGCAGTGTCGCCGCCGTCGGCGACGAGGATGTCATCATCCGTCAGGAAGTCTGCGATCTCGCGGCAGACGCGCGCCTGGTGGATTGGCGGGTCGGGCCGGAACATCAGGCTCTCGTGCATCTTGCGGAAGGACTCGCGTCCGGAGACCAGTGCGTCGATCCAGCGGCTGTGGTCGGCGAAGGAGAGGCCCTCGGCTCTCCGGTTGAGTTGACGGAGCGTCTCGGCCACGTCTCCGACCAGCCCGATCGCGATGTCGTGGTTACGGCCGATCTCTTCCGCGACGAGGTCGACTTGGATCACCGTCGCGGTCTCAGGGAGCATGGAGCGCGCCCCGCCGGAGGAGCCGGTGAACATGCCAACCCGCGCCCCGAGCAGGAGGACCAGGTCGGGCGGGCCGCCGGCCGCTTTGTGGACGCCGCGCGATGCAGAGAGCCCGAAGCCGCCGTAGCCGAGCGGAGTGCGCTCGGAGACGCAACCGCGCGCCTTTGCGCTCGAGAAGACGGGGATCTGGGCGCGCTCGGCGAACTCCCGCAGCGCGTCCTGGGCGTGGGAGAACCGGACGCCGCCCCCGGCGAAGATGGCGGGCCGCTCGGCCTGTGTGAGGGCCTCGAGCGCTCGGGCGAGCGCTTCGGGGTTGGGGGCCGGTTGCCCGTCGGGTACGAAGGATCGGGCCACGGGGGCGCTGTCCTCTTCGACCGGGGTAAACAGAATGTCGAGCGGGATGTCGAGGAAGGACGGGCCAGGCCGCCCGACGGTCGCGTGTCGAATGGCCATGCCGACGAGCTCGGGGATGCGGTCCGTGTGCAGGACCGTGCGGGCGAACTTGGTGATCGGTTTCATCAGCGCCAGCTGATCCATGGACTGGAGGGCGAGTCGGTCTTCGTCGCGGAGCGGGAAGCGGCCGCCGATCACCAGAACGGGGCTGGCGTCCGCGAAGGCGTTCGCGACCCCCGTCACGCCGTTCGCGACGCCTGGACCTGCCGTGATCACCGCGACACCGAGCTTCCCGGTCGCGCGGGCGTAGCCGTCTGCCATGTGCGTCGCGGCGGCCTCGTGCCGCGTGTCGGTGATACGGATGCCGTGGTCTGCAGCCGCGACGAAGATCGGGTCGAGGTGTCCGCCCGAGAGCACGAATAGCTCCTCGACCTTCGCCTGGACGAGCGCGCGCACCAGCAACTCTCCGCCGTCCACGACTGCCATCCGATCTCCTGTGTTGAAGCGGCGCGGAGCCTATCACGCGGTGATCGACGCGAGGCGCGGATACGGTTCGATCCCGACCGTGGTGGGCGCGCGGCCGCTCGTGATCAGCGTTTTCCGTCGGGGTCGAACGGTCCGAGGCCCATCTGGTCTCGCACCGTGACCACCTCCGGGTTGGTGAGGTGACGGCGTTGCCAGTTCGCGCCGTCTACGGCGAGGGTGTGGCCCGAGATGAATCGGGCGAACGGCGACGCGAGGAAGGTCGCCGCCCAGCCGAGCTCCTGCCGCTCTCCGACCCGGAGCGCGGGCTGGACCGGGTCCTTGTCGTGGGTGCGTGACAGATTCCCCTGGATGTCGGAAGTCATATCTTCGTGCGGGAAGAGTCCGGGGACCAGCCCGTTGACCTGGATGCCGTACGGACCCCACTCGACGGCGAGCGTCTCCGTCATGTTCTTGATGCCGGCCTTCGCTGCCGCGGAGTGGGCAAAGCCGGGGCCGCCGGTCCACGCATAGGAGGCGCCCACGTTGATGATCGACCCGGGGGTGCCTGCTGCGAGGTGACGCCGAGCGAACTCGCGCGAGCAGAAGAAGGTCCCGTTGAGTGTGATGTCGACGACGGTGCGCCAGGCGTTCGGCGACATGTCTTCTGCGGGGACGGGGAAGTTCGCGGCGGCGTTGTTCACGAGGACCGAGGGGAGGGCGAATTTTTGTTCGGCCTCGTCGAACGCCGCAGCGATCGACTCGGGGTCGCGGATGTCGCATCCCACGGTGAGCACCGCCGCGCCGATCTGCTCGATCGTTTCGCGGCCGGCTTCGAGGTGCTCGGGTTTGCGGCTCGCGATCACGATGGATGCGCCCAGTCGGGCGAACTCACTGGCGATCCCCTTCCCGAGGCCGGTGCCGCCGCCTGTCACGAAGACGGTCTGTCCATCGAAGGTGCCAGCGGGGAGGGCGCTGGCGCCGGGGGCGGGGGGCTTGGGGAGTCCTGTCTTGTCAGCCATCGGGGGTCCTTTCGTGGGGCGCCGCCCGGCCATCTGGCCGGCATCCAGCGCGTTCAGTCACCGCGAGGGGCAGGCTACGGGGTGATGGGGAGTCACGGCAAGGGGATTGCGGCCCGGTCCGCCGAGGGCGGGCGAACTTCAGCCGGGTTTCTCGGCTCCCGATAAGGCTTCATGGGCCGGCGGAGCGGAGATTGGCGCTCCCGTTGCCGGTCCGTTGCGTGTGCGTGACACTGCGCTTCGGTCGGGAGCGGCGCACGGTTTCGGGAGGAACGGCCCGCGATGCAATCCGGTTTCAACACGAACATCCGCCACCGAGGCGCGCTGTTCCATGTCCAGACCGAGGACAGCGGTGTCGATCGGCCTCGCATCACCACTCATTTGTTCCGGGGCGGCGACATCGTCGCCTCCGTCGTGGACGATTATTCGGGCCTCGTCGGGAGCGCTGCGCCAAAGGTTCCCCGCGCGCTCACGGACGCCGTCCGCCGCCGCATGCAGGCACAGCACAAGTCGATGCTGAAGGCGCTCTGTGCAGGTGTGCACGATGCGGCGGTCCTGGAGCGGCTCGGGCCGGAGGCGTTCGGGGACGCAGGTCCGCTGGATGCGCCGGTGCCCCCGCGTGAGGACGCTTCGGTCGAGCCCCGGGACGAGGGCGCCCGCCCGCGAAAGTCGCGCGCTTCGTGACGCCCGTTGGACGTGGCAGATCGGCTTCGAGCGGCGAAGCGGCGGTGCGCACGTTCCACCTCTCGAAATCCTATCTGACCGGCAGCTACGCCTTGCAGGACCTCACGCTCGAGGTCCAACGCGGTGAGTTCGTGTTTCTCACGGGCTCGAGCGGCGCTGGGAAGACGACGTTGCTCAAGTCCTTGTTCGCGGCGGAGAGGCCGAGCGAGGGGCAGGTGCTGGTGCTCGGGCGCAATGTCGGCCGCTTGAGTGAGCGCGGCGTGGCCGCGCTCCGCCGCCGGATCGGTGTCGTCTTCCAGGATTTCAAGCTGTTGCCGCGGCGCACGATCGAAGAGAACGTCCGCCTCGCGCTTGACGTCGTCGGGACGCCGCGCAGGGAGGCGCAGGGCAAGGTCTTTCAGCGTCTCAAGCAGGTCGGACTCCAGCATCGTCGGTACCACGACCCGCTGTCGCTGTCGGGTGGCGAGCAGCAGCGCGTCGCCCTGGCGCGCGCGCTGGCCAACGACCCGGAGATCTTGTTGGCGGATGAGCCTACGGGGAACCTCGACCCGGACCTGACGGTTGAGATCATGGACCTGATCGTGGGGGCCTCACTCCGGGGCACGACGGTCATCGTCGCAACCCATGACCTCTCGTTGATCGAGCGCTACGCGAAGCGAACGCTTCGGCTCGAAGCGGGTCGCCTGGTCGAAGACACCGGCCGGGGGGGGGGGCGGTGAGGCGCGTCGTCGTGCTGCTCGGGCTCTTGTTCCGCACGGCCGCGAGGGGGCTGCAGACGAGTCCCGTGCCGAGCTTGCTCGCGACGGCGACGATCGCGCTCGCACTCCTGCTCGTCGGCGGGTTCGGGCTGGTGTTGCAAAACCTCGATGGGCTCCTGGATCGATTCCAGGACGAGTTGCAGGTGGTCGCGTACTTGTCGCCGGAGCTGTCGGTGTCCGAGGAGCAGGCGCTTCGCGCGCGGGTGGCGACCTTCGAAGAGGTGGATGCCGTCGAGTTGGTGACGCGCGAGGAGGCGTTCGAGCGGTTCCAGACGACGCTTGGCGGCGCGGAGCTTCTCGAGGGGCTGGAGGAGAACCCGCTCCCTGCGTCTCTCGAGATCGTGGTCGCCAGGGAGGCCCGGACGGACACCGGGATCGGTGGCCTCTCGCTCGCGTTGTCGGCGGTCGAGGGCATCGATGATCTGTCGCACGACCAGCGCTGGATCGAGGGGATGGCGCGTGTCGGGGCGTTGGTGCGCGTGGTCGCGACGGTCCTGGGGGGGGCGCTCGTGGCCGCTGCACTCTTGATCGTGGCGAACACCATCCGGCTGGCGATCTACGCGAGAGAGGACGAGGTCGAGATCCTCTCCTTGGTGGGCGCGGGCCGTTTCTTCGTGCGCGCCCCTTTCATCCTCGAGGGGCTCACAGAGGGCGCGGTTGGCGGGGCGCTCGCGCTCGCCGCGCTGTACCTCGGGTTTCAGCTCCTCTTGCCGAGGATTGAGTTTGGTCTGGCGCTGGTGCACGGCGCGGTTGTGCCTGAGTTCTTCGCGCTGTCGCAGTGCCTGACGCTCGTCGGCGCTGGCGCCGCGCTCGGCGCGTTGGGGTCGCTGTTTGCGCTCACGGGGTGGCGCAAGTGACCCAATGGGTCCGCGCGAGTCTCGTCTTGCTCCTGCTGGCTGCGGGCCCGGCGCTTGGGCAATCGGAGGAGGAGCTCGATGCGTTGCGCGAGCGGATCGAGGAGAGCCGCGTGCGGGTCGAGGGGCATGAACTCGCCGAGCGTGACGTCTTCGACCAGCTCGAGGGGATCGATCGGCGGCGGGCGAAACTCGCGGGTGCCGTTCGGGGCGCGCGCGTCGCCGCGAACCAGGCGGGCGAGACGCTCGAGCGCGTGGCAGCGGAAGCCGAGGCGCTGGCCGAGGGCCTCGCGGTGACCCAGCGCGCAATGTCACGCCGGGCGGTCGCGCTGTACAAGACCGGTGGCGCGGGTCCGCTGCGCCTGGTCTTTGCCTCGGATTCGCTGCGGGAGCTGCTGCAGCGCGCAGAGGCGCTCGAGCAGTTGTTGTCCTACGACGCTGACCTGGTGGCGCGCTATCAGCGGGAGCGTGGCGCGCATGAGGCGAAGCGGGTTGAAGCGGAGCGAGCGACCCTGCGCCGGCAGGAGTCGTTGGCGACGCTCAAGGCCGAGCGGAGCTTGCTCGCGCGTGAGCGTGAGAGCAAGCGTGCCTTCCTCGATCGGGTCCAGAAGGATCGGCGGGTCGAGCGCGCGCTGTTGGCCGAGCTCGAGGCGGCCGCTCAGGCGCTCGAGACGGCGCTCGCTGAGCTTGGCGAAGGCGGGCGCGATCAGGTCGCCTGGCTCGCTGGCGCAGGGTTCGCGGCGCGAAAGGGGCGGCTCCCGCTACCGGTCGAGGGTCCCCTGGTCGCTCCGTTTGGGCCAGTGGTGGACGCGGACTTCCTGACGCGAACCCATCGCAACGGCGTCGAGTTGGGGGCCGCGCAGGGCGACGATGTCGTCGCGGTCGCGCGCGGCGTGGTGCGGTTTGCTGGCTGGTTTCGCGGTTACGGCAAGATCGTCATTCTTGACCACGGTGACGGCTACTTCACCGTCTCGGGGCACCTCTCGGAGCTGCGCGTCTCGGTCGATGAGCGCGTGGAAGAGGGCGACCCGATCGGCTTTGCGGGCGAGACGGGGTCGCTCGCCGGGCCGCGGCTCTACTTCGAGCTGCGCCGAGGTGGCGTCGCCCTGGACCCCTCCGGCTGGTTGTCTGCGGGTCGGTTCGCAGAGGCTCGCTAAACTGTCGCGGAACGTACGAGGCGCCCGCGGCCTCTGATTGAGGAATTTCAGCCCATGCACCAGGCCCCTCGCCCCTCCCGCGCCCGTTTGTTGCTCAGTTTCGTGATGGGCGCGTTGGTCGCCGTCCTCGCCCTGGTGGTCGTGGAGGCAGACCGCAGCGAAGCCGCGAGCCGCTACCAGGACCTGGGGCTGTTCTCGAGCGTGGCCGATCACGTGCGCCGCTACTACGTCGAGCCGATCGATGAGCATGACCTGCTCTCCGGAGCGATCCGCGGGATGATGAACGAACTGGACCCGCACTCCGCCTTCATGGAGCCCGAGCAGTACCGCGAGATGCAGATTGACACGCGCGG
>Ga0315331_10003491_pt1 | contig 11915 bp, 2 predicted proteins | sample M160m34915metaG_FD_203456 | JGI IMG/M metagenome (GOLD analysis project Ga0315331, IMG submission 203456) | Ammonia-oxidizing marine archaeal communities from Monterey Bay, California, United States - M1 60m 34915 | ecosystem: Environmental > Aquatic > Marine > Intertidal zone | place: USA...
TTGATAATACACTTTATGAATATGTGTGTCATCAAAAAGAGAAAGAGAAATACGGCGATGAATTATTTAAATGGAAAGAGGAAATCATAGTAGAGTTGAAAAGATTACATTCCGAATATTCTTTTTTTCACCGTGATTGTCATGCATCAAATATTGCTATAATTGGAAACGATTGGAAATTTTTTGATTTGGGGATGGCAAGAATAGACGACTGGGAACCGATTAGTACAGGGTTTTATAGACAGGGAATTATACCCGCGTTAGCACATGATGAACGTATATTTAGAAGCTCGTTTTCTTCAATATTACGCGTAGAAAAAGACGAATGGGAAAAGGCAGAAGATTATAAAATAGTGAAATCAGACCCTAAGTATTGGGAATATAATATGCCAGTGGTTGTAAATGGTCATCCACAGTCAGAAAATGGAACCTTTGATTTCGTAAATGATTCGGGTTCAATAGTTGTTGAATTAGAAGTGGAAGAAAATACAAAAGTTGTAAATATTAGATGTGGTAAATTAATGCCAGGTACTAAATATGTTAAAGCACCTGTTAAAAAAACATTGGTCTGTCATTTTAAACGGGAAAACGTGTTGCCAGACGTGCTGAACCCGCACGTATATTATTATATGCCAACATTAAAATAATATTAAAAAAAGTATTTTAACTTAGCACTTACTTTACTATCTTCGGCTTCTTCTGATTCAAAAACTCTATATAACAACTCTCTCAACGTCCAGCAATCAGCCAATGCCGTGTGAGCAGACGGGTCGTTGCCCTTTATGCCATTATCTTTACATAAATCTTGTAATTTGAAACTATATAATGTCTTTGTAGTTGACCCATCTGGCCATTTATATTCAGTTCTATCCTTTGCTCCTTTTTTTAAAGAACGTTTGATGTACACTGGTTTAGGCCATGCAGGTTCCAACCCTTCGCCACACCACCCAAAATCCCGTTGTGTATATCTAAGAGCTCCACGACCGTCATCATATTTTGATTTTTTATGCTTATCTATTTCAAGCATAGTGTCATAACATGTTATCTTCTTACGGTCTTCCTTCGACCATGGTTTATTAGTTAACTGCATTTTGTTACGGTCAAACACCAAATATTTTGACCATACTTCCTTTTTTCTGTAACTATCCATAGCAGTTGTTTTAGCGTCATATCGTTCAGGTTGACAGTAGTAGTTTAATCCTAATATACGAAACCATTTTTCCATAATTGGGTAATCAAATTTGTTTCCGTTATGTGCATACCAAATTGGGTTCTCACCACAATAACCCATGAACAATCTTAAAGCATATTCAATTGGGAAAAGAAGGGTCTTATGGCCCTTTTCGTTTTGAAATTTTAGTTTATGATATGCAATTGTACCCAACGGGATATCTACTTTGCGTTTATTATTAGCATCTTCCCAAAATAACCAACTGTCCATGTACAGCCTAATGAATTCCCCCTCGTCTTTTTCCGTATAATATTTTTGTATGTATTTTTTTTTGTAAGTATCAAATGTTTGTTTACTACCAGATTGTTTGATACCGGCACAATGCATCCACGCATGAAAACTATTGTCGGGGTTTTGTTTTAATGTGGCTAATGTATCCTTGAACATTTGAACGTTTGTAGGGGTTGATATTATTGGTATATTATCGCGAGTGTAGTCACGTACAGGTAGTAAACAACACACATCGAAATCTCCATTTTCATTTCCTATTCCACAAGCTCCTATTTGTTGAATAATAGACCAGGCAAGTGTTGGGAAAGCAGTGACCGTCCAACATGTTTCTAAATCCATTAAAACACCAGGTTTGAATGACTCAACTGGTAAAGTTCTATAATCGTGAAGTTTACCGCATAAATATTCTGGTGACACGATTACATTGTCATCTTTAACGCTTACTTTAGCAAACGCATTAGCTAATTCATCATTTGCTTCTTTAGCAAGCTTCGCCGCTGATGGTTTAAAATCTTTACGTGGTTCTCTACCCTTAACCGGTACAGACATACGTCGTTTTAATATGCTCAACCTTTCTTTTGAAGTTTTGGCATAGCTTAAACTTGTAGGGACCTCTGATAGACTTTTCCCACGTTTAAGTGGAGTTGGAGTTGATTCTGATAATACTTTAACAGAGCGGTTTCCCATTTAATATTTTAAGACAAACGGATATAGTGTAGAATATTCTTATTAAATCCTATTTAATTTTACTCAACTCTTCATCGTATTTTCTTAATGCATCACGGTCTAAATCATAATCATCTAATTGGAAAGCGGATAGTTGTCTATGGTTTATTTTAATACCGAATTTCGTTGCAACCGTCATCAAAGCGTGAGCAACATAAGGCATGATTTCAGCTTTTTGATGAGGATTGTTGTTAATATGTGTTTCAATAGTTTTTTGTACTAATCCTGATAATCTATCAGCTACTGTTCCCACTGGTAACGAATCAAATTCCATAATCGTTTCCTGGTCCCAACCATTGTTACCTGGACTAAGAGCAATAAATTGTTTAGCATTTGAAATCAAACAAGGCGACGCCCAACGTTTTAATATTTTAGCTATGTTCTTATCGTGCCCAGTATAAACCATTTTTTGTGGCATCCAACAGCTCGTTGGTTCATATTCCCATCTTGAAGATGCTTCTGTGTCCGATGACCTAATATAAAATGGTCTGAAATCTTTTATCCATTTTTTTAATGGTATCCACTGTTTCCATATAATATATGTTGGACATTTGTATTCCATTATTTTATTTATAATTTCATGTCGTTCAACACGGTCCCAACTTTGTTTATTTAACTGCCATTCCCATGTATCTTCCAAACGTTTAACCGCTCTCCATTCTCCGTTGTTATGTTTTATTATAAAACCTATAATACATGGATTTTTGGTTAGAAAAGCCATTGAATCATAAACCCATGATAAAACACCATCTGAATCTTTAGCTACCGCGTTGTCCATACCTATACCCCATTCATTTAACATAAAATGCAGAATATCCACAGTAGTTTGGTCTTTATATGGTTTACCATTTTGTGACATCATTGCACTGGCATTGGCCATGTCTTTTTCTGTAAATCTTTCCGACCTAAAAAGTGAAGTTAACGCCTCTAAAGGTCCCCCACATTTTTCTATGGCTAGTTTTGACATTTAATAAAAAGAATCCACAAGCCTTATATAGCCCAATCGAATATTCTACGCTTATTCGATTCACAGTATAAACATCTATAGATTAATCATAAAATGAAAAGACTTTCATCTGGTTTTAAAATAATACCATTATGGTGTTCAATCATATTAGCATTGCTAGCGTGTGTCTATATTATAGCGTGGCTAGCCCAGAAAGGTATTAATAACCTAAATGGGATAATTAACCCGTGTTTACACGGTGGATTTTATAACGATACAAATTCATCATGTGATTGTTCAACGTCTTATGGACTATTCACTGGAACTTATTGTGAAGAGAGTAATTGTCAACATATGTCTGTTCTAACTAGATATTCAACCGCTATGAGGGATAATGTTGTACAACTGTACGGCTGTAGATGTGCCAAAGGCCCACAAGAGAGATGGACAGGGTTTTTATGTGATAAATGTTACGCCGATGTATTCGGTAATGAAACATGCATGGGAAACTGTTCAGCGGGCAGATTACAAGCATATAATTACACTAAACCGGGTTATGACAATGCTGTAATCGTTGAAGGTCCTAGGCGACAATGTAATAAAGTATGTTTACCGGGTGGTAATATTAATGATTGCGATGTATTAGATTTATCCTACGACGGGGTATGTAATGCTTGTAATGGACATGGTAGATGTACAGAAGATGCCGAATGTCTATGCGAATTCGGTTATTTTGATAGTGAAGAAGGCATACAATGTGTGGAAAGTTGTAACGATGAAAATGGCAACCCAATATGTGGTGAAAACGCACAGTGTGAAATGATAAACGGTAGGCCAAAATGTTTCTGTAATGAAGGATTTTGGGGCGAACCAGAATGCGAGATTATGTGCCCTGGTATTAATCCTGTCACTTTTGAAGGTGCCGCATGCTTCGGGCATGGTTCATGTTATTACGACGGAACAACACAACAGATAGAATTCAACGGTACAGAATATGCACATGCATGGTGTGTATGTGATAAAGAATATGTAGCAAGGGGGTCGCCAGCATGTCAGTGGGAATGTCCACGTAAACCTACTGTTAATACACCTTGTTCTGGACACGGCGAATGTCATATAAACGCCGATAAAGACAATGTGGAATGTACCTGCTTTAGCGGTCCAGAAAGAGAAGATGATTGGTACGGTAGGCGTTGTGATTGTAATGAAATATACACCTGTTTCGGTCATGGCGAATGTGACGATTATACCGGTGAATGTATATGTTATAAAGGCGGTACACAAGCTGATTTGCAACCAACGTTAGTTGCTATTCGTATATTCACTAATATCCATGACCATTATGTACCGGACACATATAAATTTTCTTCACCGGCACATTATCTAGAAGTTGACACAGATGTTTATACACTTTTTGAAGGTATGATATTAAATATATCTGATGGTAGCATGGGATATGGTGCAACACCAGACATGCCAATTACAATTAAAACTGTTGTTAGAGAGGGGCAATTACAATTGGCAGAGTTTGATGAAATTGAGGCTTCAGCATTGGCAGAATATTTCTCTATGTCTGTATTATCCATACCAAATACCGACCCTATTCAATATCTTCCAATTGATACATTTTATACTAGAATGGAATTTAATTGGGACCCAACTTATCAATCGGAATTGGGTTTTTATGAAGGACCTAGGTGTTTAGAGTGCCAACCGAATTGGTTTCCTCCACCAACTACTCTGGATAGTAATGAGAAGTGCAACGTTTATTGTAACCCGTCATCAGAATTTATATGGCACGATGACCGTGTAGACAATATCTACCCATTTTCAGGACAACCCGGCTTTGGTTGTTGGGGTAGAGGTCAATGTGAATATGACCCAGACCCAAATGAAGTTGAGAGTCTACCTATTTGTAAATGTAAAGACGGTACAGACCCTGAAACATATTGTGCACAATGTATGGACACATTATATCCCAAACTACAATGGACTGCCAACCCAACAAAAGAACATTGTACGGTTGAATGTGGAGCTAAAACGTGTAATGGGCATGGCATATGTAACGATTTCGCTTTTGCGGTTCCAGATGAAGAACTGTGTGTATGCGATTTAAATAGATACGGCATGGATACATTAAATGCTACATCATATTGCAACAATTGTAAAGATAATTGGTATCCAGATAATGTAGCCGATATCAATGCATGTTCTAGTTGGTGTTCGGATAATTTAAGAACCAATATGGATTCTGGTTGTCTAAATCTAATTAAAACATACAAAGACACGATGGAAGATATTACACTAATGACTTCTAATATACACGAACAAGAATTAGAATTGCATAAAAGAATACCAGCACCAGAATTGGAACGTATCATAAATTGTTTGAATTGTCAAGCTGGAACTTGTACATTAGAAGGCCAATGCCAATGTCCAGAAGGTGTTACGGGTATAGAATGCCAACAAGCCTGCCTCACACATAACGGAGAAATTTGTGCCGGTCACGGACAGTGTGGCCAGAATGATTTGTTTTTATATTTTAATCCAGAGTCAGAGTTGACTTCGTGTGAGTGCGACCCAGAGGACCCGTATACTGAGGAATCTAGAGAGTATTACCAACGTATGGGTGTTACACTTGACCCTCCACCATCTAAAAATTATTACGGGCTCGCCTGTCAATACCATTGTCCAACTTACAACGAAGAAATATGCGCAGCTAGGGGCGAATGTAAACCTATTCCTGTAGAAGGAGGTTTCCGTTGTAAACAGTCTATTCAATTATCTGAAGATGATAATGTAAATTCATGTAAGAATGTTATGGCCGGAGAAGATTTAGATGGTGTTTTTTGTTCTGTAACTTCAAGCCCGTGGGACTCTAAAGCAGCTGAGTTATATAAAACACAATCTTATTTCATTGCGCCTTCTCCAGGTGCAATACAATGTAAAACAACAGCATGTCAATCCGATGTAAACGATAGAGATTGGTCTCAATATTGTGTAGCAATGCTTAAAGGTTTGTATCCAGAAGAGTTGAATTCGCCATTATGCGCTCACAATAAAGAACATGATTCCTTATGCGCTGGCTTAAATGGACATATTAAATGTTCTACAGCGTTGGAAGATGCTTTTTCCAGGGCAAAGACATGTTCCGATTTTGATTTAATAGATGCGGATGATGATAAAACCATAGAAGCTGTACGCATATATGATGCATGGGATGTTGAACAAATGGGTGTTACCACTCTCGTTTTAAACGTGAAATTTTTATACAATAACGATGATATGTTGAATTGGCGAGAAATGACACCGTTTGTATATCACATGACTGCTCATCCATCAAGTGGTGAATATTTTGCGGAAAGAGATGGTCAAGCGTTGCACATGTATACCGATGTTGATAATACTTTAGTAATTGACGCTATAGGTTGTGGTGATTCTTATGGGTTACGTTGGAATAAAATTATGTCTGGTGCTGATGCTGATGGTACTGGATATCTATCGTACGCACAAGATAGATGTCAATTAACTGATTGTTTGAACCAACAATTTACTATGAACCCATGGCATGGTTTCGAATTAGTAAAAGAAGGTGGTTACCTAGGCAATGGTGCCACGGGGTTTCAGTTGACAGACATAGCTATTCAAGGCGGTGAAACTGGTGTAACTAGCCAAATAACTGTAGAGAAAGCTGCTAGAGTAGCAATCAATAACGATAAATATAACAATGCTGGTTATTATGTCAGACATTTAGACGGGCGCGTGTGGTATTATACCCAAACACCACCTAGAAATGGTGCTGGAGGGTTTTATTATGTAAATGACCCACAGTTTACAACGTATAGAGCTGGCATACCTATTTCAAATCAAGATGGTTGTTGTAAATGCAACGACCAACGTGATACGTTATTGGATAAGGCGTTGGACATCAACAATCATGAATATTATCTTCATACAATTCAATTGTACCACGATAAAACATGGTGCGAGATGTCCGACCATATATTTGAAAACTCCGGTGCTATAAATGATGATTGTAAAGGCATCGACGCAAATATTGGTAGTTTTGAGGCCACCGCTTCTGTGTGTTATACATATTCTGATGCTAAATTATGCACGCGCGATGATTATTGTATATACGATTTATCAGTAGACCATCAAAAAGAAGTCAAATATAAGTGTTCTTTATTGACGCATAATGTAGCATCATGCGATGCCGATGACCAGTGTATTTATAATGACAACACTGGAGCATGTGAAGTGCGTTCATTTTGCAGAGCTAGAACGTGTGAAGACACTATTAATGACGTTGGTATAGCACCTTTCTGTACAGATTTGGACTTACCTGATTGGTGTCCAGCAGACCCAACTAATGTGGAAGTCAAATACAAAGTTTTTGCAAATAACAATGTATATTTGAAGAACATTGATAAAGTTTCTATTGCTTCAACTGATATAGATAATTGTGCCCAGAGCATTGCAATTTTAGGTAAAGATATGTTTGAATATGGGTCTGATGGATGTTTTTGGTATAATAAAATATTTGATTTACAGACCGAATCAAACGGTGTCAAAACTACATACAAGATAAATGGATTTTCGGAACATGGGTTGAAATCTTATGAAAATCAATGGGTAGACCAATGCTTTGCTTTATCTTCGGAAGTTACAGAAGTTGCGAGGGGTTCTAATATTCCATGGAAACCTTCTGAATTGTTCTTTTTATGTTGGAATCTCAACGAAAAGAATTATCCATTTGTATTGGCAGCTGGAGGTGCACCGAAGGGAGGTATTTCTGTATTACACCAGGACCAATACAAAAAGTTTGTTATGTCCGTTGGTATGGCTAAACAAGACCCTAAGTGGAATCCTGTAGATTTTCCTAAAACGGATGAAATAGAAATAAACTCTCAATGGTGCAAGAATCATATCAATACAAGATACCCAACTGGTTCAATAGAATCATGGGCTGAAACTACAAAATATAGTAGAACAACAAGATTCATGGCCCAATCGTATGCTACAATATGTTCAAACAGTGTCGATAGTCCAGACATTGCAATGGGATATAATTTTGAAGCATTAACGGCAGCCAGACATGCATTGTTTTGGGATAACGTTTTTAAACGCCAATACGATGAAGATTGGACATGCTCTGTACGTAATAAAAACGAAGAAGGCACCTGGAACCCTGGAGTACCATTTGGATTAAAATGTTATGAATATAGTGGTGGTAAATGGATACTTTCGGATGAATTATCCCTAAGAGACCCTAAAGAAAGATTTGAACATTTAGCAACATTGACTCCAAAAGAATTGGAATCTTGTGTTATAACGCCAAATATTGATGCACTTATATGGGACAATCCTAACTATGACGTTATCAGTAGGACTAGAACAACATGTTATAATGTTCAAGAAACTACAAAAAATATATTAAACAATGCCATTTTATTTGAAACATTGAGAGACCCAACGGATAGTACATTTTTACCAATGGAACAAGATGATATTTATGCATCTGCTGATTCGTATGAAGAACCAGGATTACCCGTACCATCTCTTCTTTATCGTTCAAGGTTAAGAGGTATTAATTTGGAAGAGGATGATGTATTTTATGCACATAGATATGGTACATGTGTTGGGGACTGTGCCATTCATACTAAACAGCCGTTTAATTTGGCCGATGATTTTTTCGATAACAACGAATCTCATGATGAGATTAGAGAATGGTGTGATACTCATTCTGAATGCGATGGGTTTTCATATGTTGTTTCTTCTAGACACTGGTATCCGTGGTCTTTTATTGGTGCTTCCAACGAATTTAAAGAATATGCTGGTATTATATCGTATATCAAATCAACGTCGTTGGAAGACAATTGTCACTTTTTCAAATCTGATACACTTTTTGTCCCTGCGAATTCAAAAGCCTCTAGATATTCCGTACCTTCGGTTTCTCAGGCGAGATTAGTGTCCGATGAAGTCATTGAATTAACCAAACAACAATCTGGTGCTGTACATTTTGATGGATGGTCCGATAATTTAAATCTACAAAGCACGTCAAGGATACATGTCACTGGCTCTAATTTACCCAGTAATACATTTCTGGTTGAATATAATAAAATATCTGTTAATTTAAACGGATTAATATCTTATACAACTAAAAGAGATGCTGAGATAGGATGTTTTGAAACACATAGTACAACTTGTGCTGGATTATTATACCCTGTTAGCAAATATGATAAATACGGGTTTGGTAAAACAGGTGTTATATATGAATTACCTGTTGGTAGTACACCTTTAGAAGACGACAATGGAAACGTTTATTATGCTCCGAATATGTTTAAATTTGAAATAAGTCAAGATAATAACATATTCCCCTCAACAGTTATATCACACCCATATGATATAACAATTGTTTGGCCAGCTGCTGATTATTATGGAGAACGAGATATCCAATGTTATAAAGATTGGCATTGGGGTGGTAATAACCCTGATGAAAATATAGCATGGTGTTGGTCACCTTCATGGAAAGAATATTCATGGGAATCTAGAGACGTTTTAATAACTGCTAGAGGGAGTGTGGGTATTATTACCACACGGTCGGTGTCATCGATTGGTACACCGCCGCCGATTTTTCAATTACCTGGCGATGCGGAACAATGGGCAGTTAATAACAATATGCAATCTTATCATCATGATTGTTATGGATTTTATTGTCCTGCTGATAATTATGATTATTGGGCTGAAGCTTTTGGCATTACATCAGAAGAAACCATTAATATATTTGGTATAGAAAAAGACAAATACTTTGATTATTTAGAATTCTATACAGAAAATGTACCACATGGTAAAATTCAAACTACGAACATGCATATACCGAGGTCTATCGATGAACCTATACCAATTGCACCGCTCATTTTATGTTTAGTAAATGTAAGACAAGTTGGACTATCTGGTGTAACAGATGATGGCATGAAAATGGTAACTGTACATTGGGACCATTGGACCTCTGATGTAGGCATAGAAGGAGGATGTAAATTCGAATCTACTTATTATCCAAATGGTACTATTGCAATAACCCCGGATGGTATTATTGTTAATGGTGAATATGATATAGGTCAGATAACGCCTGACCCCGGTCCTATGAGTAAATCAGGTACATGGGTTGAAGCTAGAAGAAACAATATAACTGTTATACACCATGCAGGCCCACCTGCCGTTGTAGCCGATACTACAACCATAATGTCTATACCATTGTTAACTTTTCAAACACGAGGAACGTTAGGTGTGTCTTTTACTAGAGACGGACAGGAGTGTATTGGAATTGATATAGTCGATGATATTGCATATATCAATAAAAATTACAATCTTTCAATACCTAAGAGTCCAACTGGATGGGAAATTAAATATGACAATGGTATGATATCGTTGAATAACAACCCTGGTATAGACTTCAGAGGTGGTATTGTTCCGAATAAAATACACGTGTGGAATACTAAATCTAATTCATCTTCATTTTTGATGAATTTAAAACGCGATGGTGTATTATACAAAGAAGAATGGAATCACGACAAACAGGTTATATGGTCAGATGAATTCTCGATGCACCCACTTAGAACACATGCGGCAGTGCAAACTGGGATGGAAACTTATTCGGAAACAATGGACTTAGATATTGAAAATAACTGGATACCAGGTCAGTGGATACCAAGTCCAACGACGCTAACAGATTCCATAACGTTTAATAGCGGTATATGGCAAAATGATAGGGAAAACTGTTTATTATGGGTTCAAGACTATGACTGGATTTCACATAAACCAAATTCTGGACCAATTCGTTATGCTCAATTAGTAGATAGAACCTGTTCTGTATTTTGGGACATTGTATTGGCTCATTCAAATACGGAACCTGGCCATACCGTTGAACTTCCACGTACACAATATCATATATCAGGATGGTTTTATGCCGAATCTTCACAATCAGCTTTACGGTCAATAAGTGTACATGACTCTGGTGGTAATACAATCACAAAAATACGACAACGAGATGGTAGAATATTACAGGAAGATAGCGACTACCCTACTGATGTATTCGTAAATGAAAATGAATGGCATTATTGGTCTTTAGATATATCTAGAGTTAGACCAATACACCAAAATTATCAATTACAAATTGCTAATAATCAATACGAAACAGAAGAAAATGAAAATGATAATTATCTAGGGTTTTGGAATCCTACTGATACGGATGAATCTTTTTTCAAAGCAAAAAGATTAACTATCGTACCTATTATAAAGACCGATAAAATTGGAATTCCACACCCTGGGTTTTATGTGCCAACAAACGGTAAAAAAGTAAGTAGTCCGACTATACATATAATAACTTGTACGGAGTTAAACGAGTGTGTCGATAAGTGTAAAGTCATTGCTTATGAACAATCCGCTGATGCGTTTGCTGTCGGTGGCCCAGGTCAACATTGTGAAACGGGTTCTTCTTTAGAAAATTTCAACGGATGGGTAGGTTTCACCATGGGTACTACACTAGTAGCAGAATGGAAATTAGAGTCTGTCGATGAAGAAATCGGTGCTGCTTATTTCATACCAGAAGAACCAGACCAAAATTATTTATCATCTGGGTTAGAAAATATTCAATTAGACATTATATCGTATGAATACACAATCATTGCGGAGTTAGATGAAAATCCATACCACGAGGGTGTATACATCGCTTCAAGTGGAAGCATGGACGGTGGTAGCGTTAAAATGTCTAACAGAGGC
>Ga0315331_10003493_pt1 | contig 11904 bp, 5 predicted proteins | sample M160m34915metaG_FD_203456 | JGI IMG/M metagenome (GOLD analysis project Ga0315331, IMG submission 203456) | Ammonia-oxidizing marine archaeal communities from Monterey Bay, California, United States - M1 60m 34915 | ecosystem: Environmental > Aquatic > Marine > Intertidal zone | place: USA...
AGCCTGAGAAAGCAAGTTAAATGCTGGTGCCTATAGAAAAGGGCCAACTTGCGATCTCTCGCAAATTGGCCCTAGTGGAGGCGGCGGGAATTGAACCCGAATATGCATCTTCGCAATGGCAAAAGCTGCAACAACTTACGTCGGCACCTGATCCTGTCGCAGCATATTTGCAGTTGTTGAACGACACTCAAGGACACCCACCGGCACAAACCGAGCTTGATCCCGCCTACGTGCTCACTCGCTGGCCCCAGCTGCCGGATCATATTCGCCAGACGATCATGACGCTGGTGCGATCGGTGGATTCAACCACACCGCCACCCTGAGCATCACTCCCGCACCCTGCTGGCACTGTTCACGCTGACGCCGAAGTCGAAACGCGGGCTCATTCCAGGAACCAGAGTTGCTGAGGTTTGTATTGTGGATTAGTCATAGATCGGGTGTTCAACAAAATAGCATGTGTAAATGATTGTCATACCTTCATTCATGTACAGGTTGTTATGCTTCGCGCCGTGAACAAAGTCCCGGTCATGTCCATAGTAGTATCGATCCGCCTGCCTTGTTCGATACTCAATCCCCCCCTCACCCCAATCCACATCAAACCCGCCGGCACACTCGCAGCATTGGAATGTGTCTCGGCCGATGGGGGCATCGACTGGAACAGTCAGCAGTTCGCCGCAGTGTGGACACTCGACTTCCGTGGAGCCAGTGACGGCTCCCGGGACGCAGAGTTCGTAGTTGATGAGGTCGTCGAAGAGAAACTCGTGATTCTTTCTCATCCCAATAGCCGCCACGAAACACACGGCTTGAGTCTTGAAGGATCGTTGGCTGAATACCTTTGTTGAACCGAATTCCGAAATCGCCAACGCTTGACTTCCCACCACTACTCAGCGAGTAAGCTAACAAGCGACTCATCGAGGGTCTTTAGTGACTCACGACCCATGGACTCATGTTCTGCGTCAACCACTTGGGGGCTGCTGATGTAACTGGCGGACTCGGGTGACGAAGTTGATGTTCGTGATGGGAAGTTTGGGTTTTGAGTGAGTGGATCGGAGGTTGGCTTAGCAGTTGAAATTGGTGTTAGATCACGACTCCACTGTTCAATCGCGACATCAGCCAGCTCACCCTCACCAGAGCTGTTGCTCGTCCGTGCCAGTTCATTGATCACAAGTAGCGCGTCTAATGCTGTTCCTCGATCATCCCCGTTGGTGTCGTAATAGATGCCTGGCCACTCGATTAGCTCGCTTGGAGGTGTGAGTTGATTCGTGTCGAGATCTACAAAACTACCACGTGCTAGCTCATTAACGATCGTCAGTGCATCCAATACTGAGGTCTTTCCGTCATTGTTGATGTCATGAGGACTGACGAAGTTCTTCCAACGGCTGCCGGCAATGTCAATTCGATTAACACCGTCAGTGGTCGATTGAATCAGCACATCGTCCTTCATGAATGCATGGTCCGTGAACCAAGATGTTTCTGAATGAAATCCATGCTGGGGTGTCACTTGTGCTTTGAACTTTGAACCACGAATTTTCAGGGCAGTATCATGCCAGTCGCTGATCTCAAAATTCGCTTGTTCAGACACCAAGACGTGTAATTCGTCTAACGTTTCAAAGACTGTTTCAAGGCTGATAGAACGGAAATCAACGATCTCTTCAAGCCGAAGACCGTTGTCAAAGGAAGGCAGTTCAATGCTGTCGAATGATCCGGTGAAGTCATTCAAAGACTTGAGGATCTCAAACATTGCACCGGGACGTGGCTGATAGCCATCGATCAGTTTGGCAACAAGTTTTCCATCAAGAAAAGCCGAGGTGTGTTCAATCCTGTCGTGACCTGACCCGGCCAAATAGCCACCCAATTCGATTTCAACTGTATTACGGTCACCGTAAACCAGATCACCGTTCACTGAGAGCGTGGGGCTGAAACCTGGAGTGAACGTGCCATCAAGGACAACATTCGTCATCGTACCGACACCCTTCACCGTTGCCGTTAGGGTGATGGGCTCGTCCGATGATTTACCCGCGATGCTGCCGTTGTTGAGCAGGATACTGGTGGTCTCACCGTTGGTTGTATCGACCGTGCCGTAGCCTTCGATATTGCCAGTGAAAGGAACCGTCAAACCGTGCTTAGCCAGCAGTGTGCCCGTCTGGGATTCACTGCCCAGTGTGGTCAGTTCCCCTAATGTTGCTCGATTACTGTCGTTAATCGTCACGGTATGGACGCCAGTTTCAAGTCGCCCATCAGTTCGGAAACCGTCAGAGCTTTGGTCGGTACCAATCTCAAGATTACCGGTTGCTCGGATCAACGAGCCAGTGACCCCGCCAAATGGCCCATCCACAATCCCTGCACCAACGAGCGACCTCCCTGCGTCCAATGCGATGGGTGCGGCGGAGTTAAGAGCCCCCCCAGCAATGTCTGTATGTTCTGGCAGAATAACGGGTTGATACGTTGAGAAGCCAAATGAACCAGACTGGACTTCAAAGTAAGGATCGGTGAACGCAACCCGATCCACTTGTGCGATCCTGATGTTCTCCACCGCAAGCATGTGGTAGATGTCGACAGTCGAGAGTTTTTGCTTTAGCTGAAGATATACATCGTTTTCCACGAATGCATCACGAGAGAGGAGAGCCCAGACATCAGCAGAGCCAAGAAGTGATAATTCATCGCTCTCGGAGCCACCTTGATAGGACCAAGAAGAGACAGCATCACCCGGTGTCTCGCCACTCAGTTCCTTCAAGGTCACGATATTCGAATTTGCCGGAGCCCCAACGACATCGATATTCGCTGGCACCAGCTCTCTGGGAACGTTTAGCAGGGTTGCCTGCGTGACGTGATCGACCATCACGAGCTTGTCATCCATGTACTGGAGTGTCATTTCGTGATCGCGTCCAGGTTCGAGCGTGATGGTTAGCGTATCGCCATTGACTCCGCTTAGGATGGTGACCGTTGCGGTTGAGGTACTTCCGCCATCCGCCAGTGTGTAGCCAAAGGTGTCGATACCGGAGAACCAGTTCGCGGGACGCGTGTAGGTGAATACATCACCATCAACACTGATCGTTCCACCGGCAGAAGAGATCGTATCGGTGATAATCGTAACGGTGTCGATCGATTCACCATTACCTAATGTGTCATTTGCCAGCAAATCAGACTTGGAAATTAAAAAGGTCTCTGTGCCGTCAACCAACGGGGAGTAGAAATCGTCTGCTGCTGAGCTTGGAGACGAGTCCACGGACAGCGAGACAGTGTCGGTGACGAGGGAGAAGGCATTGGTCGTGCTATCCACTCCCGTAACTCCATTGCCATGGCCACCAGTCTGATCCCAAGCCTTGATTGTCAGTGCATCACTTAGCTCGCCCGAGACATCGTCAGCAGTCTCTGCGTAAACACGAGTGGTTGTATCAGCGATCAACAGAAGTGCCTCCGAGACACTTACACTGCCAACCGCCTGCCAGTTCTGACCGTCATCCGTACTAAACCAAGTTTTCTCGACAGTAATGTTTTTACCGACGATCGCTATGCCGGGTGCCAAGCCATCAATGTCGCTGAAATTGGCAAGCGGTCCGTTCTCATCGATCAACGTGGAGACTAATGTTCCAGCTTGACCCACTGGGGCTCCACTGTCTTCAACGCCACTAGGGAATGAAAGGTTAGCAGAAGCATCGAGGACTGGGCGATCGTTAACCGAGTTGATAACGAGATTGAAGGTCTGTTGGCTCGACACATCTCCCTCAGGGTCCCGTGCTTCGATCGTCACTTGGGTGGAACCAAAGAAATTAGCCGCTGGATGCACGTGTATCGTGCTGTCACCTCGCAAAGCGAACGAGTCACTTTGCGTATCCATACCGATCGAAAGTCCGAACTGTGGATCGATTTCGGTCAAATTAACGATCCTGAATTCCAGCTTAGATTCATCAGAATCTACGTCACTGGCGAAGAGCTTTAGGTTGGTTCCAGCACCATGAACCACGCCATCTTCATCGATCACAACTTCGGGTAAGCTTCCGAGCACGGGTGGATCATTGCTAGACTCAACATTCACTGAGATGAAATCTTTTTGATTAGAAATCGAAAACTCTGACGGAATTTGTTCCAGATGGAAAATAGTGGTCGGGGAATCAACTCCGTCTTGCCAATTACCAACGGCAACTTTGGTACCGTCACCTGAAAGCACCACTTGAGAAAGTTGCGTGTTACTACCAGCACCATCGATATCGTCGCCAAACTGAAGCCACTGGCTACCATTCCACTGATAGATGCGAGCATGTCCGGAATTATTGCCACCCCCATCATTGAATCGTGCACCAATCGCGATGCGGTTTCCATCATCCGAAAGTGAGATATCGTACCCAGATTTATCTCCGGCAGCTTCACCATCAATGTCTTGCCCTTTCTGCTCCCAGTCAGTTCCATTCCACTGAAAAATCTTGGTGTGTCCGGAATCTGTGCCGTTCTCGTCGTCATAGTGCGCGCTAATCGCTACGACTTCTCCACCCCCAGAAATGGAAACGCTGTGGCCAAGTCTGTCAGCCGATGATTCGGCATTGAATGTCGAGCCCATTTGCTGCCATTGCTGTCCATCCCACGCGTATACGAAAGCCTCGCCGGTCATGGCACGGGCAAATTCGGCACCAATCACAATAACTGTTCCGTTCGCTGACAGTGAAATGGACTGACCAAAACGACCACCGCCGCGTTGTCCCATCAGACGCTGGCCGATTTCCTCCCAATCCAAACCATTCCAGCGAAATACGTCGGTGTAACCACCGTCGTTTGCGCCTCCATCTCGCGCCCCCACTGCAAGGATCGTTCCGTCGTTCGAAAGATCTACATCTATCCCATACCAATCGTTTGCCGCATACCCATCAAGGTCGCTGCCAAGTTGAATCCAGTTCTCGCCATTCCAGCTATAAACTCGGGCATGACCAGCGTCTGCAGCAGTGCCATCGTTCAGGTAGGTACCGACCGCTAACCGCTTTCCGTCAGCAGAAAGGCTTAGAGCGCGTCCCAACTGGTCGTTCGCACTTTCTCCGTAAATGTCCGAGCCCAGTTGAACCCAGTCACTTCCCGACCACTGAAAAACTCTGACCTGGCCGACATTGCCTTGTTCGTTATCGTGTCCTGGAGCACCGATTGCGAGCGTTGTGCCATCACTGGACAAGGCAAGACCCATGCCCGAATTATCACCATTTTTCAACCCTTCGATTGTGCTACCAAGCCCTTCAATTCGACCAATGAAAGTCCGATCCCAAGCTTTGAACGTGATGACATCACTGATTGTGCCACTGAATTCCACGGCAGGCTGGAAATAAACCCGGCTTACCATATCGGCCAGCAGCAAGACGGGTTTTTCCTCACTTGGTTCGTCCAAAACATTCCAAGTATGGCCATTATCCCTACTGATCCAGACGTGCCCTCCCTGCGGCGAAATACCAACTATGGCGAGTCCAGGCTGATCGCCATCGACATCGCTGAAATTTTCGTGAGCGTTATTAGCATCAATCAAGGCAGAAACAAGGGTTCCAACCGCACCAACTGGCGGTTGGGCATCCTCTGCAACCGCATTCAACGCCGGAGATGCTTCTCCATCCAGAACTGGCGCGTCATTGACGGGAGTCACAACAACATCAAACGTTCGACTAAAGGTGGCATTGTCGGCGGTGGTTGCCAAATCATTGTCTAGTCCGTCGTCCTCAACCGTGACGGTGATGGTCGCTGCGCCGTGTTGATTAGCCACAGAGGTGAAATCCAAAGAGCCAGTTGGGTTTGCACTGGTGTAGGTAACAGTGGGATCGGGAATTAGGCCCGGGTTATCACTGATTGCCGCCACCCGAAGCGATTGAGACTCATTCGGACCAGAACCGATGCCAGCAAGATTGATGATCTGCTGTCCCGCATCTTCGTCAATCGTCAGGTCACTGATCGCATCAAGTGTCGGATCGTCGTTGACGGGAGTCACAACAACCTCGAATGTGCGAATAAAAGTGGCATTGTCCCCTCCGCCCATGAGGATGCTCACGTTGTTACTGCTACGGTTGGCTGTAGCTAGATCCTGGTAGCCGTCACCGTTGAAGTCACCCACTGAGACTGTTTCCGGCCCCGAACCCACTCCAAAATTCGCGGCTTCGGCGAACGAACCGCTTCCGTCACCCAACAAAATACTTACGTCGTTGCCGTTTACATTGGCCGTAGCCACGTCCTGTTTGCCGTCACCATTGAAGTCACCCACCGAGAGTGTTTCCGGACCCGAGCCAACCCCAAAATTCACGGCTTCGGCGAACGAACCACTTCCGTCACCCAACAGAATGCTAACGTTTTTGCTGAGAAAATTGGCCGTCACAAGATCCTGATTGCCATCGCCATTAAAGTCACCCACCGACACAAAAACTGGCTGATCATTCACGGCGAAATTTGTGGCTGCGGCGAAAGACCCGTTACCATCGCCCAGTAGGATACTCACGTTATCATCGGAATGGTTGACAACAGCCAGATCCTGATGACCGTCCCCGTCGAAATCCCCGACTGACACGGAATATGGCCGAAGACCAACCGCGAAAGTCGTCGGTGATGAGAACGAGCCGGTACCGTCACCCAGCAGGATACTGACGGCATTACTGGGAGTATCATTGGTGACGACCAAATCTTGCTTGCCGTCGCCATTGAAGTCACCCACCGAAACCGAACTTGAGACTGGGCCGCTGGCAACATTCGCTGCTGCCATAAACGATCCGCTGCCGTCACCTAGAAGAATGCTCACATTGTCATCGCCAGAATTCGCGGTTGCCACGTCCTGGTTGCCATCACCGTTAAAGTCGCTGAGGAAAATTGACTGCGGCTCGTCACCAACCGAAAAAGTCGTCGCATCAGAGAACGCCCCGCTGCCATCACCCAGCAAGATGCTGACATTATCGTCATTACGATCAGCAGTCACCAAGTCCTGTTTACCATCGCCGTTGAAGTCACCCACCGATACAGAATGTGGATCTGTGCCAACTGAGAAGCTCGTGGCGTCGGCGAACAACGGATCGTCGAGCGTTCCGTTGAGACCTGCGTCTTCTACAGTCACTCGGAATATTGCACTGCCGTTCAAATTTGAACCGGGCGAGATTTGAAGAGATGCTTCGCTAGCTGGTGAAGTGTAGTCCAAGTTATGCGTTAAGAGGATTGTTTGTTCTGTGTACAGAATCCCTACGGTTCCTGCCTCAACTCCGGACACGAGAATGTCATTCCATCCATCACGATTGATATCTGCCACAGACAGCTCATGTGGTTCACGATCAAAGGGGATCAGGTATCGCTTGGCGAATGAAAGACTGTCATCATTGATCGCGACTTCGACCTGATCATCATCAGGAAGTGTTGCAATGATGTCGATTGAGCCATCACCATCAAAGTCCGCGAGCTGAACACGAAGCACGAACCCTGCGAAAGTCACTGTTTCTGGACTGCTAAATGAGCCATTGCCCAGCCCGTAATGCAAGCTCACTTTTGTTCTGTCACCTTGACCGTAGACCGTAACGAAATCAGTATTCCCGTCCCCATCCAAGTCCCCTGATTGCAAAGTGTTTGGCCAAGTACCTGTCTGTGGAATCGTCGACGGCGCAGTAAAACCTGCTGCGCCATCGCCACGGAACATTTGGATTTCATTGCCTTCGCGATTTGCGACGATCATGTCCAGGTCGCCATCGTGATCGAGGTCGTCAAGAACAAGGTCATGCGGAGCAACTGCCGTGCTGACATAAGTGGCATCGAGGAATGTGCCATCGCCATTACTAATCAAGATGGCTACCGATAATGCTTGACTGCACGTTACGAGAACGTCATCAATGCCATCACGATTCAAGTCTGCTACTCTCAAGTCAGCCGGGGCTTGACCGATCTGGAGTTCCGTTGACTCAGAGAAACCGCCACTTCCATCACCAAAAATAACTGAGGCCGAAAAAAAGCCGCTACTGTTCTGCCAGCGATTCGACGTTACAAAGTCCAGCAGGCCATCATCATTAAAGTCGCCGATGGCTAGGTGCAACGGGTTTTGCCCTACTTGGAACGCTCTTGGTTCCTGAAAATTTCCGTCACCTTCGCTAAGAAATACGTTGAGTGTCGTGCTTGCATAATCGACCACCGCAAAATCGAGATGCGTATCGCCGTTGAGATCCGCAATCACGGACTCGGCCGGCCGAGTGATGGTTTCGCCATAAGTAGACCGACGCCCGCCCGGAGTCGCATGTTCAGCGGTGACGTTTAGCTGCTGCGACTCACCACCACCGGCGGTGATGCCAGTCAGTGCGACTGTCTGTTCAGGAGCATCCTCATCGATCGTCACATCACTGATCGCATCGAGTGTCGGATCATCGTTGATTGGATTGACCACCACATCAAATGTTCGGCTGAACGTTTCATTGTCCTCAGTGGTTGCAACATCGTTATCCAGTCCGGCATCTTCCACCATCACCGTGATCGTGGCTGTACCGGATTGATCGGCCACCGGTGTGAATGCGATTGTTCCCGTGGCATTTGCGCTCGTGTAAGTGACCGAAGGATTGGGAATCAGACCTGTGCTATCACTGGATGCCGTGACCCTTAGAGCTTGAGTTTCGTTAGCGCCGGCACCAATGCCCTCCAAACCAACAGTCTGTTGAGCAGCATCCTCATCAATCGTCACATCACTGATCGCATCGAGCGTCGGATCATCATTGATTGGGTCAACGGTAACGCTGACGCTGTCAGCGGCAACTGATTTAACGGGATGGGCCCGGTAAATACGCACGTGTCCTGAGTCGACACCGTTGCCGTCATTAAACATAGCGCCGACGGCAACCGTCTGGCCATCGGAAGACAGCGACACGGACCCGCCCGACAAATCATCTGCCGCCTCGCCGTCGATGTCTGCGCCCAGTTGCTCCCATTCAGAACCGCTCCAGTCATAAATACGAACTTGACCGGCTCTGTCACCGTTGGCGTCGTTGCTATGAGCCGCGATTGCAACTGTTTGACCATTGGAAGAAAGTGATAGACTAACGCCTGACAGGTCCTCCGCGGCCTCTCCATCGATGTCTGAGCCCACCTGCTGCCATGCAGACCCTGTCCACTGATAAACCCGCGTGGAACCGGAGTCAGTACCGTTGCCGTCGTTATAAAGAGCTCCAATGGCAACTATCTGGCCATCGGAAGACAGCGATAGGGAATAACCTGACTGATCCTCTGCGGCCTCTCCGTCGATGTCTGACCCCAGCTGTTGCCATGCAGATCCTGTCCACTGATAGACGCGAGTAGAACCGGAGTCAGTACCGTTGCCGTCGTTACGGCGCGCCCCAATGGCAACCGTCTGGCCATCGGAAGAAAGCGACACGGAATGAACATTATCTCCTGCGGCCTCTCCATCGATGTCAGCCCCTAGCTGTTGCCACTCTGAACCAGTCCATTGATGGATACGGACGTGACCGGCCAAGGCACCGTTGCCGCCGTTGTAGAGAGCCCCCGTGGCAACCGTCTGACCATCGGAAGACAACGACACAGCAAACCCTGACGCATCACCTGCTGCTTCTCCATCGATGTCTGCGCCCAGTTGCTGCCATGCCGAGCCCGACCATTGATAAATGCGAACGTGACCGGAGTCATTGCCGTTGCCGTCATTATAAAGAGCCCCAATGGCAACCATCTGGCCATCAGAAGAAAGCGAGAGACTATTCCATTTTCCCGCTTCGTCACCTGCGGCCTCACCGTCTATGTCTGAGCCCTGCTGTTGCCATGCAGAGCCCGTCCATTGATAAACACGCACATGGCCGGAATCGATTCCGTTGTCGTCGTTACCGGACGCCCCAATGGCAACTGTCTGACCATCAGCAGACATGGAGACGGTTCGGCCTGACTCATCCCCCGCTGCCTCACCGTCAATGTCTGTCCCCAGCTGCTGAAGAATGAAAGTCCGATCCCAAGCTTTGAAAGTGATGACATCATTGATTGCGCCACTGAAGTCCGCGGCAGGCTGAAAATAAAGACGACTACCCGCGTCGGCTGCTAAAAGCCGTGGTGACGCATCACTGACTGTTCCCACTTGCTGCCAACCCGTTCCATTGTTCTCACTGGACCATAGTGTACCTTCCTGGAGATTAACGCCGGTAATCGCGATGCCCGGAAGGTCACCATCTGCGTCACTGAAGTTATCGAGCGGACCATCGGTATCGATCAGAGCTGACACGAGCGTACCAACGACACCAGTTGGCGTTCCCGCGTCCTCCTGCGTTTGACCCAAAGTTGGGTCGGCACTGTTGTCTAATACTGGAAGTGCTGCCAGCAATCGGCGATCTTCTAGACACTCGATTTGCAGCCATCTACGTCGAGAGGCCTTGCTTTGGCTTTGTTTCGTGTGGTTGTTCCGTCGCCCAAATGGGCGAGCGGATTTTGGAAAAGAATGATTTATTTTCATGGCGAATAAAAGTGATGTTTATTTGTAGGCAGGACTCAATATGTCCATTCAGGTGAGACGAGAATAATCCTCGCAAATATGCCGGATTCGGAGAGACGCTTCCATGCCTCGACTTCACTATCTCGCGGCCAAAGTATAGCAAAACAGAGCGTTTGCGATGGTATTCGTCATGCACAGATATCGGTGAGGCGTAACACGCCCTAAATTCCATTCGATTGCGTGTCATTATTACATGAGCGGACGCTTAGCATTTGCTAAGCCCCAAAAATCCGCTCACGGCCCCGTCTTCCAGTTATCTCCATCGCGAGGTGATTGGGAGGCGGGGCTTTTTTCTTAGCGTCTTCGCACTGTGCGGAGGCGGTTGTGTTTTTTCATGACCGCTTCCCCACGGGAGCGGTCTTTCCTTACCAAGGAGACGTTTTATGGTGAATCTCATCATGCATTGCGGCGGTCATCATGTTTCTCGGGATGCCGTTCAAGACGCACCTACACCTGAGCGAACCAATACCTGGGTTCCAATCCCTCACCATCGCCTGCTTGAGATTGCTGAGGCAACGATCGAGCAGCAGGGCTATACCGTTACCAACCAGGCTCATGGTCTCTGGGGCGAGGGGGCAAGGTATTTCGGACTGCTAGAGCTAGCCGATCAGAATCCTTCAAGGGATTACAGTTTGGTTCTTGGCCTACGTAACAGTCACGACAAATCGTTCCCTGCTTCATTTGCACTTGGGAGCCAAATTTTGGTTTGCGACAACCTTTCCTTTATCGGAGAGGTGGTTCTCAACAGAAGGCACACACGGTTTATTTCTCGTGACCTGCCGAGCATCGTGACGCAGGCGATTGGCCGACTTTCAGAGATGAGACTACGCCAGTCACAGCGGATCGACGCATACAAGTCCAAACGGATCAAAGACAGTACGGCTCATGATTTAATGGTCCGCGCTGTTGATAGCCGCGTGATCCCCGTAACGCAGTTACCGCTCGTGCTCAAGGAATGGCGTGAACCCTCTCACGATGCCTTCAAAGAGGATGGTCGAAGTATTTGGCGACTCTACAACGCATTTACGGAGTCGTTTAAGACCCGTTCGCTTGAAATGCTTCCCAAGAGATCCCAAGCCCTTCACGGTTTAATGGATCGTGTCTGTCAGCTTGCAGCCTAACACCTTCTTCGTTCAATGAGTCTGTCCCGCCGTGGGACGGTCACCCTTTTTCTAAAGGCGACCGTCTTCGGGCGGTCGCTTTGTTCACTCTCTCAAAGGAGCAAAGTCATGAATCAGACCGAACTCAATCGTCAGGTTGCCCAGCAGCTTGGTGAATCAATCTGCGAGATCGCTCGTCGCGGTTTCTCTCTTGTTGATGACTACCCCCCAGTCTTTGCACCAGGTTGAGTGAGAGAACGGGGGTTGGTAAAGCGCCTGTGTTCTGGAGGCTGAGGCGTAGCCGAAGCCGGAAGAACACAGCCTGCCGCATACGCGGCAGGAGTT
>Ga0315331_10003494_pt1 | contig 11904 bp, 8 predicted proteins | sample M160m34915metaG_FD_203456 | JGI IMG/M metagenome (GOLD analysis project Ga0315331, IMG submission 203456) | Ammonia-oxidizing marine archaeal communities from Monterey Bay, California, United States - M1 60m 34915 | ecosystem: Environmental > Aquatic > Marine > Intertidal zone | place: USA...
AGAACACCTAAGAGCAACGTGATACTGTGACCAATTGCAAATAGAGTTACGTATTGAACGACATGTTTTGGCCGGTATAAGAAAAAAATCACGCCGACTAAAAACAATAGATGATCATAACCAGTGACCATGTGTTTGGCGCCCAGATACATAAATGGAAAGACCGCGGGGCCGTCAATAGCTTGTACGAAGTTTGCGTCTGAACCTTCTATCGTGTGTCCAAATGCGTTTAGGGTGAAAAGCGTCAAGAACCCCGTTGTCAGGGTTTTAAGCAGCAACTGTTGTCTAGGGCTTAGATTATCCATCGTAATTAGTTAGCCTCACCGTCAACAAAGCGATTATTAATGTCTGGATTGTAGGCCTGATGACATGCGGTACAGACGCTATATAGTTGCGCCCCAGCTTGGAAGAAATCTTCTTCATTTTGAGTCCTTGCTGCCTCCATAGCCAACATGCCAGCTTCGCTCAATCCTTCTGAATAAATCATCCATGCATCATTATCTTCTGCTCGTCCAGGGAGTGCTAACATATTGCCAGATTCAACAACTATAGCTGCCTGTGCGCGAACATATTCCCAGCCATCGTCAGTTGTGGGGTAGAGTTCTTCATAGCCGGAAGCGTCAACAACCCATCCCCCTGAATCCCAAAGGATGTCCGACGCAGGCTCCAGAACTAAAGCCATAAGTTCTTGAACATTCAAAGAGGTGTTGTAAGTCGCATTAGTTGCGACTTCCTCTTCAGTTTGACTTTCCGGAGAGCATGCGGCCAGGCCACCAACTAGCAGGCTTGTCAGGCCGGCACATAGAAACTTTGAATTTTGATTAGTCATTAAATTAACCTGCAATTTTTTGTATTCGAGACAGTTCTAATGGGTTTAGCTTTAGTTCAGTATCCTGCAACTGCTATCATATTAAGGCTATGCTCGTTAAAGGCTGTAAAGTCTGCCTGAAAACGCGTTTTTAATCCACTTTTGTGCCGGTCTTGGCAGGCAAGAAAACGATCTATGTTATCGAAATTTCAACAGTTTTCTATAGCTCCAGCTCTTGGGGTTTGTCTATTACTTTTTGGATTCTGGGGTATTACGAATGCGGCTGAGGTTGTAATTCAGAGCACTCCAGATGGGGGGTTGCAACCTCGCTTAAGTGTTGATAATCAAGGCGGCGTCCACCTGTTGTATTTCAAAAAACGCATTAATACACCTGCCGCCCGAGAAGGAAATTTATATTATCGCCAGTACAACGTCGAATCAGGTCAATTCGGTCTGCCAGTAAAAATTTCCAGTGATGCTTTTGCTATGCAGACTTTCTCCATCGCTCGCGCATCGATGGCGATTACAGATGATGGCCGAATTCACGTGCTCTGGTATTACCCCCGCTCTTCAGAATTTATCTATAGTCGAAGCAATCCTGAGCGAACCTCGTTTGAACGGCAGCGTTCTATTGTTCAAACTAATACAGAAGGTATAGACGCTGGTGGAGATATAGCTGCTACTGGCTCGCAGGTTGCAATTATTTGGGGCGCTGGGGATCTAAGCCTTGAGCATCAACGCACTATGTTTGCTAGATTTTCTTATGATTCAGGGGTCAGCTTTGGTGAAGAAGCGTCGATTAGCAACCCTGACCTTGGTGCCTGTGCTTGTTGTTCTTTGGCGGCTGATTATCTCAACGATAACGATCTATTAGTTGCCTATCGCTCTGCAATTGACGGCATTGGACGCCATATGCAGTTGTTGACTGTTACTAGTACAGATAAAGAGTTATCTGGCGCTTCCTATGGTTCAATGCGTGAATTACAAAAGTGGGACGCTTCTTACTGCCCGTTGAGTACTAATGACATAGTCAGGGGAGATGACGGTCAATTGTGGTTGGCGTTTGAAACGGAAAGTAGAATTGTTCACCTGGATTTAAGAAATCAAGAAGTCATTGCCAAGCTCGCTGAGCCCTACCTAGAAACGCGTCAGAAAAACCCTACAATAGCAATTAATAAGGAAGGGGATCGTCTTGTTGCTTGGGGAGAGGCTATTAGCCATGCTCGTGGCGGGCGGATGAATATGCGTATCGTTGATAAGGAAGGCTTTAACACGGGGTTCGAGTTAGCTGAAGAAATTAGAATAGATGACTACAGTTTTCCAGCTGCTGTTGCTTTTCCTGATGGAAATTTCCTAGTCCTTCACTAATTGAGCTACCTTTAAAGACTAATTGCCCGGCAAGGGTGGTCGAATGATTTGCTGCCTTAGCAATTCGTTTTCAAGATTTCTTAACTGTTGATTCGTTTCTGAGCGTCTACGCTGTTGCTGCTCTAATACTGAGTTCTGTAAACGTCGGCGTTCCGTATTTAGCAATTGCTCTTGTTCAAATTCGTTTAATTGTCGATTGCCTAATGTTAAGGAACGATTTTGAAATTGCTCTCTTTGCAGTAGACTAAAAGCGTTAAAGACATATTCAGTACGTTTCTGCAAAGCATTTTCTCCGCAGACTAATTCTATTCCGCTAAGCAGTCGCAGATTAGTCGCAGCGTCTTCAGCACTAAAATTGCTATTAGTATTTTCACGAGTTATGAATTCTTCACGCCAAGTTTTTAATGCTTCGCAATGAGTTAAATAACTCTCCAGCAATATGCCATCTACAGATTGCATGAAGGCTTCACAACGGTTAGTAGCTGCATTTGTATCGCCTTGTTCAAACATATTCAAACAAGCCTGTGCTTGACTATCGAGAGTAGTTAGAGACTCATTGGCAGACTGAATGCGTGCTGCCAGGCTAATTTCCTGGGCTAAGAGAGGTGAAAAAGATAGTGGAGATAATAATAGTGCTCCAATGCTTAGAATTAAGTATTGGCAACTAGAGTTCGAACGCCTATTCATAAATCTCAAAGCGTTTTTTCCATTTTTTAAAACGCTTGCGACAGTATTTTTCCAATTGCTTATGGCTAGAAAACCAATATTCGCTGGCTTCTTCAATGGACTCATCAAATTCACAGTAATCATTGGTGTACTCCCGGCAAACCCAGGGTCGATGGTCATAGATACTACAAACACCGCCAGGTAGCAAATGGCTGCAATGGGTGAGGATGTGCAAGAACCAACCATCGGAATCCTTAAATACACTTATACCCTCATGAGAAATTTGCCAAAGAAGATGATCGAAATCTTCTTTCGTTTTAGGCGCTTTAATCTTTTGGTTGATGGAATTGCAGCAAATTGACTGAGTACATTTCTGGCATTTTGTGTCGATTTCGCCTTTGCTTGCATCAACTACTTTTATTTTTTCCTTGGCATTCATGTCTCAGTCCACTAAAAACGCTAAAAAAAGTGTAATCTTTTAAGTGATAAACAGCTTGAAAACGGGGGGCATTCTAACACCGCTTATGTAACTAGCTGAATGAATTTGGTGAATTGTTTGGGAATACTTGGCGCATTTTAGAATGATTCATGATCATTTTGGAAAGTTATTCAGACTATATTTTATTCTAACGGCAAATTATTATGGCTTTGTAGCTGCGGTTATAATATGAGGCACTTACAGTGAGACAATTACTGTAATCACCAGATTGAGGTCACTCAATTTTTCAATAATTGAATTTCAGGCGAACGGCAAGGCTTATGGCCTAGCATCAAAAAAGGCTAATTGGTTAGTAAGAGGAATGATATGGAGAAAGACAGAATCAATAATCGATTTCTTGTCACACTTGCAAGTTTTGCGATGGCCGTCACTAGTTGTTCAACTGAAGAGACAGTGCCCACTGCCGGCGAAATCGATGTAAACCCTGAAGCAGCGCTCATCACACTAGAAACCTTGTCGACAAAACCCTGGTTAGTGAGTGGTGGTGATGTCTTGGTTGAGGTATCTGTTCAAACAGGAACGGCAATAGATCTCGTGCGTATTACCTTAAATGATGAAGATGTCACAGCCCGATTCATCACAATTGCCTCTCAGCGGAAACAAGCGCTACTGAGCGGCCTGCCTGAAGGAGAAAGTTTATTAAAGGCTACCCTCAACAATGAAAATCAATCTACGAATCTCAGACTAAACAACTATCCGATAAGTGGTCCGATAATTTCGGGTCCCCATGAGCAGCCGTACTACTGCCGGACACAGGACTTTGAGCTGATTGGTGGTGAAACCTTGGGTGAACCCTTAGACATAAATTGTTCAATACAAACTCGTGTAGATTATGTTTTTTGGTCTGACGAGCTTGAAAAATTTGTAGCACTGCCAAATCCATCTGCCTCTATGTTGGCCAGTGAATCCATAGTTCCAAACACTGAAATGTCTCAAGTCGACTCCCTTGAATTCTCTCTGGAAGACGTTGGCATGATTGCTCTAGAATCAGGTCAAACTCTGCCCTTCATAGTGCGGGTAGAAACTGGAGTAGTGAATCGCGCTATTTATCAGATTACTATGCTGCATGATTCTCCTCAGCAGACAATCGATCCTTGGAATCCTAGTCCCAACTGGAATGGCAAATTGGTATACACCCATGGCGGCGGTTGTCGAGGCGGTTGGTATCAACAGGGGAATGTTACCGGTGACGTTATGCGCAGAGGGCTGTTTGCGCAGGGTTATGCACTTGTTTCATCTACGTTGAATGTTTTCGGCCAAAATTGCAATGACCTTCTAGCTTCTGAAACGCATATCATGGTTAAGGAGCGATTTATTGAACATTATGGTGTGCCAGAATACACGATCGCGACAGGCTCGTCCGGAGGTTCTTATCAGTCCCATCAAACTTCAGATAATTACCCTGGAGTATTTGATGGCATTATTGTTGGTGCCAGTTTTCCTGATGTGACTTCTGCAACAATATTTACCTTAGCTGATTCAAGATTGCTTAATTATTACTTTACTGAGCTTGGTGTTGAAAGTTTCACCCTTGAACAACAACGGGCAGTCTCAGGCTTTGGTATTTGGGCTTCAATTCCGAACCTGGCTGGAGGTGCAGCACGGTTAGACCCGATTTATCGATTAGATACTCCTTTGGAAGAGCAAGGTGGCGAAGTACGTCTCGCTGCGCTGGAGTCTCAGCGCTATGATTCAACCGCGCCTCAGGGTATTCGTGCCACGGTTTATGATCATACTGTCAATGTTTATGGCAATGTTAATAATGGGTTCATTGCACAGCGACCTTTAGATAATGTTGGTGTTCAATATGGATTAGCTGCGCTCAATACGGCTCTCATTTCTCCTCAGCAGTTCATCGACTTAAATAGAGACATAGGTGGTTTCGATCGAGATATGAATCACGTAGCGGCCAGACATCGTGCAGATTCCCAAGCCAGGAAGCGCGCATTGGAGTCTGGTCGAATTTTAAATGGGGGCGCTGGCCTTGCGCAGACGCCTATCATCGACTATCGCACTTATCTCGATCATGCAGAGGGTGGAAATATTCATATGCTGATCCATCAATTCTCTACTCGGCAACGATTGTTGAACGAAAATGGACATGCGGACAATCATGTGATGCAAATAGGTGGGTTATGGGGCTTTGATGAAAAATCACCAGACTTGGCTGAGTTGTTTCGCCAAATGGATCGGTGGATAACAGCAATGCAAGGCGACAGCAGCGATAGCTCTCCTTCGGAAAAAGTAATTACACATAGGCCAATTAGTCTCCATGATGCTTGTTGGGATAACACGGGTGAGGAGCGAATAAAGATAGAAGAAGAACAAACTTTTAGAGGCAGCAGTCGTTGTAACGAACTGTATCCAGCCTATCTAACGCCGCGCCATGTTGCCGGTGCTCCGTTGGCGAATAACATTGTGAGCTGTCAGTTAAGACCAATAAATATTGCGGACTATGCCGTGGGTTTTACTCAAGCTCAGTACTTAGAATTAAATGAAATATTCCCAGAAGGCGTATGTGACTGGTCTATGGGCGATCTGAGTTTAGCCTCTCATCAAGGCTCATGGGTTTCCTTCGGCCCATCGCCGATTAACCGGATTTACGAAATAGATTATTAAATTCGGTTACTTAGTCAGTGCAGCCAGCTGCCGCTATCTTATTTTGTGGGAAGTTCAATAGGGGCTTAGCTCAAAGCACAGTATTTGATCCTTGCTAAAATACTTAATGTGTTTTACTTTTCGTTCAGTCAAAACAACAGCTTAGACGAATCCGATAGAGAGTTTACTATGGCACTAATTAGAAGCTTGATTGCAGTTTTTATAGTCTGTTTGAGCAGTGTTAGCTTGGCGCAAAATTATCAGCCACCTCGCACTGCCACTGGCAAGCCAGATCTTCAGGGCTACTGGACTAATGCCTCGATTACTACGATGCAGCGTGCCAGAGACCTTACAGATATTGGGCTGACTATTCCAGATGATAGTTTGGAGCAGTTAACAGCGAGTAATCACCAAAACGTGCGCCAGGCTACCGATGATGGCCAGGTTCAAGGGGAATTACCTGACGGTACAGATTTAGCTAGTGGCCGAGGCTACAACGCATTTTGGGTCGATCCTGGGTCACAATTTAGCAATGTTCGTGGTCAATACCGCACATCCTGGATAACGTTTCCGGAAAGCGGACGTATACCCTATTCTAGTGAAGGCAATCAATTACGTCGTGCGGCCCGAGAACAATTCTCTGGTTATGGAGGTCCTGAAGGGGCGCCTTTAGCCGAGCGCTGCTTGATTGGGTTCGGCAGTACTTCCGGCCCGCCGATGAACAGCGTGCTATACAACAATATGTATCAGATCGTACAAACCGATGAGTATGTGATGATTCTTATTGAAATGGTCCATGATGCTCGCATCATTCCGATTAATGGTGAGCATCGGCCAGATGAGTTAGAACAGTGGATGGGAGATTCTATTGGTTGGTGGGACGGCGATACTCTGGTCGTAGAAACAGTCAATCTGCATCCTCAACAAAAGTCTCGCATGATGGCTTCTCTTTCTGATGAAGGAAAAATCATCGAACGATTCACTCGATACTCCGATGATCAAATTCTTTATGAATTCGAAGTAAGCGATCCTGTGTACTACTCAGAAGATTGGGGAGGAGAGATTTCTTTTAATACAACCGAAACCAAATTGTACGAATATGCTTGTCATGAAGGAAATTATGGGCTTTCAGGAATCCTAGCTGGCTATCGCCGCCAGGAAATGGACGCTGACTAAAATTTTCTCAAAATTAGATATGATCAGCACAGAAACATGCTGGTCAATCTGACAATTCTAGTTTTAAAGAGCCCTTTGAGGAGAGTGGCAGTACTTTTTCCGGAGTTGGACGTTAGCTCAAATTATTATAATAGAACTTTTTTCAAAATTTACAAAAACCTCGACATAATGCGATATAACAATATTTGATAAAGAGAAGGGGTCGCTTGTCCTTTTTAGGGAGCGAAATAGTAGACTATCTAGGCATCTTCTTAGAGTCTTGCCGACTTAATGGGTCAGAGAATAAATCAAGTAATTAATACCAAGACGGTAGGCTGCATTAGCATATTCAGTTGGGTACCATTGATCATAAGTGTGCTCCCAGCCATCACCCATATCTGAATTCCAATTGACTAGCACCATGACTCTGCCATCGTCATCTAGTAAGGCATGATTGGTTGCTATATTGATTCCTGCTTGACCAAATCCCTGACGTCCACCGCGGCCAGGAATCATTTGCGCTCCTTCGATATCGTAAAAGGTATGATAAATTTCATGATCAGAATTAAGTTCAATCAACTGCCGATCAGGAAAGATGCGAGAGAAATCAGTAAAAAATGCATCCCATTGTCGCTCGCCCCAGAAGTCATCGATTAGTAGAAAGCCACCGCGCAGCAAGTATTCTCGCAGGTTTTCCAATTCTTTCGGTGACAGGGATAAACCACCATTGCGGCCCATTTCGAGGGCATAGAGAAACGGGTAGTCAAAAATTTCTTCAGAGTCAAAGCGCAAAACTATAGGTTTGCTCATAACTCGGACATTGGTGAGCCTGGATACTCCCCTTAAGAAATTCTCATCAGCCGCTGGAAAATCTGTAGCCCAAGGACCCCCATACCAACCGCCATCATAGTAGCTGTCATATTGGACGCGGGCGAAGGCGAACTCACCTCCGATATCATAAAGATCCGGGTTGTCTTCCTGAGCATCGACTGTCGAAAAAGTACCTAGAAGGCAGAAAATTAGGAGGCTGTAATATTTTCTCATGGCAAATATGCAAACAATTAGGACGATTCGTGACTAGTTTGTATCGACAAGACGAATAGATCAAGTTATTGTCAGAAATGAAGCCCACCAGGGGTTTTTGAACTTATGAAACGTCCCTTTTTAAAACTGTTCGAGTCTCCGTTCATAGTCCTGCTATGTCTGCCAGCGATGGTGTTTGCTCAAAACAACACTGTCTCTGTCAGTAATGAAAGTTTGCGAGATTTGCAGCGTTATCAGACTCAAATTGAAGATATGGAATCTGAATATGGCCCCTTCGATAATCGTTTATTGGAGCCACTTGCCAGCATAATCGATTTCTATACAGACCAGGGTGACTTTGAGGAGGTTGCAGAAATTCAAATCCGGCAACTCTCGATAATGCGTACAAATTTGGGTTTTGAGAATCCAGAACTAATTCCGGTGATTCGCAGGATGATCGAAGTTCAACAAGCCTTGGGAAATTGGGACGCAGTTAGTGATAACCTCGAACATATTCGATTTCTCGTTGCGTCCAATTTTGGAACGCAATCTGAAGAATTGCTCTTGGCGATGGAAAATCAAGCACAATGGTTGTTAACAAATTTCTATCTCGGCGAACAACGGCGACAGTCTGATAATTTTCTTGATGCGCGCGATCTTTATCGAGATACCTTTCGCCTGTCAGAGAAAGTCTATGGTGAGGAGTCTGAAGAGCTTTATCCTTGGCACTATAAACGCGCTTACAGCTTAGCTTTGTTGGTGCAACTTCTTAATACCGAAGACAATTTCTCTGGCCGATTTTTTAATGACCTGCTGCGAGCCGATGGTTCCTTTCGATTAGAATACGGTGTTCGCGGAGCGGGAGTAGGTGGGCTTTATGACGCATTGAGGACAACTCCCGGCGGGAGAAGAATTCCAACTATTGATAGGGATGCGTTTGGGAGGGAGCCTTATCTGGGCGAAGGTTATCTTCGTCAAGGCTTAGGTTTTATCAATGACATTAGAGATATTGCGGAAGATCAAGGCGATTTGGAAGCAGAAGCAATTGCAAATATCTATCGAGGGGATTTTAATGTCTTAATGAATGCTTCAGGTCGGCGACAGTACCGAGAAGCTCAAGAAAAATTAGTGCAGGCAGGCATTTCACAAGAGTCCATCGAATTTTTTTTCAGTACACCTATGCCCCTTCCCATGCCAGAATTTTATTCAAAATTTGGAGATCTGGTTGCTTATCAGCAAAGTATTCTGAGTGAAGCTCCTGATAGATCCGAAGAATCATTGCATCTAGGTACCTTTCGAGCCTGGCATGAAAACGCTCGCGCCGTGCAAAAGCCAGTTAGCTCTGACCCACTATTACGGATTGGGTTGCCTCAGTTTCAAGTTGATCTCAGTTTTAATATAAGCTCTCGGGGTAACGTTTCTGGTGTTGATGTGGTCGGTTCTATTCCCGAAGATAGTCGTGTAACGAGAGAAGGCGCGCGAGCTGTGCGAGAAATAAAATTCAGACCGGTCTATGCAGGCAATCGGACTCGACGTATTAGAGACGTGCAAATGCGCTATCTGTTTGCGCAAGAGCAAGGTTTTCTGAATTAGAATTTTTTGGACTGTTCCAATATACACTAACTTGCTGAAGATGCTTTCCGTAGTCGTTAGCCATAAATACAATTATCTACTAGATTTATTCTATGGGCGTTAAAGACGATTTTCGCCGACGAATACTTGGTAGCAGGTTAGAAGAAAAGTGCTTGAAGTCTAACGGATAATATATGTTTCGCTTGCGTAGATATTTTCTAATTCGACTGAGTGTTGCTGTATCGTTTTTTGCAGGAGCATGGCCAAGCTTGGCGCAGGATTTGTTTGCTTCATTCACGGAATACGGCTATCCAAATTTGCAGGGTTATTGGACTAATCCTTTTCAAACTCCTCTCCAGCGCCCCATCGCTCTCGGTGAGCAGCGAGCTTATTCGATCGAAGAGGCGCAGCTACTGATAGATCGTGCTATAGCGCTGGATTTAGTTCGTCAGGCGCCCATAGATCCTAATCGACCAGCCCCAGATGCTGGTGCTAGGCTTAATAATCAAGCTGATGGAAATTTTGAAACCATGCCTACTGAATTGGCGACTGTGGATGGAGAGATTCGTACTTCATTCATAGTCGTGCCAGATAATGGCCGGATTCCCTGGAAGACTGGGGGTCAGGACATTCATCAAATCTGGCGGGAGCAGGGGAAGGCGAGATTCGATGGCCCGGAAGGGTTGTCAGCACTCGATCGCTGTTTAAACCCTGGAGCCCAATTACCTCTCATGTACATATTCGGCGGAGTCGAGCACGAATTAGGTAATCCAGCCGGTGACAATCCAGCACGCAACGTACAGATAGTTCAAAACAAAGACTATGTCCTAATTCTTTCAGAGTACTTCAGCTTATTAAGGATTATTCGCATCGATAGCGAGTTTAACCCTGAACAGGGAAATAAGTGGATGGGCGATTCCATTGGGTATTATGAAAATAATTCTCTTGTGGTCCATACTCGTCACTTCAGGCCGGAACAATCGATCACACCATTACGCTCCTCTGAGGGCTTTGAAGTGAAAGAAGTTTTCACAAAGACAAGTGGCAATGAAATTCTTTTTCAATATACAGTCACCGACCCAAATATCTATATACAACCCTGGACTGCGGAAATTCCATTACAGCGCTTGGCGCCGGGGCTCAAACTTTACGAATACGCTTGTCATGAAGGCAACTATGCGATTCCCTCCATTTTGCGAGCCGCCCGCATGGAAGAAGCCGGGCTGATCTAAGGGTGGGCTTGGTCTAAAGTTGAAAATAACTAGGTCTCTGCTCAGGCCACGATCGCTATTATTGCTGCGCTGCTATATAGTTTCTTTAAATAAACTGAAATCAGCAAACAACTACGAAAAAACCAATAATTATCATAGGAGTTATCGATGAGCCGCTCTCTTCGCTTCCCTTTAATATTAATTATCGTTAGTACTTTTTTTTCGGCAATTTCTCAAGAGCGACCGCCAATGGAAACTAACGAAGATTTTCATCGGGCGATGGAAGAACTCTCCAATTGGGGCCGTTGGGGAGAAGATGACGAATTAGGCCAGGCAAATTTCATCACTCCGCAGAAACGAGTCGATGCGGCAGCATTAGTGATTGAAGGCATTACTGTTTCTCTGTCTCATGATGTTGTTCAAGAGGATGCCGTTGACACTTCAGCTTATTTAAAAAGAGAGGTTGTTCGAGTTAGTCCCACGGGTGCTTCTGATAGATTGGCCTACACCGGCAGTTATCATGGCACTATTCATAGTCATCTTGATTCTCTTGATTGCCACATCATGTATGAGGGTCAAGGCTATAACGGCGTAGGGTTCGAAGAAGTAGAAGCCGCAGATGGCTGCCCTCGAGGAAGCATTCATGCTCACCGCAATGGAGTTATCACGCGGGGTATTTTGTTTGATGCAACCCTGCTACCAGGTCGTGCTACAGAGGAAGGGTGGCTGGAACCCGGCGCTGCAATTACTTACGATGATTTAGTAGCTCTAGAAGAAATCCAGGGTGTTCGAGTAGAGCCCGGCGATGTAATTTTGTTGCACACCGGTCGCTGGTCAAGAAGAGCAACTATTGGCGCATGGCCAACTTCGGAGGGCGTCGCTGGTTATCACGCCGATGTCGCTTATTTTTTAAAGGATAGAGGCGTGGCGATGATTGGTCATGATATGTGGAATGATGTCGCGCCCAGCGGGGTCGGTGACATTTTTCTTCCATTACATAGTTT
>Ga0315331_10003495_pt1 | contig 11904 bp, 11 predicted proteins | sample M160m34915metaG_FD_203456 | JGI IMG/M metagenome (GOLD analysis project Ga0315331, IMG submission 203456) | Ammonia-oxidizing marine archaeal communities from Monterey Bay, California, United States - M1 60m 34915 | ecosystem: Environmental > Aquatic > Marine > Intertidal zone | place: USA...
AAAGAGTTGAATTATTAGATTTTATTAATTCTGGGGCAATATGTGCGTTTAATAATGGTTATTCTAAACCTAGTATAAATAGTACCGAAATATCTTACTTTGAAGCAAAACAATTAAGACATCCAATTGTTGAATTATTATGTAATGATGTTGCATATCATCCTCATGATATAACAATTGGTAAAGATACAACTGGTATTCTATTATATGGAATAAATAGTTCAGGTAAGTCAACACTTATGAAAAGTATTGGATTGGCGATAGTAATGGCTCAAATTGGATATTTTGTTCCTGCATCAAGTTTTATATATTCTCCGTATCGTAATTTATTTACAAGAATAGTAGGAATTGATAATATTTTTAGAGGTATGAGTAGTTTTATGGTAGAAATGATGGAATTAATGGCAATCTTAAAAAGAAATACACAAAAAACTCTAGTATTAGGTGATGAAATATGTCGAGGAACTGAAGAAAAATCTGCTAATATAATTGTTGCGTATATGTTGGAAACACTTGTAAAATCAAATACATCTTTTATTACTGCAACTCATCTTCACAGCATTGCATCATTACCATCTGTTACAAATTTACCAAATATTAAAATATGTCATTTAAAAATTAATTATGATGAAAAAAAGGATTGTTTAATTTATAGTCGAGAATTAATAGATGGTCAAGGGGATAAATATTATGGTGTAATGGTAGCAAAATATTTAATGAAATCAGATGATTTTAATAATAGAACTAAAGAATTGGAAATGGAATACGAGGACTATAATATTAAAAAAAGCAATTATAATAAAGAAGTATTAATGATACAATGTGCAACATGTGACAGTAAAAAAAATTTAGAAACTCATCATATTAATTTTCAAAAAGATTGTGACAAGATAAAAGTTACTGAGAAACCTCATATTAAAAAAAACAAACCATATAATTTAGTAGTATTATGTAGAAAATGTCATGACATGATTGATAGAAATGATATTATTATTAATGGTTGGGTTGAAACAAGTAATAATACTATATTAGATTGGTATAAAAATACATCTCGTAAAAAAAATAATAATTTATTACTCAATTAGTTTAAACTAATAAATAAATATTTATTTATTTTAATGTTAATACAAATTCAAATTTTATATTTAATTATTTTAGCAATATTAATAATTATATTTAGTAATACACTTACATTACCACTGTGTTTAATTAATAAGGGATCAACTGGTGGAGAATTAGCAAAAAATATTTTATTCCATATAATACCATCTCTTTATCAAAAGGGTTTAAAATCTCCTATATATATGACAGGTACTTTTACATCAACTAATAGAATTGATATAGTAACATCTAATCATATCAGTACATTTGATTTTTTTATATTAATATCCTTAATAAGACAATATGATGATAGAAATGTTTATTGTGTATTTAAAAAAGGTATAATTTTATTACCAGCTGTGGGATTAATGTATTCTTCTACTAATGATATTATAATGAATCGTAAATTGGATGATGATCAAGAGAATATAATTAATACTATTAAAAAAATTAAAACAGGTATTATAATAAGTATGCCTGAAGGAACTCGTTATACACCTGAAAAACATAAATTATCACATGAATTTAGTATTACTAATAATTTACAAAAATTTGACAATTTATTATATCCAAAGATGAAAGGGTTATGGGTTATATATAATGCATTAAAAGAAGATAATAAGATGGGTCATATTATTGATATAACCATACTTTTAGAAAAATTAAGACATAAAAATGGATATGCCAGTACAATGTTATCAACTAATATAGGTAATACAATGGGACATATTAATACATATCAAATACCCTCTAATATGGATGATTATAATTTATTTAAATCATGGTTTTTACAAATATGGACTAAAAAAGATAATATATTAACTAAAATGTTTACAAAAGATGATATTAATATATACAAAACTTTGAAACCAACATTTAAATCATCTGATTATATATTATTCATATTTATAATATTTATCTTCATGTATTTTACATTTCATACTAAAGGAATGTTTATTGTATATTCAGTTATATTAAGTTACATTATTACCATGTACAAAGGGTTTTTTATGAAAAAATAATCTGCATAGCAGCGATTTATGTGCAAATACTATTTTTTTATATCAATGTATTTATACTTTTCGATGCTTCCGTTGCAAATTTATCTGCCATCATATTTCCATACCAATCATTATATTGAGGAGAATCAAGTAAAGGTTTTGACATATGACCTTTGACATGTTTATATTTAATATTATACATGTTAGAATAGTTATATAAAATTTTTATCAATTCTAAATTTTCTATAATTTTTCCATTTGATTTAGTCCAGCCTTTCTTTTCCCATGTTTTACACCATTTGGTGATACAATTTATTGTATACATTGAATCACTGCATATTAATAAACTTTTAAAATTTTTTTCATGTTGTAAAACAGTCTCAATCGCTACTATACACGCTTTAATTTCGGCAACTTGATTTGTTACTTTATCTTTTTTACTTTCAATTAATTCAATTGAACGATTCATTATATTATCATCATTAAAAAACACCCCAATTCCTCCCTTACGATGTCCTTTATATTGATTATTTAATGTAGATCCATCTGTATACACTGTTATATTCATTATAATAATTAATATAATAAATTATTATAATATTATCAATTTTTATATAGCTTTAAATATGTGTTTATACAATGTATTAATGACGTCTGTTTATCCATATGACAAAAAAAATAATAATTCTGAATGGTTAAATCAATTAAATAATGACAATATTGTTGATAATATTATTGATCATTTTTTTACACAAAGAAAAGTAGTTGAATATGAAGAAATAATTGATGAAAAAACACTTGATCGTAAAACAATAAAACATAATTGTATTTTTAATTTTTTAGCAATTAATTTCCCAATAACTTCATACTTTAAAAATCTAGACAAGTTTTCAATAAGTGTTGAGATATGGGGAGATGAAAAATTTAATTTTAAAGGTACTATTACAAAGGAAGACGGGGAAGTACCTCATTTGTTATTAAAATTAAAAGAAGATAAAATGATATTTATTAAACTTATATTTATTGCTAACGAAAAAATAATTAAAACATTTATTACTTTTATTCCTGTAATTAAAAGATATCAATCAATTCCAGAATTATTAAATGATACTCCATAGTATAATTATGGTATAAAATTTACAAGAGGACCTCTGAATACAATATACTCAATACTATTTTCATCTATTATTTCATTTTTATCATTTTTAACCTGATCTTTAAAATTATCAAATATAAATTTTTTTAATCTTTTTCCTGAATTAATTGGACCATAATTATTTATTATATATTCACGTGGTTCATATTTGTTCATATTTAATAATAATGTGTCTAATGCTTGACTAATATCATTTTCATCTGTAAAAAATTCACCTGTTTTACCAGATTCAATATATTTCCAACCACCAAGTATATTTATATTTACTAAAGCGGGTAAATTACTTGCCAATGCTTCTGTTAATATACGAGGAGATGCATCTCTTACATTTGGAACAAAAATAAATTTACATTTATTATATAATTTAATATTTTCATTATAATCTAGCCATCCAGTTGTATCTAAATATGGTTCACAACCCTCTGGTAATTCACAACCCTCTCTGCCTATTAATAATCCTTTTAATTTATATTTTAAACACATTATTGGAAAACATTTTAGTGCTAATTCCCAATTTTTATTTAATGATACCCAGTCATTACAAGGTGAGTTTTTATCTACTTTTGGACAACTGTAAATAAAATCATATTCTTTTTTAATATTAGTATCTGGTTTTAATACATTGTAATTAACAAAATCTGATTCACTTATTAATGTGGATGGTTTATCATGTGGTAAATATTTAATTGGTTCTCTAAAACAATGTAACCATCCATCGCATAATTTAAAATACATTTCCAAATTATATGATTGGTTTACAGTAGATTCTGTTACATCTTTCTCCAATATATATTTGTCAATTGGATTACCAGGTATTGATGGAAATTCCATATAACTAGTAATACCGATAAAAATATATTTATTTATATTATTTAAAAATAATTTATAATCGCTATCAGTACCAAATGGTTTAGATATTAATGAAATATTTAATTTAGTACCAGTATTATCATATAAATGAACAAATGGAGAACTATCTAATATTGGTAATACGGTAAACGATTCTTTTTTTTCAATACAGAGATCAATTCCAAAATATATTATTAAAAGTATTAATATTAATGTTACTATATATTTTATCATCTATATAATATAGTATATATTATATTTATTAATTTTTACATATGCTATAAATGTGTGTTCATAATCATTTATTTTTTAATTATAATCTAATTTTATATAATATATGAAACCGGAAATAAAAGTATATTTAGAAAAACTAAAAGAAAAATTTATAAAAAACAATAATAAAGCACAAGCTTATAAAAAAGAAGGTAGTAAATTAATATTAATAGGAAATGCTAATACAAAAACTGATATCAATACATTAGTAGATAATAATCTACCTAAAAGTGGGAAAGTTATTATAATTTATTATACATTTATAATGAAAAATTATGTATATGGTCCTCTAACTCTAGTATGTGAAATATATAATATTAATGACAAGGGTAAATTATCAAAGAAAGATGCAATATCAGTTGGTATATATTATACAGAAAAAGAATTAGATGAACGTGGGTTCAAAACAACTGATTATAATTTAGTAGCAAAGAAATTATTGAAAGGTATTATTGAACCTGGATTAAAAAAAAAATATACAATATCTAATTTATTAAATTAATTTACATCTATGTAATACCTTACCACTATTTTTTTTACTAATACCGAATAGTTCTAGTAAATTTAATTTACATTTTGTAAAGCATCTAAACTTATTTATTTGTGCTTTTTTTACACTGTATATTGTCTTAATTTTACTAATTTCTACATAATCATTCATATCATTTGTATATACTAGTTCTGGTATTTCAGGTATTATACATTCGTTTTTTACAAGTTTACTTTTATAATCACCTATATTTTGTTTACAATCAAATACGTGGGCATCTGTTGATAATCGACTATTAATAATATTGTTTAATTCAGTAATATTATCACATTGATCTTTATATTTTTTTTCTAATTTTATATTTTCTTTTTCAATACTTATTCTTCCTCTGTTATATGATTCAATCGCAATATGTTGTCTACTTTCTTTATTAGATAACATTTTTCGATGCATTATTATATTTATATTATATATAATTGACATAAATTCAGTTTTAATATGACTAGATAATCTATGTAACACTCTAACTTGTTCATAGGTTGATCTAGGTAATTCAGATAATACTTCATCTCGTGCTTTCGGTGATAAATATATCTCATCATCTCTAATTATAATAGGATATCTAATATCATCTATTATTGTTATAATATTTTCATCATCATCGTCAATATTAATATGTGATTTTAATTCAGATAAAGTTAAATTTTTGGGAATGAGACCACATTTATCACTTGAAATATTATTTTGAATTTCCTCAAATTCTTCTTTACTAAAATAATATTCAATTAATTTTTTATCATAACCCATATTACAAAAAGTAAATATAATCATTTCGTATATTTTTTCAGGATAATATATAGCTATTTGATTTTTGATGGAAATTATAATTTTATCTAAAATATCAATAATACTATCGTGTTTTATATTATATCTAATAACATCAAAGTACCAATCATTTACAACCATGTCTCTATCTTTATCACTCATAATATGATTATAACTATTATGTTGTTTCTCATCAACTTCTATAATTAATCTAATATTTCTAATTATAATATCTAATCTAGGTCCTTCTGTAATATTTTGTTTATATATCATATCAAGACCTTCTTCTTTTAATAATTGGTATAAATATTTTTCTGTTTCTATACACAAGTTTTCATCTGGAAAACATTTATCTAATAGTGTTTTAATAGAATATGTAAAAACATTTTGTTGAGACAATTTAAAATTATTTATGTCTTTGATATGTACCACTTTATATTTATTCATATTTTCAATAGTTACCATACCAAATATCTTGTATATTGGAATCAAGAAATATTCATTTGTAGTAATCATATAATCATATATTGTCTTTAATTTTATCATTCGTTTTAATATTATTTGCTTCTCAAGAGTCTCAATATGTTTATTTGTTTTTTTAATAAATATATTATCAACTAATTTATTAAAAAGTTCTTTAATATATTTAAATTTAATGCATATTGATTGTTTGTTATATATTTTACAATAATCAACTCCTATATGTGTTTTAATTTTTTGTCTGATTATATATTCATTCATTCAATATAGCAATAATATTATTATTATATAAAATAATATTATCAATTTTTAGAACAATTGAATATTTAACATAAATGCTGATCTAAAAGGTGTAAAGATATAAAACCATATTATTAATTATATATGAAAAAACTATATTTACATGAGACAGATATATATCCATATGATGAATTGAAAAATATATTACAAAATAATATGATAATTTATATTTCCAACCCTCATTATATTAATTATATTGAAAAGATTCGCGAAACATATACAAACATTATAATATATTATTATATTTTTAATGAATATCATATTGATAATTATATTAAACATACTATGATAGATTGTATTTATTATAAAACTGATGAAATATATAATTTACTGAAATACGATATTCCCAATGATAAATTAGTAAAAACTAAGGCGATTACATTCGGGACATTTGATTTATTTAATATTGGGCATAAAAATATTTTTAATAGTGCACATGATTATAGTGAAACATTAATAGTTGGTATATATGATCACGATAATATAGAAACTTTTATGAGTATTGAAGATAGATGTGATATTGTTGAAGATTATATATTGGTCGATGAAATATTTATAGATAAATCTTTAAAATTAAAAAACGAGTATATTAAACAATATAATGCAAACATATTAATTGTAGGAGATGACTGGAAAGATACAACAAATCTACTAGAATGTATGATTATTTATTTACCAAAAAAATCAAATATGAATAGGATTATGTATTGAGATAAAAATAATAATCTTTTATCTAAACTAATCTTTTATATAAAGTAAAAATCTATTATTAATTAATATGGATATAAAAATATTTAATATTGATTCTAAAACTAGAAATACAACACTTTATACATCTGCTAATAATTTTACTTACAATACAGTAGATGCTACTGTTAATTCAGTTGTTACAGTCGAACCATTTAATGAGAAAAATGTAATTGAACTAAATATTTTATCAATTGAGCTATCTACATCTATCACAATGCCAACAGACGATGTTTATTTTTTTTTAAAAATAAATGATTTAGGTAATATAATAAATAATAATACTAGATATGTAGCCAAGATAATTAAAGATGTATCAACTGATCCAGCTACATATAAATTTATAAAACATGTTATTAAAATGGACCAACCAGTTGATATAAAAGAATTAAAAGTCAGTTTAGTAGATAGACTTGGTAATTTAGTTAATGCAAATAGTACCGATTTTTCATTTACAATGCAAGTATCTATAATTAATAATAGTATATTAAAAGAGTATAATATGATTAAATTTTATTCTGAACCAGTTATGAATCGTATATTACAAGCAAAAATGTTGGCATATTATGAAAAACAAATTGATCCAGTAGAAAATAATTCATTAACAGGGACTTATAATAATAATTTAACAAATCTAAATAACATAATGGAATATAATCCAAATGGAAATCGCATGAATTATGGTAATATGGAATCATCGTTTTTTACAAATATGGATAAATAAATTAATCGCTTTCATCTGATTCTATCAGACTATCACTTTCATCAGAATTTAATGCATCAATCTCAATGTCTTTCTCAATCTCAACATCTGATTCTTCTTGTTCATTCATAATAACATTATCATCTGTATTAAATACAACAACTTTGTTAAAATCAATTGTATCTAAGCTAGTAAAAGTATGAATTAAAGTATTGAAATTATTTAAATATTCGTCAATATCTTCTAAACTATAATTACTGGTTAATTTCATTACTATATAACCTCCGACCAAATCAATAATTTCTTTTGGTTTTAAGTTTATATCAGTTGGTAGTATAATATATTCCAATGATAATGAATTACAAATTGATGTATTCCAAAAATCATTAATATTTCTAATTTCAATAGTTACATTATTTGTAAAAGTTCTTTCCTCAAATTGAATTTGAGTTGTTGAAAAATAATCATTAAATACAATAACTTTGTTAGATAATAAACTGGGTTCACTATTATCTTGATAATCTTGGTTATATTCACCATGAATTAAATCATGTCCCATAAACGAGAACAATCCCATTTCATGTGATGATAGTTGTAATTTTTGTTTAATTGTTAGAGTCATTTATATACTAATATGTAAAAAATCACATTTTATATTAATTTTTTCACTTTTTATTTTCTAATTAATTATAATGAAAATTGATATAGAGTTTTTATTTATTAAAAATGAAAATCCATTTACTATAATTTCAAAGAATGATCATATTATTATTAAATGTTATTTTATTACATCCAATATATCTAATTATATGATTAGTACTAATATGAATAATATAAATAATATAATGACTGCATATATAGATATTACACATATTAATATAACTTTTGATACAAAAATTAAAAATGAACATACTATAAATAAAATTATAACAATATTAAATGATATGATATACAAATATCATTTACCTGAACCAATAGTTACATTAAATAATGTAACGAAAAAAACACTTGGCTTAATGAATGAATTAAAGAAATATAAAGATATTGTTATGGATCCTAATAAAAATCCAGATAGTTATTTAAAATATATATTAAGTAGAATACCTAAAACTTATAAAACAAATATTTACAAAATTAAACCAAATAATGATATAACTAATAAATTTCCATTAGTAAAAAGTGTTGGTGCTGGTTCTTCATATAATGCATATTTTGTACATGTTGAACCAAAAAAAATAAATAATAAAAAGAAGAATATATATTTAATAGGAAAGGCTGTTACATTTGATTCAGGTGGTATGAATTTAAAAGGCGACCATAGTAGTATAGAAGATATGAAAGTAGATATGACAGGATCGGCTATTATTACAAGTGTATTATATTTATTGCATGAAAATGAAGAAGATATTAACTATAATATTCATTTAATCATACCAATTGTAGAAAATATGATTAGTAATACGGCAACTCGTCCTGGTATGACAATAAAAACGATGAGTAAAAAATTTATAGAAATAATCGACACTGATGCCGAAGGTAGATTATGTATGGTAGATGCTTTAGATTATATTAATTTACATTTAATAAATAAAAAAGCCGATAATATAATAATAGATATAGCAACATTAACTGGTAATACAATTTATATTAGTAATGGTATTTCATCTATTATAATGGGGAATAATAAAAGTATGTCTTATTGTAATCAAATGGTGGAAATTGGTGAAATAGTAGGAGATTATGTAGATTATTTAAAATTAAGACCAGAATATAATGATTATTTAAATACACATGTAGGTGATATAGCAAATATAAGTAAAGAGGCGAAATGTGGTTGCATTATTGGAGGTACATTTTTAAATTATTTTGCTGATACAAATATACCATGGATACATATTGATGTAGCATCTACTACATTTATAAACAGAATACCAACTTGTTATGGTATAAATTTATTATATTATTTTATTAAAAATTTATAATTATAATAATATAATAATATTATTATCTAATATTATTATATATGTCGTTATTATATTTTCCTTATACTACAAATAAAGACACATTAATTCCAGTTAAACAAACTATACCAGCTCAGTATAATTTAGCTCCATATTTACCACAATTAGCTCAAGAAGTTAAATCTTCTCTTGATAAACCAAATATGTCATTAGCTAAACCAAAACAACAAGTATATGACCAATATAATTCTTCTACAATGGAACAATTCATAGAGCCTTATACAAGACGAAATGTTAATCAAAATATTAACAATAAGGTTGATATAAAAAAAAATTCCGTTCAAAATATTAAAAATGATATGGAGATGCAGAAACGTTATATTCAAAAAATATTCAAAAAGTAATTTGAAACAATAAAATGTTAATATAATAGATTTCTATCTTCCAAAAAATTTTTTTTCTATTATATTATTCTTATTATTAAATATACATCCAAGTATATCAGTTCTAGTATCAAATTTATTTATTGAACGATCCATTTCAAATAAACATGATAATAATCTTTCCAATGTTTGTCTTTTTGGTCTACTATCTATAAAATTTACAAGATTACTTATATTATATTTTTTTTCAACTTCTAGTATATATTTATGATCAATAATATAACAAATACCAAAACACCCGATCATATTATTTATATTATTTAAATGATACTGATATAATAAATTCCCACTTTTTAAATAGGTCGTCATATCTTTAAAATAACTAATATCTGTTTTATAATTACTGTTATTAAATGAAAATAATCTAGTAAAATTCGTATAATTTATTATATTATTAAAATTATAATATTTGTTAAATTTCATAGAATCGTGAATAATCATAGCTCTATCAAAAAATTTATTTTTAATATAATAATAATATGGTAAAAATTCCCCTCTTCTAGGAAATTCACTTTGTATAATATTAGTATTAATAGTTGATATTTCTGTTATAAAGTTTACATCACTATTATCATCAATAATAATAATTTTATTATTATAAAACTGTCTAATACTATTATAACAGTTTATCCAAGCCTCATTTGTTTTTATACTGTTTACATATCTAACCATTATAAATCCAAAATTAAATTTACAATTTTCTAAAACATAATCAATTGTATTGGAATAATATACTAATTTATTATTTTCAATATTGTTATAATGATCTAATATACTTAAATCATTGTCACGTGCTGCTGCAATGTCGTCTCTGTTTCTATTAATTTTTCTAGCAATATAATCTTCCTTACTTTGAACCATATAATGAACTAAATAACCAGGTAATTCATCTAAATCTATTGATGGACATAACTCTTCAAAATTTTTATTTATATTTCCATTAAATTGTATATGTTTATTCATTACATTTGTTGTAATAGTCGGAGTATTTTTTAATAAAATATGATGTGGATTTAGAAAAGTAAATTGTATATTTTTATTAATTTTTATAAAACATTTATAATGATTATGGATACTAGTATCACTTTTTGTAAAAGTTGTTATTAAATTTCCATATATATTATTATTTTGTTCAATATTATTACTTCCAAACATTAACCAATGTAGTGCTAATATATTACAATTATACTTTGTTAAAAATGTATCAATCATTAAATTATCTTTAATATAAATATATTCATCACCATCTAAATGAATAAAATATTTTTTACAATACCTAGTCATATAAGGAATAATAATATTATTTAAAAATGTCATTTTAACAGGTCCTTCAGACTCATTTCGTATAACATCAATTTTATGTTTCCAATGATATGGCTCTATTAATGTTTTAACAGGTATAATAGATTTATGATCTATAATAACAATACGGTCGAACCCTATTAATAAATGATATATTATCCATTCAAGAATATTTTTTTCATCTCTAATATTTGTAGATAGAATATAATTCAATTGACTCATACTTGTTCTAGGTGTAACGATATTTGTAATTCTATCATATAATATAGTATT
>Ga0315331_10003496_pt1 | contig 11903 bp, 8 predicted proteins | sample M160m34915metaG_FD_203456 | JGI IMG/M metagenome (GOLD analysis project Ga0315331, IMG submission 203456) | Ammonia-oxidizing marine archaeal communities from Monterey Bay, California, United States - M1 60m 34915 | ecosystem: Environmental > Aquatic > Marine > Intertidal zone | place: USA...
TCACCCACAAGAACTCGGTGAGCGCGAGCAGCAGGGCGTGGGCGCCTACCAGCCCGATGGTCAACATGGAGATGCGTTTGACGCCAAAACGGTCGATGAGCGGGCCGATTCCCAGGGCAAGGAAGGCGCCGATGAGGCCCATGGAGGCGACAAGCCCCGACCACTCCTCGGTGGTGAACTCGAACAGGTTGATGGCCGCGATGGGCATGAGGGCGTCCCCATAGCCATTGATGAGGCCGTAGAAAAAGACGACCAGGAAGACGACCGCGCTGGTTCGCGTCCAGAGGACTCCATTGAGCGAACGCACGACCGAGCCGACGGACCGGGAGGTGCCCGGGGAGGCCGTCGCCTGTCCCGCGGTCCAGGGCAGAATCCGCTCGCCGGCGCGCTCTCGGATGCCAAGGAAGAGGAGGAAGACTCCGGCGGAGACGCAGGCGCCGAGGAGCGCGGTAATCCCCAGCCCCGCGGTGACGAGGAGGGCGCCGCTGACCGCAGCCGAGGCGGCCCAGCCAACCGCCTTGCCGCAGCTCATGAACGCGTTGACCCGGCCGTATTCGGAATCCGGGACGAGGTCGATGGCCATCCCATCGACGGCTACGTCCTGGGTGGCGGCAAAGACGTTCACGATCACGGCGATTGCGGTCAGCAGCCCGATCTGGTGCATGGGGTCATCGACCAGGGTGAGCAAACAGAGGCTCGAGGTCATGCCGAATTGGGCGCCCAGGACCCAGGGACGCCTTTGCCCCATGGCGGGATACTGGAAGCGATCCATCATCGGCCCGGTGAACAGCTTGAACACCCACGGCAGAACGACGATGGAGAGATACGTTGCGATCGCGTAGGCGTCGAGCCCCTGGCTGGCGAGCCACGCCGGCATGGCGACTTGAAGGAGCCCCTTTGGAATCCCTTGCGCAAAATAGAGCAGCGTCGCGCTGGCGAAGCGGGTGCGGCGGCTGGTGGACAGGGATGTATTCGGGAGATTCACCCGCGTAGTATCGCAGATCGCCGACGGGCCGTTGAGCCGGTACCGCAGCCCACCTCGAGCGCAGTTTGCTCCTTCGACCGTTACCTCCGGGTGCAGTCGAGGCTCTTCCCCTGCACCGCCGAGCCTGTCGAGCCGGCGCTGGCCACAGCGGAGGGCACCTCGCGGGGGGCGGTTTGGAGGGGCGCCTACGCCCGGAGTTCGTGGACTTCCAGGAACTCTTTGGGGATGGCTTCCTCGGCCAACTCGACGAGCCGCCGGTGATGCGTGAAGAAGAGGACCTGTCGCGTGTTCGCCATCGCCCCGAGGGTCTCGAACGTCGCTCTGGACCGGGGATCGTCGAAGGTGAGCAGAACGTCATCGACGATGAGCGGCATCGACTCGTTCGCCTGCATGTGGTGCTCGAGCGCGGCGAGCCGAAGGCTCAGGTACAGCTGGTCGCGGGTGCCGTCGCTCAGCTGTTGGACCTCGGCCGCGACTTTGTCCACGCGGTTGCACACGAGGATCATCTCGTCGCGGGCGGAGAATGTGCTCGAGATGCTCGTGTAGCGCCCGAGCGTCAAACGCTGGAAGAGTTGGCTCGCTCTGGAGAGGATCGGCCCCTGGTTCGACTGCGCGAAGCGCTGAATCTCTCGGTTGAGCATGACGGCTGCCACTTGTTTCAGCGCATATTCGGAGGTGAGATGCGCGATCTCGGCAAGTGCTTCCTCCGCCGTTTCGTTGGCTGCGGCGGCTGTGGCGCCGCCATCCATCGCTTCGAAGTCACTCTGCAGATTTGCGAACTGTTGGTTCTTCTGGTCGCGGAGATCTTCCGTGACGGTGAGCGCCTTGTTGAGTTCTTCGATCTCGCGGTTCAGGGGGTCTTCTTCGATCTCGCGTGTTGCCTCGACGAGGTCCTCCAGTCGCCGCCCGCTCCGTCGCAGCCGCTCCTCGACGTGTACGCGGCGGCTTTCGAGTGATCGGACCTCCTGCGAACGGCTCTCCGCCGCCTCGAGTAGATCCGGGCTCTCGACACCCGCGATCTCGACATAGGACGCGAGGGTCGTTTCTGCCGCCGCCCGCTCGCGCTCGGCATCTCCCTGTTCGGCGGTGATCGCGTCAAGGCGCGCGAGGATCTCCTCGCGTCGCGTCCGACCGCTCCGCCCCCCCTCGAGGCGGGCGAGGAGGTCTGCCGCGCGAATGTCGGGTGTGCCGGGAAGGAGGTCGGGGCAGGCCTCGCCGGCGAGCGCCTCGATCTCTTCAGCGAAGGCCTGGTTGTCCGCGTCGATATGGCGAATTCGCTCGCGGTGCGCGTTCAGCTCCGCGTGCTTCGTGAACGACTGGTCGAGCAGCTCGAGCATGGCTTCGGCCTCTGACGGACGGGCCGTCGCGGGGAGATGGAGCGGCGCGATGGACTGCTCCCAACGGGTCCGCCAGTCTTCGATGGACTCTTCGGTCTGGGCGAGCTCGCCATTGCGCTGCGTGCGGGTCTCCGCTGCGGTGGTGAGGACCTCGGAGAGGTGATCCCGCCTCTCCCGGTTGGCCTCGATCACCGCGAGCCTCGCCTCCGCAACGTCTAGCAGCGCCGCCAGGCCCAGTGATGGATCCAGCTCGTTCTCGCCGAGCGTAACGAGCGACTGCGAGCAGGCCTGGCGATGGGTCTCGATGGTCGCGCCGAGCGTGTCCAGTTGGTCCTCGAGAGCGGCGCTCTCGCCGACGAGCGTCGCGACGTTCTGCTGCTGAGCCTTCCAGGCCCGCATCTCACGGGGAAAGGAGGGCGCGACGCCCGTAGGCTCCCAGGCTTGGCGCCAGGCGTCGGCGAGCTGGTCTTTGCGTTGGTTCAGAGCGCTCGTTTCCTGCTCGAGCCCCTGAAGGTTCCGCTGGATTCGGTTCTCTCTCGCGCGATGCTCCTCGATCTGGGCCACGCGTTTGTGCTCGGCGAACATTTGATCGCCGAGCGTATCGGCCGACCGAACTGCGTCCTGGTAATCCCCAGCGAGCGTCGGGGAGGATTGGGCCTGCGCTGCACCGTCGAGCCAAACGCCGCGGATCGTCGCCCAGAGCCCATCTCGGCGCTCTCGTTTCTCATTGAGATCCCGGGCCGTCGGGATGCTGCCGCCCGATTCGAGCGCGACGATCTCCTCTCGGAGCTCGGCGAGTTCGTCGTCGAGTTTGTGCCGGCGGCTCGCGAGTAAGCGTGCGGTCTCGGCGGCGTCTCCAAAGTCTTGCTCGAAACGCTCGATGGTTGCGTCGAGCGGGAGGGGGAGGCTGGCCGCGGCCTCGGGTGTTCCTCCCCAGAGCGTGAGGGTCGCAGTCCGGAGTTCGGCCGTCTGTCGCTTGGCGCTGAGTTCCGCTGAGACGCCGCGATGATTGGCTTCGAGGTCGCCTGCGCGCCGGGCGGTCTTTACGGCGCTCGCGAGGGCGGTCCCATCGAGCGTCGGGGGCAAGTCGCGGAGGTCCTCCTCGGCCTTCTTGGCTCGTGCCGTCGCTTCGCGTGCGCTGTCACGCGAGGCTGCGGCCTTGGCCTCGAGTTGGTCTCCCTCGCGGATGAGATCTCGTATGCGTGCCTGCGACGCGGTGTCGATTCGCAGCGCCTCGATCTCCTCGGGCGACTTCGGAAGGGGCAGTCGGCGCAAGAGTTCATCGAGGGCAATGACGCCCGCGTTGAGCTTGGAAGCGAGGCCCGATCGGTCCGTGGCAGCTTTGAGGTGGATCGCGCGTGCACCGGCCAGCTCGGCGATGCGCGCCTCCAAGGCCAGGAGGGGATCCGGCACATCGAGCGCGACGTGCTCCGCGTGGAGCCGCTGCTCTTCGTCCGAGAGCTTCTCGCGCCGCGTCAGGTTCTCTTTCAAGATCCGCTCGGCGTTTCGACGGTGGTCGCGAGCGTCCTCTGGCAGGAGCGGGACCTCTCCGAGCTCTGCGCGCCGTGCTTGGATGGCTTCGTGCTCTCGCACGTCAGGCAACACGGCCTTGAGGAGCTGGCGCTGCTCCAGGTGCGCTCGCGCTTCACGGTAGGTCTGCTGGATCTGTACGAGTTCGGCTCTGCCTTCCTCCAGTCCGCGCTTCGCCGTCGCCCACGCGCTCGGCTTGAGCGCCAGCTTTCGGACGCTCTTTCGGGCCTCCTGGTGGTGGCGGAGGGCCTGGTTCAAGCGAGGCTTTGAACCCGCGTTCTTGAAGAGGTCGCCGGCCTCGCTCTGGAAGCGGGCAACCAGGTCGTGGAGCCCGCGAAGGCCCGCTGCCGCGCCGAAGAGCGCTTGCCCTACCTCTCCGTGCCCTTCGAGGAGGTCGCGCCCTCCAGCGACCAGGCGCTCGTGGTCGAGCCCGAACATGGCTTCGAAGACGTCCTTGGTGATGCCCCCCGTATAGGCGTGGAGGAGGCTCTCTGGGAGCGCGCCGCCGTCGAGATCGAGCAGGGTGTCTTTGCGACCCTTCCGGCGAACGACGCGCAGGGTGTCGCCCGCGTCGTTCTCGAGCGTCCCGCCGATGCGGAGATCGTTCGTGGCGTGGAGGTGTGCGTCTTGCGTTCGTTCGTCGATTCCGAACAAGAGCGCGGAAATCGATCGGAGCACGGTGCTCTTGCCCGCTTCGTTGTCGCCGTAGATCACATGGATGCGCTTGCCCGGCTCGGAGAAGAGGAGCTCTCCATCCGTGAAGGGACCGAAACGAACGAGCTTGAGTTCTTGGAGTCTCATCCGGTCTCTTCCAACGAGAGAAGGTGCGGGAGCAGCATCTTCTCGACCTCGGCGAGGAGCGCGATCGCCGCATCCCGCGAGGTGAGGTCCATGGCGTCGTCGAGGTCGCGGTACTCCGGCGGGAGCTTCTCGGCCAGGTTCTTGAGGCTGGCAATAACCTCGTGCAGGGTCTCATCGTCCGCCGATGCGTTTCGTACGGAGCGCAGCAGCTCCGAGATGGGCCCGGCCCCCTCGATCAACACGTCTGGGTCGAGGTCGGGTTGCGTGTCGAACACGACCTTCTCGACCCAGACGGGGACGCTGACGTCGAGGGCGGCGGCTCGGATCTCGCTCTCCCAGCGCTCGGTTTGTGAACGGAGTTCGCCATCGGCGGCAGAGCGTCCTCGCAGCTGAACCCGGGTGGCGAGGAGCCGATCCCCAGCGGCCTCGGCTTCGACCTCGAGGGCCTGCCGGACCTGAGAGATGACGTCGTGTGCGGACCTGGCATCACTGACGTCGACCTCGCAACGGGCCCAACGGACCACATCGAGCTCGAGCGCTTGCAGCGACGCAACGGAGCCGTCCTCGACCGTTACGAGGGTGGCGCCCTTCGGGCCCGTCTCGCGTGCATGCCGCCCCTGCAGGTTGCCCGGGAAGACGACCCATGGGTCTTCGGAGACGATCTCGCGTCGATGGACGTGGCCCAGTGCCCAGTAGTCGTATCCGCGTTCGAGGAGACGGGCAACGGAGCACGGTGCGTAGGCATCGTGACCTTCGCGGCCCTCCAGCGCCGTATGCAGGACGCCGAGGTTGAACAAGCCTGCGATCGGTTCGGGATAGTCGGACGCCAGGTCTTCCGTAACGTCGCGCCGCCCGTAGCTCTGTCCGTGGAGCGCCACGCCGATGTCCTCGAGGATGTGTGTCTGCGGTCTTCGGGTGTCGAACGCGAGCGCTCCCTCCGGGAGTGTCAGCTGTCGGGTGATCTGGCTTGCAGCGTCGTGGTTCCCCTTGATCAGGGCGACGTGAACGCCCTCGTTCGTGAGACGACGAAGCTGCCCGACGAAGAAGAGCCCCGTGTTGTAGTCCTTCCATTCACCGTCGTAGATGTCGCCTGCGAGCACGAGCAGCTCGACGGACTGGTCCAGGCAGGTGTCGACGAGATTCTGGAAGGCGCGACGCGTTGCGGCACGGAGCTCGTCGGTTGGCGCGGCCTCGTAACGGGCGAGGCCGCGAAGGGGGCTGTCGAGGTGGATGTCCGCCGCGTGCATGAACTTCAATGGGCGAGACTCCTCAAGGCAGATCGGATCCACGGGCCTTCTAGCATAGAGTGTGTGCGCGGTGTGTCAGGCGCGGTCACGCGGGTCTCAACGGACGCGAGGAGGCGCGCTCGGCGCGGGCGCCGGCCCGATGTGAACGCCCGCTGGGCAGAGACCGAGGACATCGCCTCGTCTCGAAGCGGTCGATGGGAGCGCGAGGAAAGGGGCGAGGAGCGTCGTCCCCACGTGCCGGGAGAATCGAACGGGTGTCTGCGGTTCGCAGCCGGTAGGCGGCCGGGGTACGGGCCTCCAGGCGGGGCCGAGGCTAGCTTGGCATCCAAGAACACCCCGGGGCCATCGTCATGCCGCTGAGTCAACGTTTCCTGGATCTACAATGCCGAGTCCGCAACTGGGGGCGATGGGGTGAGGACGACGAAGTCGGCACGCTCAACCTGATCACGCCCGACGTCGTGAAGGCGGGGCGGGACTGCATCCGAACGGGCCGGATGTTCCCGTTGGCGGTGCCTCTTCAAAACGACGGGATCCAGGTGGGGTTGATCCCGGGCCGCGACAACCCGACCCGGACCATGCTGATGATCGACGAAGGGGTCGACCCCGAAGGCGACCCGGACTTGTTCCACGCGAGCGATGACGTCGTCCGGATGGGCCTTCAGGCGGGGACCCACTGGGACGGGTTGAGCCACGTCTCCTACTCGGGCTACGTCTACAATGGCTTCCAGGCCTCGAGCATCACCGCGGCGGACGGCGCGACCCGCAACGGCATCGAGAAGATCGGCGCGCTGTGTTCCCGCGGGGTCCTGCTCGACGTGGCTCGTTGTAGGGGCGTCGAGGTGCTCGACTGCCCCTACGCCATCACGGCGAGCGATCTGGACGAGGCGGCGGCGATGGGCGGCGTGGAGGTGAGGCCCGGAGACATCGTCCTGGTGCGAACCGGCCGTATGCGGCTCTACCACGAATCGGGCGGCGGGGCCTACGCGCTCGGCCCGGGCGAGGATGGTTCGAACGCGGGGCTGTCTTTGTCGACGGTGCCTTGGTTTTACGACCGGGACGTCGCCGCGGTGGCCAACGACACGCTGGCCTTCGAGGTCTATCCGTCCGAAGACGTGAACCTGGCCGTCCACCTGCTCCACATCGTGGACATGGGGCTCACGCAGGGTCAGAACTGGGACCTCGAAGCGCTCTCTGCCGACTGCGCAGCGGACGGGGTCTACGAGTTCTTCCTCGCGGCGACCCCTGAACCGTTCGTCGGGTGTGTCGGTTCACCGGTGGCGCCCGTCGCGATCAAGTAGCCCTACGCCCAGCGGGCGAGGCCGGGGGGGCGTGTCCGGGACGCCCGAATCGCGCATTATTGGCCGGATGGGAGAACTTTCACAGGCTGCGTCAGGCACCTTCTGGAAGCTGACCGTCGACTTCCTGTGTCAGAGCCCGGGGAGTGAAGCGAGTACTCGACGGGCGTTCGGCATGCTGCCGGCGCTCCCCGCTTCCGCGCGCATCCTGGATTGCGGCAGCGGCCCGGGGCGGCAGACCTTCGACCTCGCTTCCCTGTGCAGCGCGCGCATTGAGGCGGTCGACGTCCTGCCTCCCTTCATCGACGCGCTTCGCGAACGCGCGGAAGCGCTTGGCCTCAGTGAGCGCATTGAGGCGCGCGTTCAGAGCATGCTGGATGTCGAGCCGCCTCCGGGCGGCTTCGACCTGATTTGGTGCGAGGGCGCGGTTTACAACGTGGGCTTCGAGAATGCGCTGCGGACGTGGCGGCCCTGGCTGGCAGCGGGCGCCTGTGTCGGTGTTTCTGAAGCGACCTGGATGACGCCGAGCCCGCCCGCCCAGGCGTTGGCGTTCTGGGACGAGGCGTACCCCGCGATGCAGCTCCACGAGGACAACGTCCGAACGATCGAGGCGTGCGGCTACGAGCTCCTGGGAAGCTTTCCACAACCGGCCGGTGACTGGCGGCAGTACTACGGGCCGCGTGAAGAGCGGATCCGGTCGATGCGCGCGGAGACGAACGACCCGGATGAACTCGAAGCGCTCGCGCACTTCGAGGCCGAGGGCCGGCTCTATGACGAGAGCGAGGGCGCCTACACGTACGTGTTCTACGTCGTCCGGCGCGCGGAGGGGCTCCGCAGCTAGTTCGGGGAGCTCGTCGACTGATACGCGAGCAGACGCCACACCCCCTGGGAGGTGCGGCGATACACGGCGGTGTAGACGCTCTGGACCTCGATCATCCGGCCTTCGAAGAAGATCGACATGGTGACGGGCCCTGCGACGACCCCGGTCTCTCCGAAGAGGCGCGTCGTCGGCGCGCTGGACTCGATCTTGCGGTAGTCGATGCCGCCCGCTTCGAGCGTCGCGATCAAGCTCTCGCGGGTGTCCACGCTCCCGGTGGAGTGCGTGTACCGGAGTTCGGGATGGAGGCGTGCGTCCAGCTCGTGGCGGTTGACAGCCACCATGGCGGCCGCGCGTGCGCGGTCCGCTTCGATCAGTCGAGCGGCCTGCGCCGCGGAGGCCTCGGGGGCGTCCCCTGTGCGCGTGACACAGCCTGCGCCGAGGACCAGGAGCGCGATGAGCGCTGACACGCGGGGGGTGAAGTACGGGGGCATCGGAGCTTCCTCCTTGGGGTTGGAGTCGCATCGCCCGGACTGGGGGCTGGCACGTGTTCTACGGGGGGCCACTCGCGGCGCTAGCGGAGCCGGTCGAAGTCCTTCAGCACGTTCTGGAAGCGATCGGCGAAGGCCTCGCTCACGTCGTGGGTATAGATATAGGCCGTATTGTCGCGGATCCCCGAGACGACGATGGGCCCCACCTCTTCTGGCGCCATGCCCTCTTGAATGAGGTCCCACAGGGCCTGCGACTTTCCGCCGGCCTGTTCGCCCGCGCCGCGCAGTCGATCCGATCCGGCGAGGTTGGTGCGAATCGGGCCGGGGCACAGCGTGGAGACGCCGATCCCATCGGGCTCCAGGTCGGCGCGCAGCGCTTCGCTGTAGGCGACGACCCCAAACTTGCTGGCGGCGTAGGCGGCCATCGGGCCGTGTGAGAGGAACCCTCCGATCGAGGCGGTGTTGACGATGTGTCCGCCGCGGGCCTGTTCGAGGAGCAGTTTCGTGAAGCGCTGGCCGACCCGGAAGACGCCGTCGAGGTTGACCGAGAGCACGAAGCGCCAGTCATCCTCGGTGGCGTCGCGCATGTCGCCCTCGAGGTAGACGCCCGCATTGTTGCAGACGATGTCGACCCCGCCCATCTCTTGGACGGCTGTGCTGGCGAGCGCGTTCACGGAGTCGGTTTGTCTGACGTCTACGGGGGCGGCGAAGCCGCGGCCGCCGTTTTCCGTGATCTCTTCGGCCACGGCGGTCGCGGTGTCGAGGTCGATGTCTGCGACGACGACGCTCGCCCCGGCCTTGGCAAGCGCGAGGGAGATCCCCCGTCCAATCCCACTTCCCCCGCCCGTGACCAGGCCTACTTTCCCCTCGATGGTTTCCATGGCGCTTCCCCCCCGCTGGTATGACTTCCCGGTATCCGGGCGATGCGCCCGGAGCGTGACCGGGCCGGAGACAAACCTACCACCCGACTGAACGCGGAGGCGAGGACTCACGGTCGCGGGTCCGAGGCCTGGCGCCTGTGGCTGCGTGTGGCCGGCGTGCCCTGATCTCGGGAAGGCGCACCGGCTATTCTTCAACGGTTCGCGTCGAAACGCACCCTCGACCCGGGGGGCGCAGGTCGTGCATTCGGCGAGTCTTTCGTGGGCCGTGAAAGTCATTGAGCCCGGGACCGCGTGTTGCCGGAAGGGTCCGGCGGAGACGAATTCGGGCCGACGAATGAAACGCTAGCGGTAGGTTTCAAGACCCGGATCAATCGAAGGACAATTGTCAGTGAACAGAGACGGTCAGGCACGGTTCATCGTAGGCACCGGCAGGTGTGGTTCCACGATTCTCTCGAAGATGCTGAATGTTCATCCCGAGGTCTGCGTGCTGTCAGAGTTCCTCGTAGGGCTCGATGCCGTGCGTAAGTTCGGAGAGCGGGAGGTTGATGGCGCTGAGCTGGCTCGGATCTGTGATTGCGGGTTGGCGTCGACCGGCGAGTTCAAGAAGATCGTCGGCCATTTGAAAACGCCGGAGATCACGTTCGATCTGCAGAACCCGCCGGCGGGTGTGAAACGGTCGAATTACCGGGATGGTGTCTACCCGGAGCTGATCCTCCTCCCGCTGGCGAACATCTTTGACGATCCGACTGTCGCGTTTGATGAACTCGTCGAGTTCGCTCGGTCGCAACCTACGCGAAGACTCAGCGAGCAGCTCCTCGCACTCTTCCGCTGGACGACTGAGAGAGCGGGAAAGACCCTCTGGATCGAGCGGAGCGGGGGGACGCTCGCGCAGTTGCCAGAGCTGATCGAATTATTTCCGAACGCGAGGTTCCTTCACCTTCACCGGAGCCCGCTCGACGTAGCGCTCTCCATGAAGACGCATCATCACATGCGTCTCTTTGCGCTCCAGCACTATGGCCTCAAGACCGCGAGCGGGCTCTCGTGGGGCGACCTGGAGGAGAGTGACTTGAACGACGAGGGGCCGATGTCGCCGCGTCTTCAGGAGCTCTTCGAGCACGACGTACCGCTTGAAATCTTTCTCAAGGACTGGAACGAGATGGTCATTCGGGGCTTCGCGTCGGTGAAGCGACTTGCGGTCGATCAGTACTCTGAGGTGACGTTCGAAGACCTGCAGACGGACCCCGAGCGCGTGCTGCACCACATTGAGGGTTTCTTCGAACTCCCAGACGCACCGACCTGGATCGCTGACGCGGTCTCGCTGCTCACGCCGGGGAGAGCGGGCCGAGCGACGCCCGGCGTGGAGGAATTGGAGATGCTCCGGGAGCATTGCCACGCAGCACTGGTGCTGCTCGAGCGCGAGTCCAGCATCCCCTCATCCGGAAACCAGTTCGGCGAACGACCGGCGGCGGACTGACCGCAGTCCTGGGCGGGGCCCGTCATGGCCGCGCTACTGGCCGAAGTAGATGTCGTCGAGAGGCAGCTGGGTGTCGCAGGTGCGAGCGCTGAAGCGCCAGCCGGCTGAGGTGCGGCGAACCTCATCTTCATAGATGACGGTCGACTTCACGGAAACCTCTCTGGGGATCTCGAGGGTCTCCCAGGTGTAGAGCAGGATACTGCGTGCCCGAACACGGTCGTCGTCGAGGGGGGCGAGCAAGGTGCTCAGCATGAAGTGCCGTACCTGTGTGCCTTCCTGGCGGAGAGCGAGACGCTCATCGATCCAATCTCGGATCCCCTTGGCGCCCTCCGCCTGCCCGACTGGTGTCTTGAGGACCGCATCCTCCGTAAAGAGGCTGGCGCACAGGTCCGCGCGGTGCGCGTCGATGCTGTGGCAATAGCGTGAGAGAAGCTCGGAGATCGCCGACCGGTCTGCTTCACTGATCATGGTCATCCCTCTCTTTGGCGTCGGTCAGGCAGCATTGTACCCGGAGCGTGCACGAGCGAACCGCCGTACCGGGAAGACGAACGGGCGAGCGTCCCGATCGGTCGTGTCGCGACGGTCGAGAGGAGCCGTGTCGTGCGGGGCCCCGCCTGGACTTCGCCCGGCATTGGATTCGGCGATCGTGTATCCACTGGAGCGAACCACACCTCCCAGGAGATCCGCGTCGATGGCCGATCTGCTCGAAGCCTTGAAGGAGATGGCGGGAGAGAAGGGCGAACTCGTCCGGCGCGCGCAGCTGGCCCCGCGCGAGCGGCGTTACCGGGTCGTCTCCGTCGATGACCACTTCATCGAGCCCGCCGACGCCTTCGAAGGCAGGATGCCAGCCCGCTTCGTAGACCGACGTCCGAGGGTCGAGCGGGACGGGGAGGGCGTCGACTGGTGGATCTTCGAGGACGAGCGAGTCCCGCTGATGGGCGCGGATGCGATCAAGGGCTGGGAGCCCGGCAAGGGCTATCTCGGCCCGGTGAACTTCGACGAGATGCACCCAGGCGTGTGGAACATTCATGACCGGGTGAAGCAG
>Ga0315331_10003501_pt1 | contig 11894 bp, 6 predicted proteins | sample M160m34915metaG_FD_203456 | JGI IMG/M metagenome (GOLD analysis project Ga0315331, IMG submission 203456) | Ammonia-oxidizing marine archaeal communities from Monterey Bay, California, United States - M1 60m 34915 | ecosystem: Environmental > Aquatic > Marine > Intertidal zone | place: USA...
ACCTGATGTTTAACAACTTCTTTTTGTTGATTAATTTCCTTCATTTTAAGCCAGTCAGAAAATGTGACACTTTTGGCTTAAAAGCTAAATCATGGAATATGAGCTAACAAGTTAAATTACTGCAAGCGAGTAGTTTTCAACTAGGAACTGCAACGATATTCAACTTGATCACAACTTCATCCCTGATGAGATTATCGGCTTTACCCGGGTATTCGATATTGAAGTCGAATCGCTTGATAAAAAATTCTGCATTCACTTTCACTTCGGTCTCTGAGACCTGAATTTCGGCAGGAAAGGTAATACTCTTGGTCACCCCGTGCAGATTGAAATTTCCGGTAATATTATATACGTCATCTGCCTTTTCAATAAGCGTCGTCTTGAATGTGGTTGTTGGATGACTGGGCACATCAAAGAAATCCGCATTTTTAAGATGCCCTGTCAATTTCTCACTGTCCGACCAGGTGGAATCCATATCGATCTCAACACTGGTTCCATTGGGAACCAGCTGACCATCCTTCACCACGATGGTGGCGGTAAATGTTTCAAATCCACCTTCATGACTCCCCGTCACCTTGGATCCTTCAAATCCGATCTTGGAATCCGCAGTGGAAACAAATGCTTTCCCGTCTGCAGGAACCGTAGATTCTTCTGTAGCTGAAGTCACTTCAGCTTCATTGACATTATCGGCAGGGTTGTTACAGGCAGTGAAACACAGCGTGATGGCTGCTGCAGCCGCAAAAAAGAATTGGTTTTTGTAATTATTCATTGTTATAGGAATTTGAGATTAAGTTTGTTGTAATCAAACCGAAAGACAAAAAAAACGGCCTGTGGTTACATGGTTTCTTTGATACATATGAATGCATTCAAAAATGAACCCTCGCCCATGCGGAATGAATGTTTGAATAAGCGATCATGATCCTGTAAAAATATACATGATTTCCCTTTAACATTTCTCAGAACCATGAAGACAACTCGCAGGAATTTTTTGAAATCCACATCCGTGGCTACAATCGCAGCACCTTTTATTCTTCCCTCACACATCTGGTCCGCACAGGTGAAACCGAATGATCGCATTAACATGGGTTTCATTGGGATGGGAAAACAGAACCAGCATCTGCTGCGTCATTTCATGAATTTGCCCGGTACTCAGGCAGTTGCCGTCTGTGACGTGGATTCATCACGACGCAAGGATGCACGTCAACGTGTGGAACGCCATTATGCCGATAAGAATCAAGCCGGAACTTTCAGTGGATGTGAGGACTACATTGATTACCAGAAACTGTTGGAGCGTGACGACATTGATGCGGTCTGTATTGCAACCCCGGATCATTGGCATGCCCTGATGGCGACGGATGCGGCGAAGGCCAAGAAAGATATCTACTGCGAAAAACCTCTTTGCCAATCCATCAAGGAAGCTCGACGCATGGTCAATGCCGTGCGATACAACAAACGTATTTTTCAAACCGGCAGCATGCAGCGGTCGTCGGAAGAATTTCGTGTTGCTTGCGAGCTGGTTCGAAATGGGATCATTGGCCCGATCTCCCGGGTCGAAGTCTCCGTCGGAGGCCCTGCCAAAACCTGTGACCTCCCCGAGGAAACCATGGAACCCGGTCTCGATTGGGATCGATGGCTGGGTCCAGCACCCGAACGTGCTTATAACGCCGCACTGAGCCCGCGCGGCGTGCACAACCACTATCCTGCATGGAGAAACTACCGCGAATATGGAGGCGGCGGTGTGACGGATTGGGGAGCGCATCATTTTGACATTGCACAATGGGGCCTCGGCATGGACAACGAAGGACCACGACGTATTTATCCATCCAAAAATCCAGAATCAGGCAATGGCGTGCGCATGGTCTATCAGAGTGGCATTGAAATGCTCCACACCGAAGGCAATGGGGTCACCTTCTTCGGCAAGGACGGCAAGGTCAACGTCAACCGAGGCAGGTTCAATTTCTGGCTTGGCGACAAACAGATCGCGGACAATCGCAAGCAATGCAAGCAAGTCGCACAGGAATATCTCGCCGATGCGAAAGTGCGCCTGTACAAGTCAGCAGATCATAAAAAGGATTTCCTTGATTGCATGCGCACTCGCACGCGTCCCATAGCTGACGTCGAAATCGGTGCACGCACCGTGACCGTTTGTCACCTTGTCAATCTATCTTATTACCATAACGAGCCCATGCACTGGAATCCATTCCGTGAACAGTTCATGAATGGCAAAGGAAAGAAGGAGTGGCTGGACGTGGAGCATCGCGCGCCCTATAGCTTCGGCTGATTGAATCCCAGAGGGGGTTTCGATCATGTCGATACTTTCGCAACAATCTGTCACAGATAAAGGGGGATCATACCAATCCCCCTTTACTTGAAGGAAAACCGTTTTGTTTCACCAAATTGCCCCCATTCCAGCTCCATTTCTGCTGGAGTAAGTAGGTTCGAGTGAACGTAGATGCCGTATCGTAATTGAATCGATTCGCCCTTTTTTAGAATACGGTCGCCGTCAAATGTCAGACAAGCACCCATCCAACCGTCATTGCGGATGTGAAACACGGAAGGATGATTGGGGTTGTTTGGGTGATCCATGAGTGTAAGCCCTTCAACGACACCGCTGGTTATTTGACCTGAGTAATCGACCCAGCGTGCGGATTTCCAAAAAGTCTCCTCCTCGTTGATTTGACCGTTGGAATTGATGATGCGACCTCCTCCGTCGTGGACGCCGATTGATTTTGCCATGCGCACACCGATCATTCCAAAAGGAGTTTTTCGAATGGTCACTTCCGGAAGAACAGCCTCCAGTTTGAGATCAATGATCATCAGATACTGGCCCTCCGGCCGAGCCTCAGCAACAATGCGCCTCCATTCCTTGAAAACGACCTGATCCTCCGGATCCTTCCATAAACTCGAGGAAACCACTCCTGCATGGATATCGGAATCTTCCAGTGAATCCACTTTTTGATGAACGATGCGACCTTTGTTGGCGCCTCGATCTCCCCAGAAATCGATCTCATTGATCATATGATGCGAGATCCAGACACTGTTGTGATGGCTGTGACCGTGAGGATCATGCGGATGCCCCATGCGAGTGAGAGAAAGTCCTGAAGGACCATTGACCGGATAAATGAATGGGCGACGCAACTCGTTTCCAAAGTGAAATCGCAGCAGCTCCGTGCCCTTGTTCTGGATGGAGAGTTGATCATGCGGCAATGGAAGTGCCTGCATCTCGGGAATTGGTTTGGGACGATATCCGCCTGCGCCGGACGACTCAGCAATCAAAGTGGAATAGCCCGACAGACAGAAACTCAAGGCCAGGCATGAAACAACTTTGGACGAAGATGAACCAGCTCGAGTATCAAGCCTGAACAGGTTCCGGATTTTTTCGAATCTTGGCAGCCACATCACTGAACACTGTATAGACCAAGGGAACCACAAACAAAGTCAAAAAGGTACTCGTCAACATCCCCCCCACAATCACGATCCCCATGGGGCGACGACTCTCAGCACCCGCTCCAAAACCGATGGCAATGGGAAGAATCCCCGAAATCGTCGAGACAGCCGTCATCAGGATCGGCCGTAATCGCACGGCGCCCGATTGAACCATGGCCTGATGCGCATTCATACCCTGCTCCTTCAATTGATTCGCGAACTCGACCAGAAGGATCCCATTCTTGGTCACCAATCCAACCAGCAACACCATTCCAATTTGACTGAACAGATTGATGTTCATGGCCGGGATGGAAGGAATCCATCCTAACTTACCCAAAGCACCCAGCAACCAGAGCAAGCCAAGTGCACCCACCGCAGCGAGAGGGACCGTCAACATCACGGTCAATGGGTGAACCAGGCTTTCAAACTGAGAAGCGAGTACCATGTAAACAATGATCAGGGCCAGGATGAGGATCCAATAGATCTCCTTGCCGGCATCCTGAAGATCACGTGATTCTCCTGACCAGTCATAGAGAAAACCTGATGGCATCTGCTCGTCTAACATGCCTTTCACCTTTTCCACTGCCGTTCCCATCGTCACACCCACCGGAGTACCCGAAATGGTGGCGCTTCTGATACGGTTGTAACGTTCGATCTTGTTCGGCGCAACACCGACTTCACGACGTACAATACTTGACAACTGAACGAGACTCTCCCCCCGATTCCGGACGTATATTTTATCCAGATCACCAGGCGTCAAACGACTGGTTCTCTGAAGCTGAGCGATCACATCGTATTCCTTACCATCTTTTTTAATCTGGCTGACATCAAGCCCTCCGAAAAGAATCTGTAAGGTTCTGGAAATATCCTGGATGGAAACACCCAGTGCGGCCGCACGGTCACGATCGATATCCAGTTTCAGTTCCGGTTTATTGAGCTCAAATGAACTTTGAACATTCTGGATAAAGCCTGATTGCCGCAACTGATTCACAAAACCTGAGACAAAAGTATCCAACTCTTCCAGATCACCCGCCTGAATCACGACCTGAAAAGGCGAACGAAAGCTGCGATTGATGGTTTTGGGGATGGTCGGAATCGCAATGGCGCCTTCGACTTCCGTGAAAAAGCGCTGCCGAATCCCACCCGGACTGTTGACAATTTCCTGCACAGATCGATCACGCTCCTCCTTCAGATGGACGAAGACGATGCCGTTGTTAGCCAGACCAGGTCCTGAAAAACCAGGTGCTACCAAGGAGCCGTAAATTTCAACTTCAGGCGTCTCGGAAAGAATTTGCTCCATTTGTTTCAGCATCCGGTCGGTGTACTCGGAAGTGGAACCTTCCGGTGCAATCACGAAACAAAAAAGCCTGCCTTTATCTTCCTCAGGAAGAAAATCACCTTCGAGGTTCGTGTAGAGCAGTTGGCTGGCGAACAGAAGCAGCACCGCCAACATGCCCAGGATCCCCAGCCGTGCAATCACTGAAAGATCCAACAAGCCCTGAAGGATCGATTTATAAAGACGCGTAATGAAATGCAAGGTGGCTTCAAAACTGCGGACCAGAAACCCCTGTTTTTTGGAAGACGGTTTCAGGATACGGGCGGCCATCATGGGAGTCAGCGAAAGTGCCACGAATGTGGACACGATGACCGCCCCCACAATCGCAACCGCAAATTCCACAAATAATCGACCGGTCGTGCTGGATTGAAAAGCCAGCGGCGCAAACACTGCCACCAGCGCTACGGTCGTGGCAATAACCGCAAAGGTGATTTCCTTCATCCCCTTGAAAGCAGCATCCATTGGCTCCATGCCTTTCTCAATATGCCGATGAATATTTTCGAGCACCACGATGGCATCATCGACCACAATACCAATAGCCAGCACCAGTGCCAGCATCGTCAAAATATTGATCGAAAATCCCAGCAGATTCATTAGCGCAAAACTGGCAATGATCGACACAGGAATCGCAACCGCAGGGATAAGTGTCGCCCGGAAGTTGTGGAGAAAAACAAAGATCACCGTCACCACAAGGAAAAAGGCAAATCCCAGAGTCAACCAAACTTCACTGATTGATTCCTCCACAAACGTGGATTCATCATAATTCACCACCATTTCAATGCCATCAGGAATCGTTGGTCGCACCAGTTCAAGTTGATCACGGATCCCGTGAGAAACTGCTACTGAATTGGCTTTCGATTGCTTGACAATACCCAGAAAAATACACGGTCTGCCGTTGTTGCGCGCTCCTGTCCGTTCATTTTCAACCCCCTGCTCTGCACGTCCAATATCCCGAAGACGCACAAAGCGATCCTTGTCCTGCCGCACAACCAATTGATTGAACGCCTCCACGGACTTTATCTCACCGCGTGTCTGGATGGTCATTTCACGATCCCAGTTTTCCACGCGTCCACTGGGCAACTCCACGTTCTGTTCGAGAAGAGCCTGCTGGATATCCAATACGGTCACCTGATGAGCCGCCATTTTTTCAGAATCCAGCCAGAGTCGTATCGCAAAACGCTGCTCACCACCAATCGTGATGGACGACACACCCTCGACCGTTTGGAGTCGGTTCTTGATTTGTTTTTCAGCCAGATCCGTCAACTCCAGAGGCGTGAAACGGTCGCTGCTCATCCCGATCCAGATAATGGGACGTGCATCGGAATCCTGTTTGGAAATCACGGGCTCATCAATCGTTTCCGGAAGACGTCCTCGCACGCGGGAAACACGGTCGCGCACATCCTGAGCAGCAATGTTGATGTCACGGGATAAATTGAATTCGATCGTGATATTGCTGACCTGTTCGCGACTTTCACTACTGAGCGTTTTGATCCCGGGGACATTATTGACCGCTTCCTCCAGTCGCTCGGTAATTTCAGTCTCAACCACTGACGCATTGGCCCCGGGATAAACGGTGGTCACGTTGACGATGGGTGGATCAATATCCGGCAACTCGCGCACCGGCAAACGACTCAGACTGATGGCGCCAAACAAGACAAGTGCCAGGCTCATCATGGTGGCCAATACAGGACGCTGAATGCTGATTTCGGGCAGCTTCATTACACTATTGGTAGATGGCTACTGACTCAGCAGGAGCAAGTTTGACAGGTGAACCCGGGCCGATTTTCTGTGTTCCCTCCACAATCACCATTTCACCCTCTGAGAGGCCCTGCGTGATTTCCACTTTTCTGGTCTTGCGCTCCCCAACAGTCACAGTTCGGAATTGCGCCAGATTTTCCTCATCGATGACATACACCATGGCACGACCGCCACCCAATGTCCTGAAAAGAGCAGGTTCGGGAATGACGATGGCTTGATCGCGGATCGTCAGCGTCAGATCCAGCGTAGCAAACATGCCAGGTTTGAGGAGACCCTCCGGATTAGGGACCGCAGCCTTGATCAGAGTGGTACGAAGCTCCGTATCAACGTAAGGAGCCACGAAGAAAACGGAACCGGAAAACGTTTGTTCAGGGTAGGCAGCTACTTTAAGATCTATGGATTGCCCTGTCTTGCAGACACTCAGGAATCGTTCTGGTACATTGAATTCCACGTTGACGATATCGAGTGCAACCAGCCAGGTCAGTGTGGTATTCGGTGAAATCACCTGACCGGGACTGACTGGTCGCTCCCCTACCGTGCCGTCAAAAGGAGCCGTGATGCGCGTATCTTGAAGCTGACGTCGACGCAGATTAACGAGAGCCTGTTGCGCTTCATATTGTGTTCTCGTCTGATCAAACTCCTGCTTCGAGATCAGCTGACTTTCCAGCAACTTTTCGTTGCGTGCGTTATTGGATTTGCTCAGCGCGAGATTTGCCTCTGCTTCCACCAAAGCTGCATGTATTTTGGTGCGGTCGAGTTCGAAGAGAAGCTGCCCTTTCTTGACTTTTTGGCCTTCCAGAAAATGAATGGCTTCAATGATACCAGCAGTTTCCGACTTGAGTTCCACCATTTCCTCTCCAGCAACGGTTCCGATCAGAGACAAAGTGTCAGCTACCTTTTCAACACTGGCTGCCACCGCGACCACTTGAGTCGGCCTCATGGGAGGCGGGCCTCCAGCTTTTTCTTCAGCCACCGGACCGCAACCTGTTAAAATCCCCAAGGCCAGCCCAATGCTTGTTATAGTGTGAATGAAACGCGTCATATGTCCTCTATCCTAAGGCACCACCGAAGGACAATGCGTTCATGCCCACGATAGATCAGGGGGCATACTCTTGAGGGAAAAAGAAGCGCATGCAAGATCATTCGATCACGCAAAGAGACGAGGAGGAACTTTGAAAAACAAAGTCTGAGTTGTGGCAGCGAGTCGCTTCAAGCCAGAGCAGCATTATTGAGTGCGCAACCAAGCTCTTGAGGAATCAAGGGGCGGTAATCACTCCCCCCATGCGCCCCGCTAGATGGAGCGAGTGGGATCCAGAAAATACAATATGATTCCCACAGTTAAAAAACCTATCATCAATATCAAATCCATTTGAACTCATTCCGTTCTTGTTGCCACCGAATTACACGTTATTCAATGACCCAGTGCTCTCACCCCTTAAAACGCATATGCCCAACTACACTTAGAAAACGTTCTCAGTTGACTAGGCTAGCCATTTTTTAAGATTTATTTTTTTAAAAAGAAGGAGCGATGGTTTCCCTATATCTCCACTGGGAGACGCGAAATAATTTCCAGGTGAATGGGTTTTTATTGTGGTTGACACTCGTCAAACTCGCACGAAAAACCATCGCTCACGATTCATTCAATCGTCGTTTTTCAATGTTGGATGAAAAAGAACTGATTCATAGGATTAGAGCATTTACTGTGCCGTATTATTTATAAGAAAATAAAAACACAACATACACCTCTGGAATGTGTTACGCTTTTACTGCATTTTAAAGTATCCTAGCGCAAAAGACGCCAAAGCGCACAAAAATCAACAATGGTTCTGGTATTTCACTCATCTGCAACAAACGTGGCTCCTTCAATTTCTGAGCGCAGGAATGAGGGGAGGTTTCCTGGGTTCAACTGCAGTACCATTGTGTGCTCTCCAGCTGGAAGACTGGTGGACAACTCACTCTTATATTCAAACTCCCGCCCATCAATCCACAGGCGAGTGTCATCATTGGCGTTGATTTTGAGCGTCACACGCTCTCCTGTCGTTTCGAATGAAGCCGTCGCCATCAGCCCGATCAAGCTGGTAACCTGGTTGATATTTCTCAGTCGCAGGGCTTGTGCCATGATGGGCTGCAACAGCCGCCCATCCACCAGAGTATCGGCGGGATTCCAGGCGGAACCTGAAGTATCCCCAATAATACGCTCAATGCCAAATTGTTCATCCGTATGACGCCCTGCACGCAATTTCCAGCGACGCGCCACATTGTTTCTTGCGGCATCAAATGGGCCTGATTCACCCAGCTTGGAAAGGAAACTCAATAAATCGTGTTTGTCCTGATCTGCAAGTGCCTCCAGTAAACCCGCAGGCATCATGGAAGCTCCCATGGTTTTTTCACTGACATCCTGTTTGGCAACAGAAACGATCTGATTAACGGCATTTCTCAAAAAGTATTCGTCCCCGTTTTCTGACTGCAATATGCCACTGTATTCTTCTCCATCGTTGGTCTCAAGAATCACGGAGTGATAGCCTTCCTTGATCTTGGCATTGGGGGCGATCAGGGACTCGACCAGATAATCTGTTGGCGCACTGGCACCAATCGAAGTCAAATCCGGCCCTACCCGTCCACCGACACCTCCAATGGCGTGACAGGCAACGCATCCCAGCTCAGGCCTGCGATAAACAGTCTCTCCCCGTGCGGGATCTCCTTTACTCTCTGCCAAGTCAGCCATCTTCAAGAAAGAGTCGGGATTCACACTGTTTTGATCGCTCATCAACTGACCAACCTTTTCGATTGCCAACAGGAACTCAGGCTCATTGCGGCCAGCTTTTTGAACACTCCTGATGCCTGCCTGTGCCGCTTTGCGACTGAGTGAAATATTTTTGATCGCTGATTTCATCACACTCAGCACCTGACGCCTTTGAATCAAATAAGTCCAGAGAGCTTCAAGCTCGGCTTCCGATTGAAGTTCATTGAGTGTTTCCCATACATGAGGCAGGGCCGCATCAGGCTTGGTCACAGCCAGCGATTGTGTCGCCAGGCGTCGGATGGACTCGGGCTGATCCTGAGTGATCAGCAGCTTCAGGGAATTCCATGCGTCGTCTCCGCCAATGGCGCCCAATGCCAGAACCGCACGCCCGCGCACCTGTTCTTGTGCTCCATTATTTTTGGCAGTGGCCATCAGGGCATTGAGCGCACCTGCAAATTTCCATTCCCTTACCAGATCAAGTGCCGCGATCTGGACTTCTTGATTGGAGTGATTGAATAGCCGGGCAATGCGAGCCTGATGTCCAGTGGGTTTCAGCCGTCGCAAGCGAGATGCATCATTCAGCGCGCTCAGGCATTTCAAAACAGCAGTCTCATCACGCGCATCATCCTGCACAATCTCAATCAAGCGATTCAATTGACTGACGGTACCCGCCTTGGCAATCAGGCTTGTCCAGGGTCCATCCATCAGTTCATCACTTGTCCTGGCGGCAATCAAGGGCTCCAGCACTTTACTCGCTTTGTCCGGCTCGATGGAACTAAGCCCGAATTCGAGTTCAGCCTCTTTTCCAATAGGATCCCAGGTGCCGTTTTGAATCGATTGTATCCATGGATCTACCAGATCATTGATGGTTAACCACAGTCCGTAGTCCAGGAAACGATCCATGGGGTGTTGCAACACGGACAAAGCCAGAGCTGCGGCATTGCCTGTCCTTGAATGCGATAATGCGCGAAGTGCCTCCAGTCGCACGCGGGGATGTTTGTCACGGACAAGTTTGGCAAGCCAAACTTCAGAATTGGAATCCCCTTTCATCCAAAAGCGAAGCACCCTGACAGCCGCGGCACGAACACGGCCATCATCAGCCTGAAGAAGCTCTTCAAGCAGGGGCATGTTGACTTGATCCAGAGACTGGTGCATCCAGAGAGCCTGCAGTCGATCTTGCTCATCGTCGTGTTGCTCAGTCCAATCCCTTAAGGAGCCATGGATCGCATCTCCACGTTCCGTCAAGATCCGGCGCGCCTGCTTGCGATTATAGGCATTGGGCGACTTGAGTTCGTCCATGAGTTGCCCGTCAGACATGCCGACCAATCCCGGTCGTGGAAGTAAAGGATGATTCTTGTAGCTGATACGCCAGATACGACCCGTCACTTTATCACGCCGTGAATCACGGAAATCAACCTCACCATGCTGAATAATCGGATTGCTCCAGTCCGCGACATAAAGCGCTCCATCGGGACCAACCTTGACGTCAATGGGACGAAAGGTCGGATCAAGGGACCGGACCAGATCTCCAGCCTCCTGCGCCGCATAGCCCGCTTCATTTTCACTGATGGAAAAACGTACGATGCGGTGCGCACGGAAGTCGCAGGTAATGGCTGAACCTTGCCAGTCTTGAGGCCATTGTTCGCTTTGAATGATTTCAAGCCCACAGAACTTCGGGTAAGAGCCTGGACTGACGCTGTCAAGCAGACGCCTCCCTCCTGCATACGTAAAATACATGGCCCCCGGAACGCCGTAAGTGATCCCCTGATAGCCCGCTCCGTCGGTGACAAAGGACTGCCCGTAATCATCAAACTGATGTCCCCAGGGATTACAGAAACCACGTAAATAAACGCCAAGATCGAGATTCGAAGGACGCAGATGCAGCAATCCACCACTGTTCAACCGGACCAAGCCATTGGGCGTTTCAAGGTGACTGTGAATATAAATCGACTGATTCATATATAATTGACCGTCATGCCCCCAACGCAGTGTATGGAGAATGTGATGGGTGTCTTCGGTACCAAAACCAGAAAGGACTATCCGTTTCTCATCGGCTCGACCGTCACCATCCGTATCTTTCAAGTGCAGTAATTCAGTACTCTGCCCGACGTATACTCCCCCATCACCTGGTTCGATACCCGTTGGCATCAGGAGCCCTTCGGCAAAAACCGTGGTTTGATCCGCAATCCCATCTCGATCCGTGTCTTCCATGATGAGAATCTGGTCATTCGCCTCCTCACCCGGTTTGATCTGTGGATACAAGCTCGAACCTGCCACCCAGAGTCTGCCCTCAGGATCAAAATTAATCTGGATCGGCTTGCTCATCAAAGGGCTTTCGGCCCAGAGGGTCATTTCAACTTCCGGCGACAACTGGAATTTCCCTTGATCGGCAGCATGATCCGTTGAAAGCGTCACTCCAAGAGCTGACTTCGCTTCAGTCACGGAGGGCAAAGGTTTTCTCCAGGCAAGGGCATCCGATTCCGTCACGGAACTCTCTACCTTTACCAGTTCCCACCGATGACGCCGGGGAATGGCAAGTTGATGGATTTCCAATTCTATCTTTGCGACCATCGGATCAAACTGAGGAATTTCCACCGCATTCTGCCCCTGCTCATGTTTTCTGAACCCAAAAAG
>Ga0315331_10003503_pt1 | contig 11892 bp, 9 predicted proteins | sample M160m34915metaG_FD_203456 | JGI IMG/M metagenome (GOLD analysis project Ga0315331, IMG submission 203456) | Ammonia-oxidizing marine archaeal communities from Monterey Bay, California, United States - M1 60m 34915 | ecosystem: Environmental > Aquatic > Marine > Intertidal zone | place: USA...
GACATATGGCAGATACGGCGCAAAGAGCGCCAGCAATGTCCGCAGCGACTCCCAGAGGGTCGCCTGAGCCGATGCGCGCAGTTCCTCGGAGTATCGCTCGGGATTCCAGAACCGATCCTTCACGATTTCGACGTAGTTGTCGCAGAAGACACCCCAGAAGAAGCGCTCCAGCCCTTCTCGGCCATAAGCGTAGTCGTAGCCCTCGAACCCGTCGGTGACAGTCTTTATGGTCTTGGCGAGTTCGATCTGAACCCAACGATCCTCCACTGAACGGTCGGCGAGCGCCGGGCGTGGTGCGTTCGGGTCGAACCCTTCCAATAGGATATTGCAGAGCCGGGCCACGTTCCACATCTTGATGACCACTTTGCGGCCGGTGCGCACGTCCTTCTCGTTGAACCGCAAATCGTTTCCCAGGTGGCTGCCTGCCGCCCAGAAGCGCAGCGCATCGGCGGAATATTTTTTCATAATCGAATGTGGGTCGTAGCGATTGAAACCTTCCGCATCGGTGAATTTCTCGAGGTCCCGTTTTGAAATTTTCTTACCTTGCTCGTTCAGACCCCAACCCGAAATCATACAGTCTTTCCACGGCAAATTGTCGTGATGAAAGTGCGATTTCACGACGGTATAAAATAACCAAGTTCGAATGATTTCAAAAGCTTGAACGCGTAAGCTCATAGGATAGATCGACATATCACCCTTGCGGCCTTCGGTCCCCGCCCAGTTGGCGTTGACCAGCGGTGACAGGGAAGACGTCATCCAGGTCTCCATAACATCGCTCTCTCCCTCGAACTCTGTGCCGCCGCATTTGACGCAGCTCTCCGCCGGGCACGGCTGCTCGGCCGGATCGACCGGCAGGGTCGCTTCGTCGGCCACTACGACCTCGCCGCAGCTCTTGCAGTACCAGATCGGGAACGGCACACCATAGAAACGCTGTCGGGAAATATTCCAATCGTATTTCAGTCCGTTCACCCAATCGTCGAGACGGACTTTCATGTGCTCTGGGAACCAATTGAGTTGTTCGCTGCGCTTCAGGAATTCGTCCTTATAATCGAGCATCCGGATGAACCATTGCGGCGCCATCACAAATTCGATCGGCTGGCTCGAACGCTCCGAGACGGAAACGTTCTGCTTCACTTGTTTGGACTCGAGGATCAGCTCCTGCTCCCTCAGCGCCTTGACGATTTCCTTGCGGGCTTGCTCCACTTTCATGCCCACAAAATCACCCGCGAGCTCCGTCATCGTGCCGTCCGGCTTGATGCAGATGCGGGTATCGAGCTTGTCGTCTTTCCATTTTTTGACGTCTTCGCCGTCGCCGAAAGTACAAACCATCATCAAACCGGTGCCGAACTCCATGTCGACCTCGTCCGAGGTGCGTATCGTCACCGAGTGCCCAAAAAGTGGGATCGCCGCTTCTTTGCCTTCGAGATGTTTGTAACGCACATCGTTCGGGTTGAAATAGAGCCCAACGCAGGCCGGAATTAGCTCGGGCCGCGTGGTCGAAATAACCAGCGGCTGACCGGTATCGACCGACTTGAATGCGATATCGTGTAGTTGCCCGTTCCGCGTCAGCGTATCCACATCCGCTTGCGCTAGGGACGTCTCGAAATGCGTATCCCAGATGACTGGGGAATCGTCCCGATATAGCAACCCCTTCTCATAAAGATCGATAAAGGATTTCTGCGAAGTGCGTTGGCAATGCGGGTCGATAGTCGAGTATTTAAGCGACCAATCAACAGAGAGGCCGAGATTACGCCACATCTCTTGGTAGGTCTTGGCGCCCTTCGCCGTCTCTTGCATGCAGAGCTCGCGGAATTTCTCGCGCGTGATGTTGTTTTTATTGACATTGTAGGTCTGCTCGACAAACCGTTCTGTTGGCAGGCCGTTATCGTCAAAACCCATCGGGTAGAAGACGTTAAACCCCTGCATGCGCTTATAGCGAACGACGAATTCCGCCTGGGCATAAGACATGGCGTGGCCAACGTGAAGGTGCGCCGCCGAGACATAAGGAGGCGGCGTGTCGATCGAGAACAGCTCCTTGCTGTCGCCGGGGGCGTAATCGTATAGCTTCTCGCCCTCCCAGACCTCCCAGCAATCACCCTCGATTGCTTCGTGGTCGAAATCTTTCTCGATCAAATCTTGTACGATTTTCGTCATATCTCGCCCACAAATAGGAGTAGGTCGCGCAATGAGTTGCGCGAAGCGTGTTTTTTACGAAGCTATTGGCGGTGAATCAAGGGGACGGGTTGATATATAAATTAACAAAGCCTAGAGGATGAAGTCTCCGAGAAGAACCTCCAACCTGCAAGCGATTTCGCTAGACCCTCTTCGGCTCGCCGGAGATATATCGTGTGTTGATTTCCGCTTCGTTTCCGTCCGGATCGATCATGAAGAGCACTCGTATCTTCCGCTTCTCACCATAGGGGCCGGGGGTGAAGTATCTGCCGCCATCAAGCTTCGCCAAAATCTCGTCGATTTATTCTTACATCACGGTCAACGCGAAATGTAGGGGGCCGCCGCCCTGGTGGCGACCGGTGTGGTTCTCAATCTGAAGCACGAGATGTCCGCGTTCCAACTGCAGATAAGTGCGCTCACCGTCCTGCTTGTCCAATGGGATCCCGAGAATGCCGTTATAGAACTCTATGGCCCTCGCCATATCCTCAGTATGATTTTTCTCTAGCGGACGTTCGTCTCCGCCAGGATTTTTCCGAGAGCACCTTCGAGGCTCGCAACACTGCGATCGATGTTCTGGAGCTTATCAAGCCCGAACAATCCGAGCCGAAAAGTGCGGAAATCATCGCTTTCATCGCATTCGAGCGGTACCCCAGCGGCGATCTGCAATCCTTCAGCGGCGAAGCTGGAACCGTTGTGGATATCCACCGCATCCGTATAGCTGACAACGACGCTCGGCGCCTTGAAGCCATCCGCCGCGACGCTCTTAAAGCCGTTACGCTCCAGCATCGCACGGACCTTGTCACCCAGTTCCTGCTGTTCGGTGCTGATCTTGTCGAAACCGTAGGCCTCGGTCTCCTTCATGGTTGCATGGAATTGCGCCAAGGCGTCCGTTGGCATGGTCGCATGATATGCGTGGCCCCCACCCTCATAGGTCTCCGTGATCGAGAGCCATTTTTTCAGGTCACAGGCGAAACTACTGCTTGTCGTGCCGTCGATAGCGGTGCGCGCGCGCTCGTTCATCATGACGAGAGCAGCGCAAGGCGACGCACTCCAACCCTTTTGCGGGGCGCTGATTAGGATATCGACCCCGGCGGCCTCCATATCAACCCAGATCGTCCCTGACGCTATGCAATCCAGCACAAACATGCCGCCGACCTCGTGCATCGCATCGCCGATGGCGCGCATGTAAGCCTCGGGAAGGATCATGCCGGCAGACGTTTCCACATGTGGCGCGAAGAACATATCGGGCTTCTCGGCCTTGATCGCGGCCACGATCTCGTCGATCGGCACCGGCCCATACGAGGGCGTCGGACCGTCATCGCTCGGCCGCGCTTTCATCACGATGCTTTTCGAAGGGATCTTCCCAGCGTCGAAAATTTGCGTCCAACGGAAGCTGAACCAGCCGTTGCGCAGCACCATGCATTTCTTTTCGGTCGCGAACTGCCTGGCTACAGCCTCCATGCCGTAGCTGCCGCCACCAGGTACGATCGCCACCGAGGTCGCATTGTATACCGTCTTCAAGGTCGCCGAAATATCCCGCATGACGCCTTGAAACGACTGCGACATATGATTCAAGGAACGGTCCGTGAAGACAACTGAATATTCGAGAAGACCGTCAGGATCGACGTCCGGGCGAATGCCTGGCATTAAATTTCTCCCGCTACCAAAGCCCATCAGGCCCGGCGCATGCGCGTTGGTGATGAGGCAGATTTTGTGTGTGAATTTCGATTTTCAACCGGCTACGCAGATGTAATCTCCTTTCCTCGGCGATTTGTACACGCGGTAAATTGTCACTACGCAGCGGGCACTCATCTGGCAGCCTCCTAGAAGCGATGGAAACGATGGGGCATTCAATGGCCGACCCACAATTTGGATTTATTGGACTTGGCGCAATGGGTGAGCCCATGGCAAGCAATATTGCAGAGAAAGGCCATGCGATGATCGTCCACGATATCGCAAGCCCCGCGGATCGGGCCCCCGAAGGCGCTGAAATCGCGCAATCGAACTGCGAGATCGTGCGGCGCGCCAAGGTGATTGCCCTTTCGCTGCTGACCGTTGATGCCAACAGATCCGCCATAGAAGAAATCACCAAGGCGGTCACGCAGGCAGTGTAAACGTCGATACGTGCACCATCGGCCCGACGGCTGCCGCGGAAAATTCGCGATTTTTTAAAGCAGTCAGTATCGCTCATGTCGATAGCCCTGTCTCCGGCATGAAGTCCGGCGCGGCGGCCGGGACATTAGCGAGTATGACGTCCGGCAGCGAGGACGCTATCGAGCGTGCCCACCCCCTAATCGAGGGGTATTCCCGCGTTCTCTAACGGGTTGGCACTAAGCCGGGCCAAGGACAGCGTTTGAAAGTCGTCAATAACGCCCTCTTTATCGCCGGCTTGGTTATCACGTCGGAAGCGCTTTCCTACGGCGAGAAAGGCGACCTCAACTTAGACACCATGCTTGAGTTAGTGAATGCCAGCTCTGGCCAAAACTTCTCGACCGCGCAGCTCTTCCCCGCTTATGTCGCAACCGGGAAGCATGATGATGCCGGAGCAGCGGCGCGTATTATCGAAAAGAACATGAGGCTTTTCGTAAGGGATCGCGATCCGATGATACTGTCAATGGAACCATAGAAGCCACTTATGAAAGGCTCTTGAGCTTCGCCGAAAGCGGGCCCGACAGAGATATGGCTTGGATGTATCCCTATATTCGCGACGAAATTAAATAATCAAACAGGCCGCGACCCTTTCAAGAGAATACGCTGATGGAGACGCTTCTGCCCCACGGGATAGTCGACATTCACCGCATGTACTAGGCACCGGTTGTCCCAAAGCAATAGGTCCCCAACCCGCCATTCGTGGTGATATTGATTGGCCGGCTTGATGATCTGGGAATAAACCTCGTCAAGTACCGCATCGCTCTCGTCTCGCGCCCAATCGATAATTCTATCTGTTCTATTCGCATTAAAATACAATGATTTACATCCGGTATCCTCATGTGTTCTTACAAGAGGATGGATAACTTCTGGCGTCTCGTCGATCTCCTGCTGAGTGCGTTTTTTCGGGCGGCCCGACGCGCGCTCGGTATCGTAGCCATGAACCGCCTTCAGCCTCCCGATCTGCGCCTTCTTTTCGTCCGGTAGATCCTCATAGGCCTTGCGCGTATTGCAGAACTTCGTCTGTCCCCCTGCGTCGGGAATTACGATGGATTGCAACATCGTCGCCTTGGCCGGGGTCTCGAAATAGGAATCATCTGTATGCCAACCGGACAACCGCACACGTGTCAGGTCGTCGGGCTTGTCGTCGGCGCTTTTGTAGGTGCTATCCAGGACTGAGACCTCCGGAGCCTCCCCATGGCGCTGAGTGCGGATCAACTGCAGTTGCGGCTCTCCGAAATAGCGCGCTACGCGTGCGAAGTCGCTTGGCTCCAGCGGATCGGATCGGAAGCACAACAGATGATGATCGAAGAATGCCTCCTCGACCGCCTTCACGTCTTCCCCTGAGAGAGGATTGGTCAAGTCGGCGCCGATCACTTCCGCGCCGAGCGCATCACAAAGAGGGCGAATTTCTATGGCCATGGTAGTTTGCTCCGTGTTCCCTACCTTAAAATCTATGCTGCTCTTTCACTCCCGCAAGCGAAGGCTGACACCATGAAGATCACGGGCTGCGAAATCCTCCATTGTGACGCTGGTTGGCGCAATTTCTCGTTCCTTAAATTGCAAACCGACCAGGGCCTTACCGGCATCTCGGAATATAACGAGAGTTACGGCTCCAAGGGCCTCACCGCAGTGATCGAAGCCCTGGTGGAAAGCATCGAAGGTGACGACCCGCGCCGCCACGAGCGGGTCAGCCAGAAACTCTACGCCATGACCCGCCAAGCTCATGGCGGTCTGAACCAACAGGCCATCGCCGCCATCGAAAACGCGATGCTCGACGTGAAGGCGAAATCCCTCGACGTGCCGGTCTACGACCTTCTCGGCGGCGCGGTGCGGACCGAACTGCCACTCTACTGGTCGCATTGCGGCACCTACCGGATGATCGAAGCCAACGCCAAGGCGATGGGGCGCAGGGTATTTACCGGATTGGACGACGTGATCGAATTAGGAGCGGAAGCGAAGGAGCGCGGATTCGCGGCACTCAAGACAAATATATTCCGCTTCGGCGAGACCCCACCCCTGCACTTTCCGGGTTTCGGACGTAAGGACGGATGGCCGGAACTGAACGCGGACAAAAGCCTAATCGACGGGTTGCGGGCGCAATTAGGTGCCTTTCGCGAGGGTGCCGGCCCGTATATGGGCATCCTGCTCGACCTCAACTTCAACTTTAAGACTGAAGGATACCTGCAGGTTTGCCGCAGTCTCGACGATCTCGGCCTGTTCTGGTTCGAGATCGACCTCTACGACCCAGAATCGCTCCGTCATATCCGCAACAGTCTGCAAACACCCATCGCCTCCTGCGAATCCCTCTTCGGGTTGCGGGGCTTTAAGCCGTTCCTCGACAACTACTCGATGGATGTCGCCATCGTCGATGTGCCATGGAACGGGATTTGGACGTCGCTGAAGATCGCCGCGATGTGCGAAGCGCACGAGATCAATTGCGCACCGCATAACTTCTACGGCCACATCTCAACCCTAATGAGCGCGCATTTCTGTGCCGCCATCCCGAATTTCCGGATCATGGAGATCGACATCGACGATGTCCCCTGGAAGGACGAGATCGTCACCAACCCGCCGGTCATCGAAAACGGCGTGTTACAGGTGCCGACAGGGCCAGGCTGGGGCAGTGAGCTGGATGAAAAGGTAATCGCCGCCCATCCGCCGAAATAACCTGCTCGTCATCCCGGACGCAGTATCGATCCGGAATTACTGCCTGAGCCTGCAAAAGGTAGATCCAGATCAGCGTCATTCTCAGGCAATAATTCCGGGTTCGCTTCGCGCCACGGAATGACGGTATGAATAAAAGTGAGTAAGCTTCGCTCCTACTAACGAATTGCGGATTCCTTATGACTGCTCCTGACGCCTCCTGGCCCGTCTTTCGCGAAAAGACCGGGCACCTCCCCGACGGCACCGTATATGTCATCCGCGTGCCGGAAAAGTGGAACGGATTACTGATCCGCGATCTCGATTTCGCGAGCGGGCTCGTCAATCCGGAGAGGGTAGACCGCTTCTGTGACATGGCTGCGCGAGGCTACGCCATTGCTGGAACGGCGCGTCATCGCTTGCGCCAATGGCAATACGACCCAGCGCGTGAGATCACTAATCACGACCGCCTGCTGGATCTGTTCGAAGCTAACTACGACACTCCCAAACGTGTCCTACAGTACGGTTGCTCAGGTGGCGGGCATTTGGCGCTCGCGATCTCGGAAAATTTTCCAGAGCGGGTTGACGGGGTTGTCGCCCTCGCCGCCCATGTACCGGTCTGGCTGATGAATACCTTTCTCGATGGATGGTTCGTGCTCAAGGTGCTACTGACGGAATACTACGTCGGCGCCGGTCTCGGCCGCGCCGGGGACTTGGTGATCGCAGAATTACCGAACGACGGCAGCGCTCACCCGACCGGTCATGGCATGGAAGGCAAAATACCGGACGCCTGGCGCAAAGCCTTCACGGCGGCGCACTCGGACGGGCTTGGCCGGGCCCGCATCGCCCTCGCCTTCGCGCTTGGCCAATGGGGGGCGTGGGTCGCGGACGACACGCCGCAGCCCGCTCTCGACGATGCGGAGGCCCTACAAGAGGCTATGTACCACTCTGCCCTGCGTCTAGCGCAAAGCCCCGGCGGAGAGGCTCGAATCATGTTCGAGAACGCAGCCCAGGGCCAACAGCTCTCATGGAACACAGATGTCGATTACGGTGCATTTCTTGAGAACGCCAATCCAGCGCTACGGCACGCGGTCGAGACACTTTACAACAAGGCGGACGGGGACCTAGCCGGCGACCTGGAACGATTGGCGAAGACCCCGCGAATTGCAGCTTCCTCCCATGCGCTCGATTTCTGGGCCGCTCCTGGGCGCACCACAATAGGCCAACCGAAAATCCCAGTGATGCGGCTCCATATGGTCGGCGATTACCAAATCCCCTACACGCTGATGTTGGGCTATATCGACGCCGTCCGGGCCAACGGCTGCGGAGAGCTGGTGCGTACCGCACTAGTGCGCACAACCGGACACTGCAATTTCGCCACTGCCGAAAGCGCCGTCGCGATAGAAACAATGCTTGCGCGGTTGGAAACGGGAGATTGGCCTGACACCAGCGCTGAGGCTCTCAACGCGCGGGCAACAGTGCTTGATGCGGGCGATAGCGCGCGTTTCATGGAAATAGACGGGTATGAAGCGCCTCATTTTAACCGAACTTGGGTGCCGGGGTAGCTCCCAAAACCGTCATTCCGGACGCAATCGCGATCCGGAATTATAGCCTGAGACTAATCCTCGAAATAGCCAGGGCAATGCTAAACTCAGGCTATAGTTTCTTGCCGCGGAATGACGGAGATTTGGTCGTATACTGCGTATTATCGCCCAGCCCGCACCAATTTTCCTGGTAACGCGCCCGTATGTTCGCCGCGCTCGAAGACTGTCTCGCCAGCGACCATGGTGGCAGCATAACCGTCAACACCTTGAACCAACCGCTTCCCGCCCGCCGGCAGATCATTCACCAGATGCGGCGGATGGATACGTAGCCCCGCGTGGTCGATCACGTTGACGTCGGCCCGCAGCCCCGGCGCGAGGCGGCCTCGATCCTTAAATCCATAAAAATCGGCAGTCTCCGCGGTTTGCGCCTTTACCACCGTCTCCAGCGGCAGGCCCGGCCCGCGTGAACGATCGCGCGCCCAGTGGGTTAGCAGATATGTCGGCATGCTGGCGTCGACGACCGAGCCGCAATGTGCCCCGCCGTCGCTCAACCCCGACAGGGTCGCCGGGTCGAGCAGCATTTCCCGAACGTCGGACAGATCGCCCGCGACATAGTTCGTAACCGGGCAATACAGGAACCGGTCGAGGCCTTCGATGATGTAGTCGTAGGCGACTTCCTCCACGGTGCGGTTGCTCTTGGCTGCAATGTTGACCACGCACCGCTCCTCGGAAGGTTCGTAATCCGCATCTGGGCCGAAGGTGTACATCCGGTCCCAGCGCGTAATGGCGCGTACGCGGGACGGCGATAGTCGGTCCATCGCTGCCTCCGACATTTCCGCCTTCAAAATACGCTCCCGCACGGCAGGATCACGCATCCGCGCAAGGCGATCTTCCGCCGACAATGATCGGAGCTCTTGAAAGGCCGCGTTAGCGGAGAACGGTGTGAGTGTCGCACCGACGCCGAGCAGCACACCAACCGGACGGCAGGCCACCTGCCCGGAGAGCGGCGCCCCCGCTGCCCGGGCCTTATGAATACCAGATATCAGGCGTTGCCAGCGCGTCGGGTCACTGATGTTCTGGGTGATTAAGAACCAGACCGGGCGTCCCGTCTGCCGCGCCAGATCCGTGAGCCAGGCCATCTCGGCTTCCTCATTCTCGAACTCGGTGTTGATGCCGAAAGCGCCGTGATCAAATCCGGCTAAAGCGGAGCCGATACCCATCATCTCGTCGACCTCGGAATAGCGGCTTGGCACGAACCCGCCCGACAGAGTCTTGTGCGAATTGGTGAGCGAGGTCGTAAAGCCGAACGCCCCGGCGGCGAGCGCTTCCGCGGTCAGCGCCTTCATCGCAGCGATATCCTCCGCCGTTGCTGGCTCCAGATTGATCGCCCGCTCTCCCATCACATAGACACGAAGCGGCAGGTGGCCGAGCTGAGCGCCGACATCGATGGTGCGCGGCTGGCGCGCCAAGGCATCGAGGAATTCGGGGAAACTCTCCCAGTCGTAGGTGACACCTTCCTCAAGCGCGGTGCCCGGGATTTCCTCTATCGCCTCCATCAGGTCGATCAGCTCGCGATGATGCTCCGGCTTCACTGGTGCAAAGCCGACACCGCAATTCCCAAACACCGTCGTGGTGACCCCATGCCAGGAGGATGGCGCCAAGATTGGGTCCCAAGTCGCCTGCCCATCGTAATGGGTGTGCACATCAACCCAACCAGGTACAACCAGCAGACCATCCGCATCGATCTCGCGCGTGCCCGGCCCAGCTTTGCCACCGACCTCGACAATCTTTTCGCCCTCGATCGCGATATCGCCCGTATAGGGCGCTTCGCCGTTGCCGTCGACAATGGTTCCGCCGCGTATGACCGTATCATGCATCGCACTCTCTCCCGAATGTCCCGTCGAAGCCCCAAGCACGGGGCGTTACCAGGAATTTATAACGCATGCGAAGAAGGCAATAGTGCCACAATCCGGCGGCATGTCATCCAAGCATGAGAAGCCACCTCGCTCGTCCCTTCCAAATTCCATATACTGTCGCCGCAATTCAACGGAGCCCGATCAATGCCTGAACCAATCCCCGGCCCGGACGGCCAACCACGCTGCAGCTGGTGCATCGTCACGCCGGAATACGTCCGCTATCACGATACCGAATGGGGCTTCCCCGTCACGCACGACCAACGTCTGTTTGAGAAAATCTGCCTCGAGGGATTTCAATCCGGCTTGAGCTGGCGGACCATCCTGACCAAGCGTGAGGACTTCCGCCGCGTTTTCCATGGCTTCGACTACGACCGCGTCGCCAAATTCACCGAGAAGGACGTGGAGCGCCTTCTCCAAGACGCCTCGATCATCCGCCATCGTGGCAAGATCGAAGCCACAATCAACAACGCCAAACGCGCCCAAGAGATGATTGCCTCCGAAGGCTCGATCGCCGCCTATTTCTGGAGTTTTGAGCCAGACCCAGCGACCGCCCCGGCGCCGCAGACAATCACGACTTCACCCGAATCTATCGCCATATCAAAAGATCTCAAGAAACGCGGCTGGAAATTTGTCGGACCCACAACCATCTTCGCCTTCATGCAGGCCATGGGTCTGATCAACGACCACATGGAGGGCTGCATTACGGGCGCGGAAGTCGCGCGTGTACGCAAGACGTTTAAACGGCCGGGGACATAGTTATCCGTCTCGCGGACCCAATTTAACGCCGGCCATTTCCTCATACAGTGTTATCAGAGCACTACCATCATTCTTGTTCAGCCCCGCCGCCCGAGCCATCTGGTAGACCTGCTGCGAAGCCGCGGCCATGAACATCGGCACGCCGAGCGCCTTCGCGAACGCTGTCTCTAGCTCCTGATCTTTGTAGGAGATATCAATGGTGCCGCCGGGCGAGAAATCACCGCTGAGATAGCGCGGCGCGGCTGCCTGAAAGCTGTTCGAATTTCCCGTACTCACGCCAATGACATCGACCATCTGCTGCGGATCAAGCCCCGCCTTGGCGCCGAGTGCCATTGCCTCAGCGATTACCACCTTTGTCACCTGAGTGATCATGTTGTTGCAAAGCTTCATGGCCAGCCCATGCCCGATCTCGCCCATATGGAAGACATTCGCCGAAATCGCCTCGAAATAAGGCCGACAGGCTTCAACGACTGACGCGTCGCCGCCGACGATCACCGACAGCTCGCCGGATACCGCGCGCGGCACTCCTCCACTGACCGGCGCGTCGAGCATCCGGATGCCCTTCTCCGCCAAGATATCGTGCAATTCCTTCACCATGATCGGGTCGACCGTGGCGCTGCAAACGAAGGTGTCGCCCGCCTGCGCGCCCTCCAGGATACCACCGTCCCCCAGCACCACGTTGCGGATCTGCTCCGAAGTCTCGACGATGCAGA
>Ga0315331_10003505_pt1 | contig 11890 bp, 9 predicted proteins | sample M160m34915metaG_FD_203456 | JGI IMG/M metagenome (GOLD analysis project Ga0315331, IMG submission 203456) | Ammonia-oxidizing marine archaeal communities from Monterey Bay, California, United States - M1 60m 34915 | ecosystem: Environmental > Aquatic > Marine > Intertidal zone | place: USA...
TCGATACGGCTATCGCCTAAACATCCAATTTGCCTTCCATACTGGCTGTCGTTCACCAGTTTTTGCACCATAAGCGTGTGCAGCGGATCTGACGGCGCGTGCATGCTTTTCCTGCCACCCTACAGCCCGGACCTCAATCCAATCGAGTTGGCGTTCTCGAAGATCTAGGCGGTTCTCAGAAAAGCCGCTTGCTGCACCGTCCATCATCTCTGGGACGCCATTCGAGACGCTATCGACGCTATAACGACAAAGGAGGCCCGAAGCTTCCTCACTGCATGCGGCTATGGGTCGGAATGATCCGAATCGGCTTTAGAACTTATTCGCAGTAGCCCAAGTCTCGCTGTTATTCCGATTGTTGTTCTAACATCATTAAATAATGATGTTGATGTTTCGGTTTGCTATAGCGCGCGGCGCGCGCTCGTATTTTATGGAACCGCTGACATTGTCTCAAATGGCTGCATTCGTTGAGGCGATAGCGAATTACTAGTTCCGTTCCTGCAGATAGCCTTCGAATCCCATATAAGCAATTGCGGCGCGGCTTAGACTGCTGCAGGCCTTTCAACTAGCCACATGGCGAGGCTGTGGGCTGCTATGGCTGCGATAATCAGTCCACCACCAAGCAAAGTGGCTTCAGTCGGCGTTTCCTCCAGTGCCATCCAGACCCAGAGCGGTCCAAGTGCTGTTTCCAGCAGCATCAACAGTCCTACTTCAGCGGCGGGCAAACGCCTTGGGCCGATCGTAATCAACGTGAACGCGATCGGTAGAATAAAAACGCCGACGGCAATCAATGCTGGCCAGTCGCCATCTGCCGGCTGCAGTGTATCGGCCATGAACCCGCAGATCACCGCAGAGAGGATGGATGAGAGGCCGAGCGCTGGCGTCATATTGCAATCTCGACGCACGCGCCCAATTATAAGGAAACCTGCGATTGATACGGCTGCGATCAGAGCGCTGAGATTGCCAGCAGACGTGCCATCTGAAAATCCGGCATCAAAGATAATGGCAATCCCCGCAGCGATTGCCAGGGCTGCTGCCCATGTCCGTAGCGGTGGCCGTTCGCCAAGGAATGCAGCAAAGATAGCAGCGAAGACTGGTGCCGTCGCCAGGATGGTGAGTGTTTCAGCAACAGTGCTGTGGGTCAGTGCATAGACAAATCCCAAATTGCTGATCGTCATACATATTGCCGCCGGTGCAAGCGCCCAGCCAATGGCGCGAATGTCGCCAGCAAGCTTCCAGCGCCGAATAATCAACAGGCCACCCATGATTGTTATGCCCATCAGGAGAAGACGCCAGAACGCCGCCGTCCAAAGGTCGGACTCCAGAAAACGGAATAGCAGGGCGTCTGGCGAAAGCACGACGGCACCTAGGCCAGTCAGCAGGGCGCCTATCCAATAGGTCCGCCTATCGTTCATCGCCTGCAGCCTTCAATTAGGAACCCGGCTGCCGAAATAGCAGCGAGGATAGCAACGAAGATAAATCCGGCCTCATATCCGCCAGTCGTCGCGGCCAATAGTGCAAAGCCGGCAGGGCCGATAATCGCGCCGGAAAGCGTCAAGGCCATGGCACCGGACGTTGCGAGAGATACGCTGTCCTTGGGCGCTGCCGTCGCGACCGTCGCCAGATAGACGCCGTTCCAGCTGGCTGCAGATGCACCAAACAGGATTGCGATGGCAGTTGCGCCTGCAATCCCAAACTCTGGGTCGAGCAATGCAGCGGCGCAGGCTGCGGTGATTATAAACCCGCCGATAATCGCCATAGTATTTGCAGCACCAATTTTATCCGCACACCAGCCCCATCCAACGCGAGCGAACATGCTTGTGATCAGGGCGAAGGCTAGGGTGCGGCCTGCCGCTTGCGGTTCTATCGCCATGCTTTCAACCAGCACTGTTACGTATCCCGCGGTGAAGCAGAACTGGGCCGCCGAATAGGCCATGCTGAGCAGGCAGAGCCGTAATATAGTGGGCGTGCGAATGACGAAGAGGAGCGGGGCGAGCAAGCTGGATTTTGCATCTGCCCTGCCTTGTCGGTCATCATCCATGTCCCGCCGCCATGGTTGAAACGCGAGCGCCATCAGGAGTGCGACTGCCGCCAGCCCAAGCATTGTCGTTTGCCAACCGCAGGTACTGGCCAACCAGGGCGCAGTCAGCCCAGCACCCGCCACGCCCAGCGGAACACTTGTCTGCTTCATGGAGAATACACGACCACGCATGGCTTCTGGTGTCAGCTTGGCTAGGAGGTGCGAACTTGCCGGGTTCGCCAAGCCATACCCGGCACCCAGCGCCAATGCAGCAGGCAGTAAAGCGGGCAGCGCGCCTGTCGCCAGCAGCCCTAAGCCAAAAGCAGCAAGACAAAGCATGAACTGGCTCGCCCGCATGGCCCCATAGCGTCGCACAGCTCGGCTTGCCGTTAGTGCAGCCAGAATGGCACCTGCATTAGCGAGTGCTGCGAAATACCCTACGAAATCAGGGTCAACCTGCAGGTCCGGTGCTACGATCGGTGCCAGCACAGACATTTGTTGCGCCGCGAGCACCACCATTGCCTGGATCAGCAACATCGCCACCAGGGCACGCCATACTGCGGCCATCAGATTAGTCCGGTCATGGGTGGATTAGGCCTGTCGCTCAAGAATGACATTACCCAGACGATCAACCCTTGCGGAAAGTTCCGGCTCGATAAAGATTGTGGCGTCTGGTTGCTCCAGGACTGCAGGGCCGGCGATGACAGCGCCAACTGGAAGTGCGAGGCGGTCGTAGATCGTGGCGTGTGTCCATGCACCGTCGACATATACGGGACGGTTAGCTGTCCTAGCTGTACCGATATCGCCGCCTTCTGGTGCGAGTTTTGTAAGGTCAAATCGCGGGCGGGCACCAATGACAGCAGCGCGCAAGTTCATTGCGCGGATGATAGGTCCATCCAGTAAGCGGCCATATTGCCTGAGATATGCAGCTTCAAATGCGGATTGGACGATGTCAGCGTTAATCTCCAGCCCGGATGGATCATCCGTGGAAGCAATTCGAACCGGGATTGCATGGGTTTGGCCTTGATAGTGCATATCCAGTTCTACCTCGATCCAGCGGGCCTCCAACGCTACGCCCGCATCATCAAGCGAAGCTGTCCCATCACGCCAATATCCAGCGATAGCGTCTGTCAGCGTGGATGTATCCAGGCTCGGTAATGGCCGGTTAATTGTTTGCACGAAGTCATGCCGCATATCTGCAATGACGCATCCTAATGCTGACAATATGCCCGGATAGCGCGGGCTGATGGCGCCAGCGAGGCCTACCTCGTTCACAAGGGCACCTGCATGCAAGGCACCGCCCCCACCGAACGGCATAGCCAGGAAGGATTTCGGGTCATGGCCGCGTTCAATTGAAACCAGGCGGATGGCACCGGCCATGCGCGCATTAGCCAGCCGAATAACAGCTTCTGCGGCTTGTTCAGGGTCGAGCCCAAGTGGATCACCAATCGTTGCTTGCAGAGCCTTGCGTGCGGCCTCTGTATCCAGACGCGAAAGTTCGCCACCGATGGGGCGCTCAGGATTAATGCGGCCTAAGACGATATTGGCGTCTGTGACCGTTGGCCGTGTGCCACCCTTGCCATAGGCGACCGGGCCCGGATCAGCACCTGCCGATTCTGGCCCAATACGGAGCATGCCGCCGGCATCCACCCAGGCGATGGAACCACCGCCAGCGCCGATGGTCACGATCTCCACCATGGGCGCGCGCGCAGTCATGCCAAAATCGATGGAGGCTTCAGCCGCGAGCGCTGTTTGCCCGTCTGCGATTAAGGAAACATCGAAACTGGTGCCGCCCATGTCACAAGCGATGATGTTTGGATATCCGGCAGCGACGCCAACGCGCTGTGCCGCGACAACGCCAGCTGCGGGACCGGAGAGAGCGGTGCGGATTGGCGCGCGGGCTGACTCCTCAGCAGTCATCAATCCACCATTGGACTGCACAATCAGCAGCCGTGCGTCGCCGCCTTCGGCCAAAGCATCATGCAGGCGGCTGATATACCGGCCCATACTTGGCTGCAGGTAGGCGTTCAGGACAGCGGTAGATGTGCGCTCAAATTCCCGAATCTCAGGCAAAATATCTGTCGCAGCAGTAATATGCGCGTTCGGCCAAACGCGGGCGACGGCGGCGCGGGCGCGTTGCTCATTCTCAGGGTTGGCATAAGCGTTTACGAAAGCGATTGCGACGGACTCGCACCCGGCCTTGGCTAATGCGCGAGCAGCAGCTTCGACGCCAGCTTTATCAACGGCCTGTTCGACCGTTCCATCCGCCAGTGTGCGTTCGCGCACTTCTAATCGGTCCTGCCGTGCGGCGAGAGGCTTGAATGTTCCCCGCAAGCCCCAGGTGTGCGGGCGGTCGCGGCGCCGCATCTCCAGGACGTCTCGGAAGCCTTCTGTGGCGATGAGGCCAGTGCGAGCACCTTTGCGTTCCAGCAGTGCGTTGGTGCCGACCGTCGTGCCGTGAACCACGGTGCCGATGTCCGCCAGTGGCGCTGCCAGGCCAAGGCCGCGCAGGAAACCGACAGATTGATCTGTGGGCGTAGATGGTGTTTTCGCAGTCAGTACCTGACCGGTCGTCTGCTCCAAAGCAAACACGTCGGTGAAGGTGCCGCCAACATCAACACCAATGATCCAACGCGGGCCGCTCATGTGTTTGGCTCCACGCCATAGGCATTTCGTGCCGCATCTGCCGAGATATATTCGGCGTCCAAGTCCGCCTGCACGGCGGCTGGATCACGCTCGTTGACAGGGCCGTATCCGCCGCCGCCGGGCGTTTCCAGGCGTACGCGCATACCACGCTCCAGCTTCACGCCGACAATTTTTGATGCCATCGGAGGAACGCCCGCATTGCGGCCTTCAGCGGTATCAAAGCGAAACTTATTTCCCGCCGCCGGGCCACCACCAAGGATACCGAGCGGGGCGGTCCGACCACGCTCGCCGAACAAGAATGCCTCAGCGGACTTTTCTAAAAGTTCGATTTCATAGATCGCACCCAGTCCGCCCCGATGTTTTCCTGGTCCGCCAGAATCTGGGCGCAGCGCCCATTGCCGAAAAGCGACGGGGTAGGCGGCTTCCAAAATCTCCAGTGGCGGGATTGTCGCTGTCGAAATAGGAGCATTGCCGTGTTGCAGCCCGTCAGTTTCAGAAGACCCGCCATGACCGCCGCCGAAGAATGAAAACATCACCCATGGTGTGCCGGTATCGCTTCTCCGTCCGGCGATGGAGAGCGCATTGATGGTGCCATAGGCGCAACCATTTGAGCGATCTGGTGCCACTGAAGCCATCGCCTGAAACACCAGATCGATGAGGCGGAGGATGGTTTCCGTATATCCACCGACTGGTTTCGGCGCTTCTGCCGCCAGAATCGATCCATCAGGAATCAGTACATGAATTGGGGCCATCGCACCGGCATTGGCGGGAATTTCATCGAACACATGCTTCATCGCAACATAGCAGGCGGCAAAAGTCGTGGCACGGCTGATATTGACAGGACCCAGGCATCCGGGCGCAGAGCCATTGAAATCAAGTGTCATCTCATCGCCAGAAATCGTGATGGTCAGCACCAGCTTCAGCGGCTCATCAACGACGCCATCATTATCAAGCCAGTCTTCGGCGCTATAGACGCTGTCTGGCAGCAATGCGATCTCCGAGCGCATAAGCCGTTCGGCCCGGTCCCGCAGGGCGACGAGTGCGGTCTCAATGACACTATCGCCATAGTCATCGAGCAATCCCCCGAGCCGTTCCATGCCAAGGTCCAGCGCGTTGATCTGTGCATTCAGATCGCCATATAGGCTGACGGGCAGTCGTGAATTGGCGCTGAGCATTGCCGTGATATCTGGCTGATAGGTGCCGGCCCGATAAAGCTTCACAGGCGGGCAGACGAAGCCTTCCTGCCAAGCTTCTGTCGCGGCAGGATTATAATTGCCGGGAACTGCGCCGCCGACGTCATGCCAGTGGCCAACCGAAGCGATCCAGCAGAAAACGGTGCCGTCGCGAAAGACCGGGCGGACCAGTCTGAAATCCGATAAATGCGTGCCGCCATCCCACGGATCGTTGAAAATATAGACATCGCCATCGGCCAAGTCGCCATCTTCAGAGGCTTTCTTGATGACGGTCTTAACGGCAAACGCCATGGCACCAACGAAAATCGGCAGACCAGACTTCCCCTGAACAAGCGTCTCGCCCGTTTCCCGGTGGTAGATGCCATGGGAGGCATCATGGGCCTCTGCAATGATTGGGTTGAACGCAGAGCGGAATAGCGTCGCATCCATTTCGTCGACAATTTGTTCAAGTCGGCCGTTCAATACGGCAAGCGAAACAGGATCGAGCGTCGCACCGTTCATTCCGCTGCCTCCGTTTGGCTCTCCACCTGCGCGCCTCTTGTGAAGGCACTGGCGAGGGTGCGGATGTCCTCCAGTGCCCCGGTGTTCAATGAGGTCCAAAGTGCTTGGCGCGCAGCCCCTTTCCCAAGGATGGGCGTTGTTAGCCGCAGAAACTTGTCATCAAGCAATGCATCATCGAACGGTTCTGCCGGATCACCGCCAGTGATGTCCCGACGCCTGGTTAGAACAGCGCCAGACTTCAGATGTATCGTTAGCTCTGTGACCCGATTATGCGGTAGCGCTTTGTCCAAATCAGTATCCGCAATCAGTGAGACCCGCTGGGCGAGCCCCCGAGTTGCCGGGTCTGTCAACGCATTACCCCGAAATGCTTCCAGCCAAGTATCGCCAGCACGACGAATTGCAGTCGCCAGTGCGAAAGGCAGGGAAAATTTTGCGGCTAGCATGTTAGTCGGGGCCGCGTCATTTAGTTCTGTCGCCATCGTGTAAGTGCGAACATCAATCTTCTCAACAGTTTCTGGCGTGATATCGCCTGGGTTTGCGGATCGAAGATCTTCAAGCGCATCAAGGGCGGCGTGGTTGTAGCGGCAGCAGGCATGGCGCTTGAAGTAGCCTTCAGCAATCGCCCAATCGGCTCCAAGGCCAACCGTCAGCGCCGAGGCATCCCACGCCGAACCTATGACTGAGCCGAATACATTCTCAAGTGCGTCTTTGTCACCGGTGAACCCGGCCTTGATGAGACGGCGCGCTTGGATCGCGTGCTGGCCGGATAGACCGCTATAGGCATTCCGGACTGTAGCGCCTTCGAGCATAGATGGGCGGCTGGTCGTCAATGCCAGAGAGGCGGAAAGGCGGATTGTCTCGTCAATTTCGGCAGCCTCTGCACCATCATAGACGGCGAGCGCGACAGCGCCGCCAACGACCCCCCACACCCCATGAGGGTGCATTGTCGGGCGGAGTGAAGCCCCAGCACCGGTGCGGGTTGCAACTTCGTATCCAAGCGCTGAAGCGTGCAAAAACTGCGCGCCAGATCCTCCCTCTTGCTCGGCCCAGGCCAATAGCGGCGGGATGATGTGAATGGCGGGATGGCCCTTTGATGTGGCGGACCCTTCATCTAACTCTAGAAATACGCCAGCGCTTCCGTTCAGGAAAGCTGCTTGGCCCGCCTCCGTTTGTCGAACATGGCCAAGCGCGGTCGCGGGTCCTGCACCGCCAGCCGTCAGTGTTGCAGTGGAAAGGGCTTGCATTTCAGTTTCTTGAGCGCCAGCGAGAATGACGCCCAATGTATCAGCGATCACACGCGCCGTTTTAGCACGGATAGCTTCAGGCAAGCTGCCAACATGTTGCGCGGCTAGAAAATTACTTAGGTCTTTAGACGCCATCGGGCAGGCTCCTTGATTTACGAAGCCGAGCGTACCCTGGTTTTTGCCGGGATCAACGGTCTGTTTTCAGCGCGAGTAGATCTGCCAGCGAGATTTTGCCGAGCAAGGTGTTTTGTGGCCACTTCTGATTATCGTCTGAGACAAGCCAGCTGATCATTCGCCCGGCGTCTTCTGCAATGGCGATACCTTCCCAATTCTCGCTTTGTATCACGCCACGGAGGTTGATCCGGTCTCTGGCGATGATTTGGCCGCCGACGTCCGGCGTCGGTGCGGGGACATAGGCAATCCTGGCAGAAAAGAATGGCGGCAGGAAGCCGTTGAAGCGTCTTTCCAGCACCAGCAGGTCGCCGTTTGGAAGTTAGGTAGCATCAACAGGTTCAAAACCGTCGGACACAGGGTAATGACGCGACTCCAGGATGGCGTCATCAACTATCCAGGCTTTGTGCTGATTACCATTGCCGTCTGATCATATGATCATCAGACGCTCAAAATCCAGAACGGCCAATGCCTCGATCCCTGCGTTCTGGGGGAGCGCGTTAATCGCTTTGGGTCTGATAAAGCGATCCGGCACCTCAAGTAGACCGTTCACACCGCCTTCATACCAGGCAATACCGCCGCTTTGCTCAAAGCTTACGATCCAACTGTCTCCCTTCCCTCGGCGCGACGCTTCTGGATCGTTCAGCTGGCGAGGAAGTTTGATGCGGCCAATCCGAATCATGTCTTGGTCCGCCTGCATAGGCATCTGAAACAAGTCACCTCGGTCGTTGAGCGCGATGAGCGTATTTGTTTCGCGGTGCCATTCCAGCCCGGAAAGGCCACCTGTCAGCCGCCCATCCATGTGGGTGCGCGGAATCAGGCGCACTGTGGCCGGGCTATCGCCATCTGCAATTACGGGCGTTGAGCAAGCCGTGACCAGCAGCACTAATACAGCCCTTTTGAGCCGCTTTAGCAGTCCTCTGGCACGGGCTCAGAAAGCTCCGCTACGGCTTGGCAGAGCTGGCGAAGGTCGCTTTCGCGGGATAACCGATGGTCGCCGTCTTTAATTAAATGCAGCCGAGCATCGGGCGTCGTGGCTTGGGCCAAAATCTCCAGTGCCAGTTCCCAAGGCACCGAATCGTCCAACATCCCATGCAGTAACCGAATACGGCCGTTGAAATTGAAAGTGCCTGTCAGAACAGAACATGCGTCGCCATCATCCAAGAGCGCGCGCGTAAACACATATGGGTGCGGGTCATAGGGCGTTGGGCGGCCAATCTGGCCGTCGCGGGCCAATGTCGCTTGCTCGTCGGCAGTAAGCTCAACGCGTAAGCGGCGCGTGAAATCGGGTGCCGCGGCGATGCCAACAAGGCCAGAAACCCGCTCCGGACGGTCTAGGGCGGTGCGCATCATTAACCAACCGCCCATGCTGGACCCAACGACGATTTGCCGACCTTCCGTTAACTGATCAATCACAAGAGTTGCATCGTCTGCCCATTCGCTCAGAACCGTTTCCTCGAAGGTGCTTGACGATTGGCCGTGACCCCGGCAATCGAAGCGCACGAAGCTCTGGTCACGCTCGGCGCAGAATGCATGCAGGCATTCGGCTTTGCCTCCGTCCATATCCGACCTAAGCCCATGTATGAATATTATGCCGGGCAGGCTTTCCGCCTTGCCGACATGGCGGCGGTAGGCGATATATCCGCCATCAGGCCGCTCAAGGCGCTCGGGCGGGGGTAGGGCTGTATCTGCGTCTAACATGGCGATTGCTCTTTAATAAGGATGAGTTGGTGTTATTCCGGCCGAAACAGCCGCCGCTTCGCTTCGCTCATTCTAGTGGCGCGCTGGCTCTTGACCAAGCGTCCCGGGATAGCATGCGCAGCGCGTTTAATGGGATAGATAAGCGCCTGACGGTGTTGCAGTTGATGCCGCGTATAGAGACCGGCGGCGCCGAAATTGCGGCACTGGGTGCGGCAGAAGCCGTGGCGCTTGCAGGCGGCAGATCAGTCGTGGCGGCTTCAGGTGGGCCAGTGGAGCGCCTGAAGCGCATTGGTGCAGAATTTGCGGAAGCCCCATTGGACGCACGTGGTCCTGTCGCGATTGGCCGCAATGGCAGTCGGATAAAGCGGCTGGTTGATGAATACCAGGTGGATATCGTCCATGCGCGGACCCGTGAAATTGCGTGGGCGGCGCGCCAGGCAACCAAAGGATCACGTACGATCTTGGTCACGACGTGCGGCGGTGATGCGCCCTTCAACGATGCGAGCAAGGACGCTGGTGCGCTCGGCGAAGGTGATCACATTATCGCTGGGTCTGAGCATGTGCGTGGCCTGCTGATTGATGACGACAGTGTGCGAGACGGCAAAATTTCTGTCATTCCAGATGGCGCTAATCTGGCAGTATATGCCGCCGAAGCCGTAGGACCGGAGCGGCTGACAAACCTCGCGCGCGCCTGGGGCATGCTGGAAGAGCCAGCGCCGACTATTCTGGCTCCAGGGCCGACAGTGCCGGAGCGCGGAAAGCATGTACTCGCCCGCGCCCTTGGTGAGATTGCGAACGCCCCGGGCCATTCGGACTTAGTGGCTATTATCCTGGGCGAGCCGAAGCCAAAGGATACCTATGCACAGCAACTCGCCTGGATTCTCCGCAAGCGCAGTGCAACGGGCCGAGTTTTTATGGCTGGTGCCCTGACGGATATCCCGGCGGCGATGATGCTTGCAGATGTTATTGTCTCTACGCCGGTCCAGCCTTTGGGGCAGGACCTCATCGCTGCGATGGCGGCGGGCCTTGGAAAGCCTGTTATCGGTGCAAACATTGGGGCGACGGCGGAAGTGATCATTGATCGCGTGACTGGCAGGCTTGTGCCGGCGGACGATCCAGGGGCGCTCGGTCAGGCGATCACAGAAATTTTGGCTGCGAGCGCTAAGGAAAAAGCGGACTTGTCAGCCGCAGCCCGAAGCCGGGCGCTTGCTAAATTCTCTGCGACTGGCAGCGCGTTAGCTGTTATCCGGCAATATGCTGAGCTGATGAAAACTGCAAAATGAACCTCGCATTAACTATAAATGGCGACTAAGGTCCAATCCTTTACGTTTTAGGGGTGGAATCGGTCGTTACGCGCGTTGACAGCAGCCTGACGGGCGCTAGTTTGCGCACCTCCTATCACAACCGCAGTTTAAGAGGACTTCATGGCGAGCGATGCTCAGGCGTATGCCGAAATTCATGTGACCCTGCCGGACGGCGCTCAGCGCTCATTGCTCGCAGGCGCGACAGGCGCTGATCTCGCCGCCAGCATCGCCAAAAGCTTGGCGAAAAAGGCGATTGCGCTGAAACTCAATGGCAAGGTCGTTGATCTTTCAACGTCGATCAATGCTGATTCAGCTGTTGAGATCGTGACGCCTGATTCTGAAGATGCGATAGAACTGTATCGACACGACTGCGCCCATGTGCTCGCTGAGGCCGTCCAGGAATTGTATCCGGGCACGCAAGTCACCATTGGTCCGGCGATCGAAAACGGCTTCTATTATGATTTTGCCCGTAATGAACCGTTCACGCCGGACGATCTTGCAACCATTGAAGCCAAGATGAAGCAGATCATCCAGCGCAATGAAGTCTTTGAGCGTGAGGAATGGGACCGTGATGAGGCCATCGATTTCTTCGAGAAGAAAGGCGAGGCTTATAAGGCTGAATTGATCCGCGATTTGCCTGAGAGCGAGACCATATCTGTCTATCGCCAAGGTGAATGGCTGGATCTCTGCCGTGGGCCGCATATGCCATCTACCGGCAAGATCGGGACCGCATTCAAGCTGATGAGCATTGCTGGTGCCTATTGGCGCGGCGATCATCGGAACGCAATGCTGCAGCGGATTTACGGAACAGCATGGCGGACGGACAAAGAACTCAAAGCCCACCTGACCATGTTGGAGGAGGCTGAGAAGCGCGACCACCGTAGGCTTGGCCGTGAAATGGGCCTGTTCCACCTGCAAGAAGAAGCCGCTGGCTCCATCTTCTGGCACGCCAAAGGCTGGACACTATATCGCCAGTGCGAAGCTTATGTGCGGCAGCGCTTGGAAGAGGCGGAATATTTCGAGGTGAAAACGCCGCAACTCGTCGACCGCGCGCTCTGGGAGGCATCTGGCCATTGGGAGAAATTCCGGGAAGCCATGTTTACGGCAGAGTCG
>Ga0315331_10003508_pt1 | contig 11886 bp, 9 predicted proteins | sample M160m34915metaG_FD_203456 | JGI IMG/M metagenome (GOLD analysis project Ga0315331, IMG submission 203456) | Ammonia-oxidizing marine archaeal communities from Monterey Bay, California, United States - M1 60m 34915 | ecosystem: Environmental > Aquatic > Marine > Intertidal zone | place: USA...
GCTGTATTACGAGTACCCACCAAGCGGTAACCGTAAAGGACTAATCGATAAGCCAGCCGTATGGTCGGCCGGGCCTGATCAGCAGGAAGGCTCAGAGGACGATGTCATCAACTGGGCTCAGAATTTGTAAGAAACGTAGCGTGCGTCTCGACGCACCAATCGAACGAAGCGTGCATGGTGCGTCGAGACGCACCCTACAATTGTTGGTTGATCAAAGTGTGAATCGATGAAACGTCAAATCGCCAGGAAACCTGATTCCATAACCGGCGGTTACACGCTGATTGAGATCATACTGGCGGTAATGGTGCTGATCGTACTGACCTCGATGGCAGCTTCGCCGCTGATGAACAGTTGGCGGGACACTCAAACTGGATCAGCAACGGAAGACGTCAGAGCGTTACTGGCCGGGACTCGCATTCTGGCGTTGGATCGGGATGAGACCTGGCAGTTCGTGTACGAGCCGGGCGGAAATCACTACTTGCGGGTTCCTCTGTCGACTGCGCCGGAAGATACCTCGGACGAAAAAGTTAATCAGGGAAAGCACTCGGACACACTGCCAGAGACAATCACATTTGGAGAATCAGGGGGTGGCGCCGGCTCGAGTCTATCGTCAGAACTACTGAGCGGGCTTGCCGGCGCTGGCGAATTGAACGGTCTTTCCTGGTCAGCTCCGATTCTCTTTTACTCAGACGGTACGTCGTCAGACACAAAGTTCGAAATCGTCGACGAGTACGGGAACGCTCGAACGATACTGGTGCGGGATTTAACGGGAGGAGTCACGGTCAAGGAAGGTACGAACCTGTAGGTAACGACCGATGAAATCGGCAGTAAGTAAACATGCGAAACGACTGACGCCGAGCGTAACAACTCGGCGAGGGTTCTCGTTGTTGGAAGTACTGATTTCGCTGGCGATTTTCATGACCGCGTTCGTCGCACTCAGTCAGCTTTCACATAACGGAATGCGTTCTGCAGTCGAAGCTCGTCTAACCACAAAGGCGATCCTGCGGGCCGAGTCAAAGATGGCCGAGATCGTCGCTGCCGTCGAGCCATTGGAAGACATCACCGACCAGCCATTCCAGGACGACGAGTCGTGGACATGGTCCATGCAGACCGTCTTCGGCCCTCACGCCGATCTTCAGAATGTCACTGTCACTGTGAACTACGAAGGTGCAAATCAGCTGGCGAGTACGAGCTTCTCAATGTCGCGACTAATCCGTGATCCAATTGTTTATGAAATGGCAGCAGCCGAAGCAGCAGCGGCAGAAGAGGCTGAGCTTGAGGGGGAAGGTCTGTGATAAAACACCCACCTACCTCGTCAACTCGTATTTCTCAGTCGTTCGAGCGATCTAATCGTCGCGCGGCCTTTACACTGCTTGAGTTAATGCTCGCGCTCGGCCTGACGGGGACATTACTAACCGTTGTCTATTCATCATTGGAACTGCACTGGCGATTCTCAACGCTCGGACAGGTCGAAGTCGAGCGTGCTCAAATCGCTCGTGCCATCCTGACAAAGATTTCAACCGATATTCGGTCGACGATGTACGCACCGCTGGTCGATGAGTACATCCCTGACGACACTTCCGAAGACGACACCAGTTCGGCTGACTCAGATCCCGACGAGTTTCTGGTTGAGCCGATAGTTGAAGTCACCGATCCGGCCGAAGCGTACTCGGGCAGCAGTATCGGAGTTTTTGGTGATGCTGTGTCCGTGGTTTTACATATCAATCGCCCGTACCGGCCTGACACAAATTTTGCCGAAGACATGCTGAACCCGGAATCACAAAGTAATCAAAAATCTATCTCGTACTTCCTCGCAGGAGGAGAAGGAAATCTGGCTTCGATGGTTGCCGACCAGTTTCAAACAGAGAACGAGTATGAAGACGGAATCAACGGACTGGCTCGGATGTCCGGTGACCGATTCGTGCTGACGCTGGCCGATCAGCAGGGCGACATGGTTCAACTGGCAACTCAATCAAAGTTACTGGCCGAAGAAATCAACACGCTGTCGTTCGAATACCATGACGGTGTCGAGTGGCTGACCGAATGGGACAGCGACGTGCAGGAACGCCTTCCAAACGCGATCGGCGTCACGATTGGGTTTCGAGAACCCGCTCACCCCGAAGGCTCAATCCTCTATCACCAGCCAAGCGAGTCGACCGACTCGTATCGCATCGTTGTTCCGCTGGTTGTCTCGAGTCCTTTTGAGGGGTTGGTCTATTGAACCATGTAATTCCTCAACCTGGTCTGACAGCACTGCGAGTTTGGCCGTCGAACGTGAAAAAACGACGCATGACCGCGGGATCAAGTCAACACCCCCGTTGTGAAATTCGTCCTTCACTGACGCGCCGGGTTACCGAAGGCAGCCTCAATAATAAGTCCGCCAAACGGCGTGGCAGCGTTCTGATTCTCGTCATGGTCGTCATCGCGATGCTGACGCTTGGAGCGTACAGCTTCTCTGAGATAATGATCTCAGAATCCGAAGCGACGGCGATGTACGGCCGACAGGCTGAGTCCCGTGCATTTGCTGATTCCGGCGTCGAGCTGGCGGCGGCCGTGATCGCCGCTCCCGAAACGGAAGAAGACGCCAGCCTCTACCACAACCCGAATCGGTTCCGCGGGGTTCTGTTACGGGAGTCCGAAAATGCTCGCGGTCGAGGATACTTTTCAGTGATTGCTCCCGTCGAAACCGACCCCGCCGGGACAGCTGTAAGAAACGGACTGATAGACGAATCGGGACGACTTAACCTGAATCGACTCTTAAGCTTCGAACTCGATGAAACACAGACGCGTGAGATGCTCATGTACCTCCCGGACATGACCGAGGAAGTCGCCGATGCGATTCTCGACTGGGTCGACGACGACGAGACCTTGCGGCTCTACGGAGCGGAAAGCGACTATTACACTTCTCTTGACCCGCCGTACGAACCGCGAAACGGAGATTTAAAATCGATCGACGAGCTTCTCCAGGTAGCTGGCGTCACTGCAGATCTGCTCTATGGCGAAGACGCCAACCGGAACGGCAAGCTGGATTCCAACGAGAACGACGGCGATGCAAACGCTCCGTTCGACAATTTGGACGGAATTCTTCAGCCTGGCTGGGCGGCGTTTTTGACGGTGAACGCTCGCGAACTCAACCAGCGAGTCGACGGAACCGAGCGGACCTATATCAACAACGGCGTTCTCGATGAGCTTTACGATTCGTTGGCCGAAGAATTCGATGAAGACATCGCTCAGTTCGTCGTTGCCTTCCGAATGTATGGCGCGTATGTCGACCCTGACGATCCGGCGGCGCAGGACGAGACGGCAATTGCTGCTGAATCTGGTTCAGCAGATTTGAGTTCGGACAGCAATTCTGATTCAAACACCGAGTCCGGCAACTCAAGAACGTCGGAGGGTGGACTCGTTGAAGCGGCGGCGGCTATAGGCAACGCGCTGGGTGGCAACGCTCAAGGAACGGTAAGTCGCGGCGGTATGGATTTGTCGAACGGGGCGAAATACGACCTGGAATCGTTGTACGAACTGATCGGGGCTCAGGTGGAAGCCGAGATCGAAGGTCAAGAAATGTTGCTGCAAAGCCCGTGGGCAGCCGATCCGGGATCGATGCAGACTTACCTGCCGACGCTGCTGGATGCATTGACGGTTGTCGAAGGTCCAGAGCTTTCGGGACGGATCAACGTTAATCAGGCCCGCATCGAAATTCTGCTCGGCATTCCTGACATGACTGAAGACATCGCTCAAGCAATAACGTCATCGCCGATGATCGGGGCCGAAGGAGAAGCGATTGCAGAGCAGGCAACCATGCGAACAAACACCGGCTGGTTGGTTTCACAAGGAATTGTGGACCTGCCAACGATGGTCAAACTCGATCGATTCCTCACTGGTCGCGGCCACGTGTTCCGAGCTCAGATCGTCGGATTCTTCGAAGAGGGCGGTGGTTACACTCGAGTGGAAGCAACGATTGACTCAACTGAGTCTCCGGCAAAAGTGGTTTTGGTCAGCGACCTGACCGAACTCGGACGCGGCTACACAAGCACAGAGCTGACCGGAATTATTGACGACGGAACCAACTGATTAGTTTTTGGCGACATTACAATCAATAGAAGTCTTAGACGAAACGATACAACGAACTGCGGCATGGGAAACGGCGTTCCAACGCTGGCAATCATTGCCTGAAGCGGCAGCAGAACAAGAAAGAACAACCATGTCTGAATTCCTTGCCATTGATTTGGAACCTCATCGGATCTGCGGAATCGAAGCGTCCGTTGAACGAGGTTCAGTGAAGATTCGTACGAGTTTTTCACTGGCCGTGCCGGAATCGATTTCCGTCAGTGACCCTCAGGGACTGGGCGATTGGCTGAAAGGGGAACTGCGGCGCAAGCGAACGTCCGCCAGTCAGGTTTGCATCTCGCTGCCGCGTGAAGACGTCATCGTGCGGCACCTTGAAATTCCCGACGTGTCCGACGACGAGTTGCCGGATCTCGTTCGGTATCAGTCAGCGGCGAAGTCGACGATTCCGCTCGACCAGTTAACGCTGGACTTCCTGCCGCTTCCACGCCGGACAGATGCATCGGTGCGTGACGTTCTGGTTTCAACCGTTCATCAGGATCGGATCAAACGCCTCCGAACAATCTCGACGGCCGCCGGCCTTGACCTGCAGTCTGTCGGCGTTTCGTCAGTGGCAACGGCAGGAATCGTCGCACTGGAAGAACACCGAATTGATCACAGCGAAGGAGAAATCGTGGTCGTGGTGGCCCAGCATGGCGATCGCGTTGAGATTTCAATTCTTGGCGAAGGACACCTGCACTTCACTCATTCAACGCAGGTAATGGCTGGCGGCGGGCAGCCGACTCCCATTCTAGCAGAGATCAGCCGGGCACTTGTGGCTTTGCAGAAACGACTCCCAAATTCGCGAGTCGTGCGGTGCTGGATGGTCGGATCGCCGGACGAGAATGACAAACTCGGCGATGCCATCCGCGACCGATTCCGATGTGATATCAAACAGCTCGATCCGTTTCAGGGACAAGGAGTCACGCTCGGCTGCACGCCGGTCAACGAGCCACACGGCGCGTTCGGCGGACCGATTGGCCAGCTTGTCAGCCATTCGCTGGAAGTGTCGTGTGCCTTCGATTTTCTGAATCCTCGTCGACCGGCCGTCAAGAAGGACTATTCTCGACACAAAAAACTGGCCGGTGTAGCTGCCGTTGCTTTGCTGTTGATCGGACTGTTCGGTTACCGCTCTTACGCGGTCGCAGGACTCGAAAAGAAAGTCCAACAGGCAACACAGGACGAAAAGGAACAGAAGGAACTGCTGAAAGTACTTGAGCCACAGGTCAAAGTTGCTGAGTCCGTCGGCGAGTGGGCATCAAGTCGTGTCAACTGGCTCGAAGAAGCGGACACTATCACAAAAAACATCGACGGCACCGAGCGTCACTATTTGACGAAGCTGCAGTTTGGTGAAGGAACTCGGAACGAGCGAGGAATAGTAACCGCTGCCGGGCATGCTAAGGAACGTTTTGACGTTGAAGGATTGTACACGGCACTGATGCAAAGAACTGATCTTGAGGTAAATGCGAAACCGATTAAAAACTCGGGGCGTGACGGAGATTACCCGCAGCAGTTTGACCTCGATCTCAAACTGAAGCATCCAGAAACGGAGACGGAAAAATGAACAGAGCTTATCTCGTACTTGCCACGACACTGCTGCTTTCTGCGCCCGGTGCAGTCCTTGCACAGCCCGGTCGTGGGGGTGATTCGTCAGGCATGGCGGATCGTTTTTTTGGAATGATGGACCGGAACCGGGACGGCCGTTTGGATGAAGAAGAAACTCGGCGGATTCCGGGACCGATGCGCGATTCCATGCAGAAAATGGGAGCCGATTTTCGACGAGGCATATCCCGTGACAAATTTGGTGAGATGCTTCCCCGTGCGATGGAAGAAATGCGTCGCGGTAGAGAATCTAGCGGAGGATACGGTGGTTCTTCGGGACGCGGCGGCCCGCCGAGTTACGGTGACCGTAGTCGAGGAAGCGATACTGATCGCGGAGATGGACGTGGCCCGGGCGACTATGGTCGAGGCGATGACCGATCTCGCGACAGCCGCTACGGATCGAGTTCTCGCGACAGCCGAGGACGTTCAAGTCGCAAAACGCCGAAGCCTGCACCGAGAGTTACGGTTGATCTGCCTGAAGCATGGAAGGCCGCAGACCTCGACAAAGACGGTCAGATCGGGCTCTACGAGTGGGACCGTAAGAAGTACAAAGAGTTCTTCGCACTTGATACAAACCGGGACAGTCTGCTGACGCCTCGTGAAATTTCGCGAGCATCAGAAGCCAGTCCGGCACCGACAGCCACCGCCGTGGCTACGACGAAAGTTCAATCGTCTCGTTCAACTTCGGCTCCGACAGCGAAGCCTGCTGCAACTCCTGCCGGAGTTCCAATTGTGGCCGCCGAATATGACGCAAAAAGTAAAGACGGTCGCTGGGCGAAATACGTCTTTGGAAGACTCGACAAAAACAAAGACGGATCACTTTCGCAGGACGAGTGGAACGGCAGCGTCAAAACTCGTGATAGTTTCAAGAAACACAATGCGAAGATCAGATTTCCAGCTGACTTCGAGTCGTTTGCTGGTCTGATGGTCGCCGTCTCACAAGCTGAACGTAAGAAGTAACTATGAGCCGTCATCAGCAAGCTTGCCTGCAATTACAAAGTCTGATCGGCATATCGCCAGGTGGGCTTTGTTGTTGCCTGTTTGCCAGGCTCTTACTGGATTCGTCAAGCAACCGCAGTGTTCAGTCGGATATTTTCACAAACACGCGTGTATCAATGAAGATTTTTCCTTTGCAGTCATATTTACAAAGTAGAACCTCGCGTTGAAATCCGTTCTTCTCCAGAACGCGTGAAGACCGTTTATTGTCATCAATAACGTGAGCAGCAATCCGCTTCATATTCTACATTTCTATCGCCTAATTGCAGGCCACCGCGACAACGGATGTCATAAAGCCTCGCCCTCAGCAGGGCTTAACCAAGCCAGTGGCCAACTTCGACTTTGTGCCGCCGCTCAACGCGGTGGAAGCCGCAAACACCAATCGTCCTTTCGTTCTGGTGGATGCTTGTGAAACAAATGTCGTAGCTGTTTTTCGCCCCCTCGGTCGGTGTGATTTTTAGAAAACTGTCGGATTCTGCTTCACCACAAAGATACGGGGCAGTGAACATCCGGCGTTCAGTTTCTTGATTATTAAGCAGTTTGACACAGTGCTGACAATCGTCGGGATAGAGCCATAGGTTCTTCATTGACAGAGATAGTTTGCTCGTGGTTCATCGCGCTTGCTCAGCGTAAAGCAACCGTCACCCGCCAGTCCGATGCCAGCGTCAAACGACCGAGTGCGTTTTGTACCAGTCGGATTCGGTATGGAACCGGGAACCGACATCTTGAGCACTTTCAGAATCGTTTTTCAGTGTCCGGCTGGAAGGCCAGCACGGAAATAAAGTTCTGTCAGTGTTCAAGCTCCTGCATCTAAACCATGAAGATGGTTTAGCCTGCAGCACTGCCTGGTTTGCCTCCGAAGACCGATTTCAGCTCTTTCACTTTTGTGATTGTCAGTCTATCGCCTTGCTCGTTGCCTGTGCCCGAAATCGTGATCGGAGTCCCGCAGTGGTAGGCGATGTTGAAGTTATGGAAGTCTTTGAAATTGACTTCGATGCGTACCGCCGGCTTGCCCTCGACGTCGAGGAAGAACAACTTCGCTTCATCCAGATTATCCGACATTCGAAGTCGGCCCTGGACCGTAATCTGGTCGCCCTCGACTTTGACCCAGCTTTCGAAAGGTCGTTCGTGCCACGGAGTGAAGTCGGATGAGTCAAGTCCTGCCAGAGCCGAGCTTGAGCCGGCAAACGAGTCCGGCTCGACGCCGAATTTCTGCAGCAGTGCCAGATGCAGCTTACCGAGTTGCTGATTCTGTGAGTAACGGATGTAGCGACCAGTTTTGAGCATGCCGCCGCCCTGACCGGCAAGGATGATTGGAATTCGAGTCGCAGTGTGGTTATCGCTGTGGCCCATTCCTGATCCAAACAACACAACGCTGTGGTCGAGTAATGTGCCGTTGTGATCTTTGAACGACTTCAGCCTGGTCAGCAGGTAGTCAAACTTTTCCATGTGCCACCGGCTTACCTTCAGGAGTGCTTCCAGATTCTCGCGGCTGAAGTTTCGGAAGAAGTGTGACAGGTAGTGGTGTTGCTCTTTGATGCCGAGAAAATCAAAGATCATCCGGCTGTTGCTGTTTCCAAGCATGTACGTGATGCAGCGACTGGAGTCGGTCCACATGGCCAGAGCGATCAGATCGATCATCGACTCGGCCTGTTCATTCAAATTTGCTGGTCGTTCCGGGCGTTTGAATTTTGAAAAGTCAGTCGACAACGATCGTCCCTGCATGTCCTGGAGACGCTTTTCAGTTTCCCGCACGACCGTCAGGTACTGGTCGAGCGTCGCTCTGTCTGCGTGTCCAGCTTTACGACTTAGTGACTTTGCGTCATCTCGAACGCGGTCCAGCAGGCTGGCCATCTCCTGCCGTTTCCTGGCATGACTTAGCGGATTTCGGAACAGGCGATCGAAGATAAGTTGTGGATCGCTCTCTCGCGGCATCGGCTGTCCGCCTTGATCGTACGAGATGTAGCTGCAGCCGATCTGGTTGGGGAAGAGACCTTCGGTAGTGAGTTCCAGCGAGCGGTGCGGCGTGTCGCCACTGATCTTGTCCGCGATTAACTGGTCGACTGAAGCAGACTTTGTGTTTCCATGGTGCCCCGACAGAAAACGTCTCGTTGAATTGGCGTGCGACGAGAAACCGAAGTCGCCCATGTTGTCCAGAATGAGCAGATCGTCTTTGTGTCTGGCAAAGGGCTGCATCAACGGCGACATGCGGAAATCGTTTTCAGAGCCGCCGCTGATATTCCAGGACGGAGGGTGGACACCATTTGGTTTGAACAGAGTCATGAAGCGGACGGGCGGCTTCTGGGTAGCTGATTCCTTTGCCGATGCCGTCATCAGATTCAGGAATGGCAGCGGCAGTGCAACTCCGGCAGTTCCTCGAAGAAACGTGCGGCGATCGATGTTCCAGTTCATGTTCAGTTCCTGATGACCGTTTGCTGAAATGGAAGACTCGTCGCCACCTGGTGGACGAGGTCGCGGTAGGTGCCATTTGAAACGACGAGTTCGTTGACAATCTTATCGATCGTTGGGCGGTCGAAAACTTTCAGTTTACGACAAAGTGCGTAGGAAAGCGTGCGTTCTACAATGTTTTGAATGACTGATTCGCTTTGTGATGTGACGAGAATCTGTTTCAAACCGACGAAGTTCTCGAACGATTCTCCGGTGGGAAGTTGGCCCGTCGTATCGACATCGGCATCACGTTTGTAATTTGGACCGTCGTACCGCTGCAGCGCGAATCCCAGGGGATCGATTTTGTCGTGGCAGATGGCGCAGGTCGCCTTGTTTCGATGCATCTCGAACCGTTCACGAAACGTAAGATTTTTCTCTGGCGGGTTTGCCGGAATCTGTCCGACGTCTGCTGGTGGTTCGGGCAATTCTTCGCCCAGGATCCGTTCGAGTATCCAGGTTCCGCGAATCACCGGCCCGCGGTTCATTTCCAGAATGCCCGGCATGGTAAGAATCCCGCCACGATTCTTTGTCTGGACAAGTGAGATCTTCTGATTCGGAACGATCTCGCGTTCAATGCCCTTTTGTTTGCGATACCGGACCATCTGTTTTGAATCAGCTCCGTAGAATTTCGCCGTGAACGGGTTCACGAATGCCGTTTTCGAATCCAGCAACTCCAGCAGCGGTCGGTTTTCCATAAAGAGGTGATGCATGAAGTCGATTGGTTGCGATCTCAGAGCCTCGGCTTCGGGCACCTGAACCGACTGTTTGGCGACCTGGTCGAGAGTCAGCCATTGTGAAGAAAAATCATCAGCAAGATTGATAGATTTGGGAGAGTCGATCAGCCGTTCGATCTGCGCTGCGTAGATGTCTGGGTTTGATAGGTTGCGTATCGACGCAGCTTCGAGCAACTCGGCGTCGGGCATGTCACCCCAGATAAAGTACGACAAACGTTCCGCAAGTTCGTAGCTGTCAACCGATTGCTGCTTGCCAGCCTCGCCTTTCATCAGCAACCCGCGAAATATGAAACCGGCCGACATCAGCACGGCTTTCAATTCGATCTTCACTGCAGTTTCGACATCGTCGCTTTGCGCCACCGACTTGATGATCCGAGCGATCTTTTCGTCCGCGACGTTTCGTCGAAATGCTCGCGGCACGAAAGATCGGACTAACTTTTCGGCATGCTTAAGCTGCATGCCGGCCTGCGGGATTGGGCCCGTAATTTCTTCCAGCAAGGAACGTCGTTTTTGCGCGAACAATTCCGCCAGGCCTGCGTCGGCAAGATAGGAGTACTGATCCCACAGTGTCGTCGTGAGCGGATTCCCATGAGTGTCATTGCGAAAGCCGCTGGCTCCGGGCGGATCCGTTGGCAGGAGCTTCATCACAAGCGATTTTTCAACCACGGTTTGCTCGGCTTCAATAATGGCGACTTCGAGATCAAAGCCGAATAGTGAACGGAGTGTCTTGCGATACTCGCTCGCGCAGAGGCGACGCGGAGCAAAGAATCCAGGATGAGCCTCAACGGAATCAAGCTGATCGTGATACCACTTAAACAGTCGCTGCCGTTCTTCATCCGTCGGCTGTGGCGAATCTTCAGGCGGCATTTCGTGAGCTTTAACCCGCTCGATCGCCGATTCCCAGTGCTCGAATCGCGTTGCGAAATTCGAGGAAGTCATCGTCGAGAGGTCGACTTTACCTTTGGCTTCATCCCCGCCGCTGTGGCAGTCTACGCAGTACTTTTCGAGGATCGGTTTGATTTCCGTGTCGTAAGATGCCGAAGCCTCAGCTGACAACGCGTCTGTCAAAAGCAGACAAAGTATTGTCGGGAAAAATCGCACGTCGCTGGACCTCTGGAATCATTCGGGGTAGCTCTGGTTTCGCGATAGCGATCGCAGTTTCAGAAACGATGGTACCCAAACCAATGACAGTTTTCAGCGAATCAGGAGTGTCGACCACCTGAACGCGGACGACCACGGCCTTTCTGAGCGCCGCCTTCGCTGCGGTTGTGTTTTGACGGCGGTGATTCGGTCAGCTCTTCGAGGCCTGGCACGTGGTAAGGGTGTTGTGAGTCGACTTCGAGCTTTCGCTGAATGTGCTGCTCGATGGCTCGCAACTGGTCGATGTCCTCGGCCATGCAGAATGTCAATGCGACGCCTTCCTGGCCTGCTCGTCCGGTTCGTCCGACTCGATGCACGTAGGAGTCACAGTCGTGGGGCATGTCGTAGTTGATGACGTGCGAAATTCCGTCAACATCAATGCCTCGCGCGGCAAGGTCAGTGGCAATGAGGATCAGCGTCTTGCCTTTCTTGAAATCCTGCAGGATTCGCGTACGCGCGTTTTGAGATTTGTCACCGTGGATGGCTGCGGTTGGAACGTCGCGTTTATTGAGATCTTTGGCGACGCGGTCGGCTCCGTGTTTCGTACGTGTAAAGACGAGAACTCGGCCAACCGGGCGACGAATCAGAATGTTGCTCAGCAGTGAAATCTTCTTTTGATACTCAACATGCATCACCTTTTGCTCGACAAGATCGCTGGTGGACGTTCCGGGATCGTCAGGCGTTACGTCGATGCGAACAGGCTTGTAAAGCAGTTCGTCTGCTAATTCGACAGCTTCACGTGGCATCGTCGCTGAGAAGAACAACGATTGTCGCTTGGCAGGAAGTTCTTTGACGATTCGTTTCAGGTCAGGCAGGAAGCCCATGTCGAGCATCCGGTCGGCTTCGTCGAGCACAAAAAACT
>Ga0315331_10003511_pt1 | contig 11882 bp, 12 predicted proteins | sample M160m34915metaG_FD_203456 | JGI IMG/M metagenome (GOLD analysis project Ga0315331, IMG submission 203456) | Ammonia-oxidizing marine archaeal communities from Monterey Bay, California, United States - M1 60m 34915 | ecosystem: Environmental > Aquatic > Marine > Intertidal zone | place: USA...
GCCACGAACGAGTGACTGGACATTCTCACACGTTCTCGTGATTGTAAAGGGTGTTGCTCCGTACCTCCACACTGAAGTAATTTCTGTTCCGGAATGAACATGAACATGAACATGAACATGAACATGGCCGGAAGAATGCGTGCTCGGGCAATTGTTGTTGCGTGCTGTCTGCAGACCACCGCAGGGTATGCCTGGTGTTCTGAAGATTCGCCCACGAAAGACAGTGTCGCCGGCAAGCAGCCTGCAGCGAGGGTAACAGAATCGGACAACACTGCTCGTGTGACGATTCGTCTGGTCGATGCCGATACTGAAGCTCCCCTGCACGGTGTCATTCGTGTCGTACAGAAATCGAATGGCCAGCGGGTCAGGCTGCCCGAACTTATCGAACGTGAGAATGGATGGTACACGGTGGTACCGGTCGTTTCGTTTTCTGTACCTGCAACCCGTCTGTCGATCGAAGCGGTGCGCGGACTGCAGACGGAACTCGCCCGCGTCGAGATTGATGCTACAGAGGCGCGGAATCAGACAGTGACGTTAAGTCTGAGACGTTTTCACGACGTGGCCAGGCGGGGGTGGAAGAATGGAAACACACATCTGCACATCATGAAACGCACTCCAGAAGAAACAGAGCGGTATCTGCGTGAAGTCCCTGAATCCGACGATCTCGATCTTGTCTACCTTTCGCACCTTCGACGCATACCCGATGAACAGACCTATATCTCGAACTCCATTGTCGAGCAGGGCTTGACCGATGACACATTCCAACGACTGTCTGACGGAAACGTGCTGTTCCGGCCAGGAGAAGAACATCGCCACAATTTTGGAAGGGGCGGCGAAGGGTTCGGGCATGTAATGCTGCTGGACATTGCGAAATTGATACGCCCGGTAAGCATCGGCCCCGGTATTATGCGCAGCGGTACCGACGGTGTCCCGCTGCAACGCGGTATTCGCGAAGCTCGTCGCGATGGGGCAACAGTGATCTGGTGTCACAATGCCAACGGTTTTGAAGACATCCCCAACTGGGTCTCGGGCACACTGGATGCACAGAATATCTTCGACGGAGGCAATCGTGGAAGCTACCGTCACTCATTCTATCGATATCTGAACATTGGCCTGCGCGTTCCTTTTTCGACCGGCACTGACTGGTTCATCGATGATTTCTCGCGAGTCTTTGTGCCACTCCCGGGTAAACTCACCAGCGAAGCATGGTTGCAGCAGTTGGCAGCCGGGCGAACGTTCATCACGAACGGTCCTCTGTTTGAGTTCATGGTGGATGGTCGAAGCATCGGGGATACGCTGCAGATCTCGTCCCCCAGGGAACTTCAGGTGAAAGCGTCGGCAGTGGGCCGTGTTGATTTTCGCAGTCTCGAACTGATTCGAAATGGCGAAGTGATCGCTGCTGCACAGACCAGACCTGAGGGTGGACATTTCACCGCGGCGTTGAACGAATCGGTTCTTCTGAATGAGGCCTGCTGGCTGGCGATTCGCACACCGCTTGAAAGCTCCGATAACGAATTCGGGCGGGCCATATACGGACACACCAGTCCGATTTACGTGGAATATCGGAAACGACGCCCTTTTCGCCCGGAAATCGCGTTGCAGCTGGTGGGCGAGATTGAAGACAGTCTGCAGGTTATTCGCGAAAAGGCGGCGTTTGCAAATGATTCGGAACTGCAGTCGGTGATGGATGTATACCGCAGTGGTATTCGACTGCTAAGACGGAAGATTGTGGTTCACCATCAATAGTCACTGTTGCAGATGCCGACGCTGAACGTTCCGGATTCTGCAACGCGTAATTCAGGTGTGGCACCATGAATCACTGCGTCTGGATGCCTGTCGTCTGTTCTTCCGGCGCGGTTTCTGTTCCCGGAGTGATTTCGTCGAGTAGCTCCGATATAGCCTGCAGCTGCTCCACATTTTTTCGGTGATTCAAGTCGCCTCTGCGAGCGATTCGGCTCAGTTCGTTCTTCCAGTAATCCACATCCTCAGACAGTCGTTCAACATTCCCGTTCAGTGTCAGCAGTTGACTGCTCATGACGTCGTTCTCACGACGTTGTTCCTCGAATTGCTGCTCCAGAGATATCAACTGCTTACTGAAGTTCTGCCTGACTTCCTGCACCTGCGCATCGCAGGAGAGATTATCAGTCGGCTGGGGGAGTATCTGTTCAGCGGGAAAGAGATCTGCATGTGATTCCTCAGCCGGGGGCAGGATATCCGCAGCACCGGAAAACTGCTGGGGGTATCTGATCTGCGACATAGCGTTCAATTCCAGTGCTGCGGCCGCTTCGCAACTGCTGCGGCTTTGGCTGCATGTGTCTTCTCTGCAGCGGCACGCTGCGGAGTTCGCCGGAGCGAACTGTTCGGTGACGGCACAGCCCGTACTTGCTGTAGCTGCCAAAAGAACGGCGATCTCCAGCAGGCGGTTTAACGCCGGGGGCACGCTGACAGTATGTCTTTTGATGACGTTCATTGGATTCTCCACTACGAATAGTCACACGCGATAACGACAGTCTTTCCGCAGTCACACGTCACGTGAATTTCTACAAGATTTCCGGTCTGATCACGGACTTCGTTGATATTCGCGGTTCCGCTGTCCCTTGGCCCGAGGGCCGCCGTATTCGTACCCACGCGAACCGGTGCGCTGCTGACGCGAACCTGATGTTCGTTCAGTACACGTTTTCCTGAAGTTCCGGTCATTGCGAACCACCTTTCCTGTTCACTCGTCGTTCTCCAGAATTCCATCAGCCATTCGGCCCCAGATCTGTGCGAAGCAGCGCCCGATCATCCACGCCAGGGTACCGGCAGCCGCACCTCGCAGAAGAACCTCCGATGGTCCGACACCGCGCAACACTCCAACTCCAAGCGTCAGAAAGCCTATTGAAAATCCAAAGACTCGCGACAGGGACGGAGGAGCAGCGACCGTTTTTGCTTTAGCCATCACGCAGCCTCCGTGTTCTCTGTCGCTGGCCATGTGGCACCGTCAGCCGGTTCGGCGCGCTGTATCGCATCAACCCCGATGATCTCCTGATAAGGCAGTACCACAACTGTTTCCACATTCATATCACCGGGAAGTTCCTGATAGGCAATAATCGCCAGGTCGGGTGTGGCACGTGCGAGCAACTTCCTGATCGGCCGCCGCAGCTTTTGATCAACCAGTATTGCCAGCGGCAGATGTAATCGCTCTGCATCGGCGAACGCGACCTTGACGTGATCGATGAGTCGCGACAGAATTTCCGGGCCTATCGCCAGCGTGCCATCATGAATTGATTGTCTCAACTGTGCATCCAGCTGTGGTTCAAGGGCAATGATTCTCAGCAGCCCGTCACTGTTACGGAATGGCTCACAGACCAGTCGACCCAGGTCTACCCGCACCCTGTCCGTTAATGCTTCCGCCGTTTCGCAATCTGGCGCATGATTTACGATCGACTCCAGTATCAGTGCCATGTCGGCCAGAGGTATGCGGTCTTCCGCCAGTTGCAACAGAACCTGATGCAGCGTCCCCATGCGGATTGTTTCCGGTGTGATTTCGTCCACGATGGTCGGCGCAAATTCTCTTACGCGGTCCAGCATTTGTTTCAACGCTTCGCGAGTCAGCAGTTCATGAGCGTGTCGTTTCAGCACTTCACCCAGATGAGTGATCAGGACACTGAGAGGATCCACAACGGTGCAGCCCTGCAGTTCTGCCGCCCGGCGCGCTTCAGGAGAGATCCATGATGCGCTGAGTCCGAACGCGGGTTCAACAGCGGGTTCCCCCGGTACGGTCACTTCCCTTCCTTCCGGGTAAATCGCCAACTGCTGCTCGATACGGATTTCAGCTCCGGCCACTCTGCGCCCGGCGATCATGATGCGGTATTCGTCGGATTCCAGATTCAGATTACTCTGCACCTGTATGGGAGGAATCCAGCTACCGTTGCCTCGGGAAAATTCCCGTCGCAGAGCTGTGATTCTCTCGGACAGACCTTTAACGCGATTGCTTGTAATAGACGGTACAAGTCGCGCACCCACCTCCACAACGGCGCGATCAGCCAACAGGAATTCATCCAGGTTCTGCGTGTCATCAAATTCGTCAGAGGTCGCTTCACCGTCTGCCGCCGTTTCGCCTTTTGCCTCGGACTTCTGACCACCTTTCCCCAGAAACAGCAGCAGTCCGGCAGCAACGCCCAGGAAAGGCAGCTTTGGAAGACCAGGCATCATGGCGACGACAGCCAGGATTCCCGCTCCAATCCATATGGGGCGGTCGTTCTTGAACATCTGGTCGCGGATTTCATCACCCAGACTGTCTTCGGAGGAGGTCTTCGTTACCAGCACACCGGACGTTGTTGCAATGACCAGCGCCGGTATTTGAGAAACAAGACCGTCACCGACGGTTAGGATCGAATAGGTTTTGATGGAATCCACAAACGACAGGCCGTTGGTCATTCCAATGATCACACCGCCCACCAGGTTCACTGCGGTAATGATCAGTCCCGCTATTGCGTCCCCACGGACAAACTTACTGGCACCGTCCATCGCTCCGTAGAACTCGGTTTCCTGCGACAATTCGTCCCTTCGCTTTCGTGCCTGAACAGAATCAATCTGCCCGGCATTCAGTTCCGCGTCGATCGCCATCTGCTTGCCGGGCATCGCATCCAGAGTGAATCTGGCGGCAACTTCTGAGACACGTGTGGCCCCTTTTGTGATGACCATAAACTGAATGGTGACCAGAATCAGAAAGATCACCAGGCCCACGACGAGTTGACCACCAACGACGTAATTGCCAAAAGCTGTGACTATGTTTCCCGCGTCTCCATTCAGCAGAATGAGTCGTGTGGTGGCCACGTTCAGCGACAGACGGTACAGGGTCAGCAGCAGCAGTAACGATGGGAACACGGATAGTTCCAGTGCACGTTTCGCGCTCAGCGTTACCAGCAGAAGTAACGTCGTTGTGCCTAGATTGGCCGCCAGCAGAACGTCCAACAGCACCGGAGGCAGCGGCACCAGCATGACGATCAGCCCCACAAGCATACCCATCGACAGCAGAGTTTCACTCTGCAGCAGCCCGTTGGGGCCGGCGATGCTGTTTGTGGGAGGAGATGCTGGCATAATCTTGCTTTTCGGACTTCAGACAGCTCGCTGCTTGTGATGAACAATTACACTTGCACGCTTTCATCTGCTGAATGGCTGAGAGCGTGTACGTTATGAGCCTCGTCAGTGGAAACTGAGGCTCAGGACGCGGGCGATCAGCATCCAGCCGTCAACCATCACGAACAACAGTATTTTGAACGGTGTCGATATGATCATCGGTGGCATCATCATCATTCCCAGTGACATCAGAATGACAGAGACCACAAGGTCGATAAGCATGAAAGGGATATACAGACAGAAACCCATGATGAAGGCGGTCTTCAGCTCACTGATTACATAGGCCGGAACCAGCACTCGCATTGGCGTGTCCGCGGCCGTCTGGATGTCTCCGGTTTCAGCCATTTTTGCAAAGAGCGCAATATCGTCTCTTCTGGTCTGAGCCAGCATGAAGCCGTGAACCGCGTTCGATGCGTTGTGGAATGCAACTTCGCCATCAATTTTTTCTTCTAGGTAGGGCTTTATCGCGTCTGTTTCGATCGTCGAAAACGTCGGACCCATAACAAAGAAGGTCAGAAACAGTGACAATCCCAGAATCACCTGCGTCGGAGGAATCTCCTGAGTCGCGAGCGCTCGACGCACAAACGACAGGACAATCACGATCCGAGTGAACGCGGTCATTGTCACCAGAGCCGACGACAGGAAAGCCATTCCCCCCAGAAACAGCGCAACCTTGAGCTGCGGCGAAAGTTCCTGGAACGCGCCGGATTCTACGACCTGCTGTAATGTCGATGCGGAATCCATTCAGAGGGGGGCTTTATGATGTCGAATCGATATGAGCATCCGAGGTCTGTGACAATGTGGAATCCGCTGTGTCGCTTCCCAGAATATCAGGAAATGCCGGTGGGACCGGGACGATGCTCTGAATGCCACCAGCGTCACAGCCCACGAGGGCCTGGACGCCTCGAAGCTCCACCAGTGAGACGGAACGATTCGGCCCCAGAACTACAGTTTCCACAATTTGCGACTGTCCTCGTGCCACAGCCAGCAGCCCGTGCTTAGTCTGCCAGCGACGGATCGCTAACACTGTCAGGCCGCACAGACACATGACGATGACCGTCCATGTTGCCAAACGAATCAGCATGTCGGTATGAGTTGGTTCAGCGTCACCCCCCCCCGCGACTTCGGCAGTCTCATTCGTAAGATCGATAAAAGGAGGGGGGGATGGGGTGTTTGTGGTCACCGAGGACGTCTCTACGGACAGCGGCTGACTTTCCACAACCTGAGTGATGCTGGCAGCTGCATATCCCGCCTGCCGTATTTCGGGGACTTTCTGAATCTTTTGATCGAGGTATGCGGAGGCTTCAGGTACGACAGTTCCGGTTGCCGCATGGCCAGGGACGTGCGGCGTCAGCGTTGCCTGCGTGGCCGCATTTTTTTGTACCCACTGTCCCTGAGCCGCCGGTGCGACAGACGTACCTGACACTATGACCAGAACGCAGACGATACGCAGCGATATGCAGTGCGTACCATGCTGACAACGGTCCCTCTGCCGCTCCAGTACCATGTCTTTTCGAACGTCCGGTCCTGGCCGTATGCCGTGTCGCCGACAGGCCGGGCCGTCGCTGGCGGAGAATACTGAAATACGTGGCGGGCATTTATCGGGTAATGGACACAGGTCCCCGTGCGATGCTGTTGAATCGGATGAACCAGACATCAAACTGCTCCTGTAGCAGTCGGTTGTTCTTCTGAGCCGGGACCGTCGACGGATGCCACTTCGGTCACACGAACGGCGAAACGGTCGTTGATCACGACAACTTCGCCGCTGGCAATCTGGACACCCTGTGCCATCACACTGACGGGATCATTCAATTCCCGATTCAGTTCCACAACGGATCCTTCGCCAAGCTGCAGCAGCTCGCCAAGCCCCATGGTGACGCGACCAATTTCCACTGAAATGTCGACCTGAACGTCTGAAAAACGTTCCAGTGTTGAATGTTTGACATTGCGACGTGACACCGCTTCCGGAAACTCCGCAGGGTGTACCGCTGCAGTCTCTGCGTTGGACGCGTTCATCTCTGATGCCGGCTCTGCAGCATCACTGCCGTCAGTGTCAGTTGTTTCGGCATCCTCACTTACGTCGGTCGCCGTGGCAGCGTCTTCTTCTTTGACTGGTTCGTTCATGAGACTCCCTCTCTGCTTGACGCGATGATCTGAAATCCCTGTCGCGTTCCGAGTCTGCACGGATGCCCTAACCACTGCAGGCGCCCATCGACGGTCAATTCCATGGGCTGACAAACGGATTGGTCAAGTGTCAGGTAATCGCCGACCTTCAATGAGTCGAGTTCCGCCAGTGACATGGTCGTGTCACCCAGTCTCGCGACCATCTTTACCGGAATCTGTTCCACTAGAGCTCGTATCTGGGGCGCTGGTTCAGCGTGTACCTCTTCGCTTGTGACGTCGTCGATGCCGATCGTTGCCAGCCCGGACTGAGGCATCAGCCAAATCGCTTCCTCCTGCCCAAGGCTTGTCTCGAACACGACCTGACTTCTGACCATCACTTCATCGGGAGGAAAAACCCGACTCCGCATCGGCCGAGCGATGACGCAGTCCTGTTCACACTCCAATGGGTGGATCTCCGGCCAGGCGTGACTGATCGCTCGTGTGACCTCTCCCATCAGTAACTCGACCATTGAAGTTTCAACGGTTGTCAAGTTGCGAACTTCCGGCCATTCCTCGCAGGGCGTCCCAAGCATGTCGTTTACCAGCAGCAGTACCATCCGCGACGAAAAGGCGAAGAGACCGGGAAAAGAGTCCGGGCCGATCTGCAGTCGAGCTGCGTAGCCGGGATCCGCAAGATCGTTAACGGCCTTGATAGCCGTTAGTGAATCGGTGTTTCCCAGTGAAATGGCAATGTCTGTGCCGAGCAGTGACTGCCAGTTTTCCTGCAGCATCGACGTCACTGTGCCCTGCCATGCCATCAGCGCATCATTTGCTTCACTCGTCAGCTGAGGAGCCTGAGCGAAGATGTTGATTGGACTGGCGTCAGATTCACTCATTGTACGTTGTACTCGTCGAACAGTACGTTGAAGATTCGATCGTAGCCGTCCGGGAACAGGACGGAGTTGAATTGGTCTCGGACTTCACGACGCAGCCGGTTCTGACCGGCACCTCCACGAATCTCTTCCAGGCTTTTGTCGGAAATCTTGTTCAGCAACCAGTTTTTCAGAAGGGCCTTCTTTTCCTCCATCTTAGCGATGATGTCCCGCTCGGCCTCCTTCGGTACCTGAAGTGTCACTCCAACTCGCAGGTATCGTGTCAGCTGTCCTTCATTCAAATTGACAACAACCTCTTCGAACGGAACAAACGCAGTGTCTTCGGGATTCAGATTTTCGAATATCGGTTTCGGTTCCCGCGTCTCTGTGGGCGACTCTCCCGATGACGGCAGGATGTAGGGAACGGCCACTCCCATTCCGCCACAGAGCAGCGTCACCAGAATCCATGGCAACGGGCTGACTTTGCCACCACTGTCGGCGCCGACTTCTTCGTCCGTTTTTTTTGCTTCTTCTGCCATCGTTGAAGCTCGTAACTCCGGTTTTGAAAATCGCGCCACGGTCATCGCAGACCGTCTAATAGAAATTTCCTGTAGATGCATCGGCGTAACACGGGTCCGGTCGTGATGATTAGACCGGTCACGCAATGTGCTTCGTGCTGAACTTGCTTCGCGGTTGAGGGATGGCGCTTTGTGCTGCGGAGTGTTTCCTGCTGAATGCGTGTAAACACTCACTTCCTCCGTAGTGGCCAATGCCTCGGGGAGCCGGTCTGGTTGATGACTGCAGAATGGTGGTCAGGAATTGTCAGTCCATGCAAGGGCGGGCAGAACTGGTTCTCGTATTTGCGTACCCCTGGCTCAGATCGGTTGTTTATCGCGGGCGTTTCTTTACCATCGTTTGTTGACGATATTGTCGCAGGACTTCATCAATCTTTCGGGTTCTGGGAAGTGAGCTGTTCTGCCCCGACCGGTGCATTTCATCGAGTCCTGAGGCTTAACTCGTGTTTGGCTTGCGGTCCCGCACGCATCAGAAGGGCTGTTCAATGTTGACGCTGTGTATTCTGGGTCTCGGCCTTGCAATTGTCATCGGAGGGATTCTTGGCCTGCGTCTGCACGCCTTTATCGCCCTTGTTCTGGCTGGTATGACAGTGGCACTGCTGACACCAGCAAGGCTGGTCGAACGTTCGGCCATTCTGGAAGCTGCGATCGGTGTTGAATCAGTGACTGCTGACGGCGTCATCGAGCTTGTCGCAGGAGCCAAGACAGATGACGCCGTGTTGCTGCTCGACAATGGCCGTACGGGTTCAATGACAAATGCCGCCTCGATCCAACTGCTGGCTGACGGAAAGCGGCAGCTTGAGTTTCGGGAAGGACAGAGTTCGCAGGCTGCGTCGTTACCGCCGGTAGATCAGCTGATCGTGGTCTCGCGTATCGATTACGAAGCTGCGCAGAAACTGGCTGGCAGCACTTTCGTATCCCGCATTACGACGACGATTGGGGAATACTGCGGCAAGCTGGCAATTCTGATTGTGGCCGCCTCGATTATCGGGCGTTGTCTGCTGGACAGCGGAGCCGCAGACCGAATTGTGAACAGCACCCTGAACCTGCTGGGTGAACGAATGGCTCCTGCGGCCTTTGTCTTCAGTGGATTCACACTCGGCATCCCTGTGTTTTTCGACACGGTCTTCTACCTGATGATTCCACTCGGCAAGGCTTTGCGTCTACGCACGGGCAAGAACTACCTGTTGTACGTTCTGTCCATCGTGGCTGGCGGAACGATGGCCCATTCCCTGGTCCCTCCGACTCCCGGGCCGTTGTTTATCGCTGAAGAATTTGGTGTGTCGATCAGTTCAATGATTCTGGGCGGTTGTGTCGTGGGTTTGTTTAGCGCGTCTGTTGGAATGATCTACGCATTCTGGATTAACGGCCGCTGTGAACTGCCGCTCAGGGATGTCGAAGACATTCCCGCGGCCGCAAAACCCGGCGATAAAAGTGGACCGGGCATTTTTGTATCGCTGGTACCGATTGTTCTGCCGGTGATTTTAATAACCGGCGGTTCGATGTTGAGCAAGTCCGGGGATACATTTGCGGGATTCGCAGTTTCTTCCGGTGCAGCCCGGACGATCAGGATGCTCAGCGAAAAGAATCTCGCACTGCTGATCTCCGCTGCTTTTGCGGTTGTCATGTATGTTCGTGTAAAAAGTCCCTCAAAGGATCAACTTTCAGAGTCACTGCAGCATGCGATTGCCAGTGCAGGCCCCATTATCCTTGTAACAGCCGCAGGTGGGGCGTTTGGGCGAATGATGCGGCAGACCAGTGTGGCGGAACTGCTGAATGATCTGCCCGGAACTTCGCCAGTCATGATCATTGTCGCTGCTTTTCTGGTCACAACCGCGGTGCGTACGGCTCAGGGATCTGCCACCGTGGCAATGATAACTTCAGCCGGTATTTTTGGCGGTATCGTGGCGGGTGGAGCGGCAGGGGTCGACCCGCTGTACGTCGCACTGGCTGTAGGGTGCGGTTCCAAGCCTATCGCGTGGATGAACGACAGCGGGTTTTGGGTGATTACGCGAATGAGCGGCATGACTGAAAGTGAAGGACTGAAATACATCACGCCTATGACAGCACTGGCTGGACTGGCAGGCCTGATGGCGGTGATAGGCGGGGTCGTAATGTTTCCTTAGCAGTCGCACATTGCCGGTTGCAACCCCGTGTATGGTTGACATACTACGGCCCTGCGTGATACCTGATTCATTTAAGGAAAAAGATATGTCTGACGTTCGAAGTGGTGCGGTCACACTCAAAGGCAATCCGGTTGATCTGGCCGGTGCGGCTTTAACAGCAGGAAACGCGGCTCCTGAATTTTTGCTGCAGGGCAATGATCTGGCAGACGTGACTCTGGCTGCCAGCGCGGGCCGAACTCGTATCATTGCCACAGTGCCGTCTCTGGACACGGGAACGTGCCACGAGGAGACTCGAAAGTTCAATGAGCACGCGGCTGGCCTTGAAAATACGGACGTTCTGGTTGTCAGCATGGACTTGCCATTCGCGCAGTCGCGCTGGTGCGGTGCTGAAGGGATCGAGAACGTTCAGACGCTCAGCAGCCATCGCTGTTCAGATTTTGGCGAAGACTATGGTGTGCTGGTGAAGGGCGGCCCACTCGATCGCTGTCTGGCTCGAGCAGTTTTTGTGGTGGCAGCCGATGGCAATCTGAAACATGTGGAATATGTTTCAGAAATCGCTGAGCACCCCAACTATGACGCGGCGCTGGCGGCGGCTAAAGCATAGCGATCGCGTTAAGCTTGAACCTGCGATTCTCAATGACATCTGAAGATCGACCAGAGCACGTTCATCAGCACGACAGACGAACAACAAGCTGCTGAATTCATCCGCAACCACGCGGCACGCTGTGGCGTTGCAACAGTGTTTGAGACTGCCGTTATCCTCGGCTCCGGTTTGGGGGCTGCCGGAAGAAAGGCAGAGGACCTTGGTGGAGTCGTGGTCTCTTACGATCAGGTTCCTTATCTTCCCTGCCCGGCTGTAGGTGGCCACGCCGGTCGATTAATTCTGGGCACCGGTGAGGTGGATGGCACATTGCTACTGCAGGGGCGAGTTCATCTTTATGAAGGGCACTCGCTGGATCGTACGACGTTTGCGGTCCGCATGCTGCAGCTGCTGGGAGTCCGGCAGCTGCTGGTCACGAATGCGGCTGGCGGAATTAACGACAGCTATCGAGTTGGTGATCTCATGCTGTTGAAGGGCCACTGTA
>Ga0315331_10003513_pt1 | contig 11877 bp, 8 predicted proteins | sample M160m34915metaG_FD_203456 | JGI IMG/M metagenome (GOLD analysis project Ga0315331, IMG submission 203456) | Ammonia-oxidizing marine archaeal communities from Monterey Bay, California, United States - M1 60m 34915 | ecosystem: Environmental > Aquatic > Marine > Intertidal zone | place: USA...
CCCACAGAACGCCGATTTGCGCGAACTCGAGCATCTTCTGCTTTGCTTCTGCTAACTTGGCAGGTTCACTGCGAGCGGAACGCGCTTTCAAAAACCATTTCTGCTTTTCCTGACTGGCTTTGGAGTGCTTGGCATGATCCACACAGATCAACTTTTCCCCGGTCAAGATGAATGCCTGGTCGTTCGCCAGTGCCATCTGACGCCCATTGATGTAAGCCTCACCCACATCGCCATTTCGTTGATCCATGGCAAGAAAATGATGGGGCCCGCCAGCATAAACCTGCCCGTCCCCCAGCAGTGCTTTGGTTCCCCCGACAACACCACCGGCGTCAGTTCGCCATGAATATTTTTCCTGAAAGACAATGGTGCCATCCTGCTTGGAAACCGCGACTGGCAAGGATCGCCCAGAGGGAACAAACAGATTGTCTTTATTACTGAGCAGATAACCTTGAGGGGTCAAATCATTACGCCCTGCGTTTTGCTCGCTGATCGTGTCATTCCGCCAGATGACGTCACCTGATAACGCATTCACCGCACACAGATAAATCATTTCATGTGGGAAGACACCGGCACCAAAATAAGCGGTGTCCCCGTCGATCAAAACGCCTGTCCTGACAGGCCATCGCGATATCATCTCACCGCGCGATAGAAGGCGATCATCTTTGGGCCCAACACGCATGCTCCAAACAGCCTGCCCCGTTGCCGCGTTGAGACAATAAACCTTCCCATCATCGGATCCAAAGTAAATATTGCCATGTGCCAGCGTTGGCGCGAGCCGAATCGCACCCTCGGTGTAATGCGTCCACAGGACCTCACCTGTTGTGCTCTTTACACAGTACAGACGATGGTCCACGGTACTACCGAAATAAACACGACCATCAGAGATCACGGTTTGCATTGCATCATCAAAATCAACGCGGTGTCGCATCTCATGACCTTCGATCGGAGCCTTCCGAGGCCCCTCCCACGCCATCTGAGGCTTCGCAGGGGTTTTGTGCTGCCAAACCAACTTCAACGGGAACTCCAGTTCCGTTGGTGAGTAACCCGCCCGGTCATTACCATTCAGATAAGTCGACCAGTCTGCAAAGCCTGTCGCAGCCAAGACGTGCAGAAATCCGATTGTGATCACGAAACGTAGCAAAGGCATGACTCAACTCCAGTTGGGTTTATATTCCAAATCCCTGCTTGCTCGACGCGGGCTCTTCGATGGACAGGGGTTCCACGAATTCGGCAACCACAAAGGTAATGCGGACGGCACAAGGCGATGCGGGGGGACTCCATGGTCAATGCGTTTCCAAAAACACACCAAGCACGTAGCGGCACCGTTGCTGATAATATAACGCTCGAAGCCACAGCCGAGGGGACAACTACCGGTCACACGTCGGTTTATTTGACAGCCCAGACCTCGCCATGATCTTGGCTCTGCCTATCACCCTGCCCCCAAGCTTGGGCCTATCCCCGCAATCAAACTCCCCATCTTGATGTCCAAAGTACAGAAGCCATGCCGATCATGGACGGAACGGGTGATCGCTGAGATGTGGGATTCGATGTAGAGCTGGCCCCATCCTGTATCCCACCGCCTGTCTCTGTTCCCCCCGCCCGAGCCTGTATCCTGCGGCCTGAGCTCCCAACGCAAAAAACCCTCGAAGGCACGGAAGGACTGCGAGTATCCACCAAAGCTAGTATTGAGCGGAGACTTACCCAAAACTATCTGCAACGCATGATGGACGACAGCCTTCGACTTGGACACGCACTTGCGTGTCCAAGCGTGGCCCAATGGTTCGAAAACTGCGTTCAGGAAACAGCAGCAGCTTCTTGGATACCAAACGCGAAAAGTGTTTCTCGCAACTGATCTAGCTCCGCAGGTTCCAGCGGAGTCATGGGTAACCTCAGATCGCCGGTATCACGCCCAACCAATTGCATGGCTGTCTTGACGGGGATTGGGTTAGTCGCAAGCCCAAGCATCTTGCTGCAAAGTGCAAATAGCCGGTGATGCAACGCTCTCGCCCTGTCAAAGTCTCCCGCGGATGCTGCATTCACAAGCTCGATCATGGGCGCTGGCACAACATTGCCCACCACAGATACAACGCCTTCAGCACCGACGCTCATCATTGGAAGCGTCAGCGAATCATCTCCGCTGAGGACTGTTAAATCAGTCGTTCCGACGATGGCGGAGCACTGATCGAGTTTCCCGGTGGCTTCTTTCACCATCGTGATCCCATCCACTTCACTTAAACGCTGGATCGTCTCTACCGCGATCTCTTTTCCGGTACGACCGGGGATGTTGTAGACACAGACAGGGATGTCCACTTCTTCGGCCACCGCCTTGAAATGCTGATAAAACCCTTCTTGGGTGGGCTTGTTGTAGTACGGAGCGACTTGCAGCGTCGCGTCGGCGCCTTCGGAGGCCGCCCGCTGAGTCAAACGAAGCGCTTCTGCCGTGCTATTGCTGCCAGTACCAGCCATGACCTTTGCTCGACCAGCGACACATTGAATGACCTCAGTGATCACCCGGTCATGCTCATCATGCGTTAGCGTGGGCGACTCACCGGTTGTTCCAACAGGAACAATGCAAGTGGTGCCGGCAGCCAATTGAAACTCGACCTGATCGCGGAGTCTCTTGCAGTCAACCTCGCCATCGGCAAAAGGTGTGATGATGGCGACCGACAATCCTGCGAAATCGGATCCCTTTCTCTCGGACATATCAGTTCTCGGTGGGGTTGTGGGTGTGCGGGGGCCAGTTTAGCAAGCATTGCCAGCATTCAAAAGGACCGGAAAAGAACTCTGGCACGCGGCCCCCCTGTTTTACGCATCTTACCACGCCGAGAAATCTTGCAATCGAACGCCGTGAAGTTTGTCAGATTTGACCTCAAGCACGAGAAACCACGCCCTATTCATCTCCCAATAGGCGGTCAGCTTTGGTACATCGGGGTCTACGAGAGCTGCCACTGGAATTTGCAGACCTTTTGGTTCCCCGACTCCCGCAAGCTTGATGCCGACCCGCCTAACGCGATACGTGCTGATCGAGATCCTGAAAATATTCACGGTCTCCTTGATTGCGCTGACACTGCTGATCCTTCTGATTGGCGTGGGTCGCGAACTTCTCAGGCAAGGGCTTGGCCCGTTGGCAATCCTTCAGCTGCTGCCGTTTGTCCTACCGATCGCTCTTCAATTTTCGTTCCCAGCCACCGCCTTATTCTCGGTTTGTTGTGTTTACGGGCGAATGGCTGCTGATGGCGAGGTGGCGACCGTGAAAGCATCGGGGATTTCCCCTCTGAAAATCCTGCAACCGGCGTTCATCTTTGCGGCATTATTAAGTCCCATCGCTGTCTACGTGTCAGATCTCGCCGTCTCCTGGGGCCGCCCCGGTATTCAGCGCGTTGTACTGATGTCGATCGAAGACGTTACCTACCGCTACTTGAAAAACCAGCGTTACTACAAATCGGGGCGTGACCCCAGTCGCGGGTTCTCAATTCACGTTGAGAACGTCGTTGGTCGAAGAATGATTCGGCCGACGGTCAGTATTCTCAGCGGCGGTAGTGACCCGATCAAACTTTCCGCCCGCGAGGGAGAACTGAGATGGGACGGAGTAACCGAACAACTTGTTCTTTACGTTGTCGATACTCAAATCGAAGCTGGAAGTAACTTTCGCGGGATCATTCCCGATGAAGGCGAATTCCCCATCCCGCTGGGTAACGCGCTCAAAGCTAAGAAGCTGAGCGAACAAAGTCCCAGCGCAGTCCCATTGAATCTGCTTGGCAGGGAGAGCGTTGCGCAGGACAACCGCAATCACATCGCGGTGGGCGAGGTCGCAGCGCACACCGGATTCAGCATCATGACCTGCCGACTTGATCAAATTGCTGACGGGAAGGGCAAACAACTTGAAGACCAACTGCGTACTAATCGTAAACGCCTGATTCGGCTGCAAACCGAACCGTGGCGACGTTGGGCATGGGGCTTCAGTTGCCTGTTCTTCGTCTTTGTAGGAGCACCACTGGCGATGATCGCAAAGACCAGTGACTATTGGACAACGTTTGGACTGTGTTTCCTTCCCACACTGCTGGCATACTACCCATTATTCATTCTCGGGCTCGAACAGGCCAAGGATGGCAATCTGCCTCCTTACGGCGTCTGGATGGGCAATGCGGTCATGGTGATGATTGGAACAATCCTGATCACCCGCGTGCGCAGATACTAGCAGTCGGTCATACCAGGCGTCCGGATTACTGGGATTATGGCCTACAGCCGGAGTTGACAGCTTCGCACGCCCCGTGACTCAGTTGACATCGATCGGAATCGATTATGCTGTGTACCGCCCGCCCGAGGTGGGAAGATAAGACAGAAACGCTTGATAACCACAACCGGCTGTCCTGCGAGGATATTCATCCACCACCACTCGCCGAGATATTCCAAGTGTCGTCCAATCTCCCAAGTGAATTCATCTCACTGATCAACAACAAAACCTGCACCATAGGTGTGATCGGCTTGGGCTACGTTGGCCTACCGCTAATTGATGCATTCACAACCGCGGGATATCGCTGCTTGGGATTCGACGTCGATCCGGAAAAGGTCGACTCACTGACACGCGGTCAAAGCTACATCAAGCACATCAACAGCACAAAGATCTCTGAATGGCTTGAACGGGATCTTTTCGAAGCTACGACCGACATGCAGCGGTTGAGCGAACCGGATGCTTTGTTGATTTGCGTCCCCACCCCACTGGATGAAGCGCGTGATCCCGACTTGAAGTACGTGATAGGGACCTGTGGGCACATCGCTGCCGCACTCAGGCAAGGTCAGCTTGTGGTTCTCGAGAGCACTACCTATCCAACCACGACACGCGACGTCGTCGTCCCAATTCTGGAACAGAGTAACCTGAAGGCTGGTGAGGAATTTTTCGTTGCCTACAGCCCAGAAAGAGAAGACCCGGGAAATCCAGATTTTTCGGCGGCAGGAATACCAAAAGTCGTCGGAGCGATCAATGACACAAGTCTTCAGTGTGCGACCAGTCTGTATGAAAAAGCTGTCGCCGGTGTTGTGCCCGTCAGCACTTGCGAAGTCGCAGAAGCTGCCAAAGTACTTGAGAACATTTACCGCGCCGTGAACATCGCATTGGTCAATGAACTGAAAGTACTTTTCGACTCGATGGATATCGATGTTTGGGAAGTGATCAATGCCGCGAAGACAAAACCATTTGGGTTCCAAGCGTTTTATCCCGGCCCGGGCCTTGGTGGGCATTGCATACCAATCGACCCGTTTTACCTCTCATGGCTGGCCCGCAAGCAGGGACTGAATGCCAAATTCATTGAATTGGCTGGTGAAGTGAACCGAGCCATGCCTGAATATGTTGTCACGCGTACGTCCGAATTCCTCAATGAATTCTCAAAACCCGTCCGAGGAAGCAAGATATGCCTTGCGGGGGTTGCCTACAAAAAAGACGTTGACGATCCCAGAGAATCGCCATCCTTTGAATTGCTCGAACTGCTGCTTCAACGCGGCGCGAAAATGAGCTACAGCGACCCACACGTTCCCACGCTACCGTCCATGCGTCATTTTGATCTGCCACCAATGGAAAGCCAAGATCTGACCCCCGAATACCTTCAAACACTCGATGCGGTTCTGATTGCCACAGACCATACCGATTTTGATTACCATGCCATTGTCGAACACGCGCCACTGGTGATTGACACACGAAATGCGACCAGCGGCGTCGTGGGCAACCGCGAGCATATTCGCAAGACCTGACTAAATCTTGTCGCATGCGTATTGCCCGCCGCACTCGCTGGTATTACCGCAGAACTCCTCGGCGTCACCATGCCACTATCCGATGAAAACGACTCCCTTTCGGTCCTCAGCCTGGACCCATTTCATGGGGGCAGCCATCGCCAGTTTACCGAGTGCTTGGCGAACACAAGCCAGCATCACTGGCATGTTATCACCGGCAAACCGGTCCACTGGAAGTGGAGAATGCGTTCTGCCCCGATCGACTTTGTTCACCGAACTCGGGAATTGATCGCGGCGCTCGGCTACCCCAATGTCCTGTTCTGCACCGACATGCTGGACCTACCGGTCTACCTCGGATTATTAGGAGACAGCCGGATCCAACAGATCCCCAAGGTTCTGTATTTCCATGAGAACCAGTGGACCTACCCCGTATCTCCCAACAGGAAAGTCGACAACCATTTCGGGTACACGAACTTGTTGTCAGCCATGACTGCTGACGAAGTGTGGTTCAACTCACAGTTCCACCTCGATGACTTCATCAAAGGCAGCAGCAATTTCCTCAAACAAATGCCTGACACCCGAGACCTACATTCACTTGACGCATTGGAGGCGAAAGCACGAATCATCCCACCTGGTTTCACACCACCACCTGAAGTTCCACTCATCGCCACCATCCCGGATACACTGCCAACGAACGCACCCGGCCAAACCCATCGTCTGCCCGGCACAAAACTCCAGACTGGCGAGCAGGACGCTGAGGAAATGCCTCGAGCCAAAGTCGCCCCTCAGATCACTGTGGGCTGGGTATCGCGATGGGAATACGACAAATGCCCGGAAGAATTCGTTACATTTTTGCGTATGCTTACGGACGCGAATCTCAATTTCAAACTCATTTTACTCGGAGCGAGACCGCGCCATCCCGTTCCACAACTGAAAGAAATCAACGAAACGTACAAGGCCCAAATCATCCACGACGGCTTCGCCAAGGATCTCAAAGATTACTGGCGTTTGCTTGGGCAAATGGACGTTGTCGTATCAACCGCCAACCACGAATTTTTTGGCATCGCCATTTGCGAAGCGATCTGGGCAGGTGCGATCCCGATCGTTCCAGACAAGCTGAGCTACAGAGAGCACATCCCCAAGAGCTGCCGATATAAAACGCTGGATGATGCTATTAGTTTGGTAACAAACTACACATCAACCGCGGCGCGTCGCCAACAAAGCAGCTTGTGCAGAAAGCACATCGAACCGCTGCAGACCAGTGGCATTATCAAACAGATTGATGCCCACCTTCGAGACTTGTCAGCTCACTGAGATCAGCAGAGCCAATCAAACTGATTCGTGCAAACTTCGATTTCCGATAACCAGTTCCTTCACTTGACGTGCTCCCCCATTCGAGCCGCAAGTTTCTTCAAGGTTTGACTCGCATCGTTTTCCAATAACTTTGCCTGAATCAAATGTGTCTGCGAGGGATCATTCCACGCAACATCCAATGCATTTTCGAACTCGCGTTCCGTGGACGCAAGATGCCCCACCCCGCCGCCGTAAACGTTTAACAGTTCACAATAATTCCAGCGGTTGATTTCGTTGTACTTCCAGTCACCCGCATGCAAAAAGCGTTCAGTCCCATACCCATGGTTGTCCAATAGAATGATCAAGGGAGCATGCCCATTTGCAATCAGAGTGCTAAGTTCTTGGCCAGTCATCTGAAACGCGCCATCACCCACCAGAACCACAACACGGTGTTTGGGCCGCGCCGTCGCCGCGCCTAGGGCGGCGGGAATACTGAATCCCATCGACGTGTAATACGCTGGACTCAAAAACTCACCACGGTCATGAATGGTAAGTTCGGTAGCAGCGAACAACGAATCGCCCACGTCTGCAACCACGATGGACTCCGAGTCAATCCGCCGATTCAAAGCTGCCATCATTCGACTGGTTCGAAGCGGTTGCTCCGTATCTCTGTGAGAAGTTTCATCACCATCACCCGTTTGTTCTGATTCCTGATTAGAGGTCAGTGAAGAAGGGATGTCGCGTTTTACAGATTTCAAATCTGTTTCAATGAGCCCTTGGATATATTGTTTCAAACCAACATGATGATAATGGTGATGCGAGATCCGGAGTTCCTCGCTTGTTACATATACACAACGATCAGGGTCGAGCTTCGCTGTAAAAATCCCGAGATTGATGTCACTAAGAAAAGCGCCCAACATCAACACCAAGTCACTGTCTTCGACAAATCGCGTTACCTCTGCATTGCCGATCGCACCTTCATACAGCCCAATGAACAGCGGATGACGCTCGCTAACAACGCTTTTCCCAAGCATCGTTGTCGAGATTGGTATGTCACAAGACTCCGCAAGCTTTAGCAATTGATCCTGCAGTCCAAACCGATGGATTTCAACTCCAGCAAGAATAACCGGTTTCGTTGCAACGGCGAGACGTTCGCGTGTTTCCGCAATAGCTTCGGCAGTCGCTTCTGCGTTGTCTTCATAAGCCGGCCGCGCGTATCCATGAACCACAGGCGGCACAACATGGACCATATCTCGGGGTAATTCGATGTACACCGGTCGCTTGAAACGATCACACGCATCCAACACACGATCGATTTCGGCAAAGGCGGTCAGTGGGTCGCTCAATTCTGTACCCGCAATCGTGAACTTCTCAAATACTTCAATTTGAGTTCGAAAATCACGGACCATGTGATGAAGCAAAGCCCCTCCCTTTCTCTCACTTAGTCCCGGCGACCCCGAGACCACTACCACCGGCGACTTTTCGGCATAGGCACCAGCAATCGAATTCGAAACACTCAGCCCACCCACGCAGTACGTCACGCACACCGCCCCCATTCCATTGATTCTTGCATAGGCATCCGCGGCGAAACCGGCACAATCTTCCCGCGTACACCCAACCACGTTAATGGGACTTTTCTCCAATTCACTGTAAAAAGACAGAATGTAGTCACCAGGAATCCCAAACAAATCGTGAATTCCATAGTCACGCAAACGCTGAATCAGGTAATCCCCAATGGTCAGGTCTGCGGTGTTGCGACGTTGTTGTCCGGTCGCTTCATTAAGAACTGTCATACACCAGGCTCCTCAATCAATTCCATCAGTTCAATGAACCAAAATCACGATACTTGAGGCACGCCCCAAACGCGATGCGTGATGCAGGACGCGACCGTGGTGCAGTTCCCGAGCCTGAGGTCGCAGACACATCTCGCGTCAACCACAGCAACCTCTGCGGGGCGTCCTGTCCACCATTTCTTCTAATCCTTAAATCAAGGCACAGAAGGCCGTCGCCGGTGGGCAACAATGGCCTACTCTGATGTAACGTCCAGCTACTCAATACGAAACAGGAACCGGCACACAGTCATCACAACCAAAGACTCAGCCCAGCTAATACGCCAAGTAAATGAGTTTATTAAACGCCGGGCTCCGCTCCATTTCCCGTCGTTTGCTTACCGAGACACATCACCGCGTGCTGATGTTCGTGTGATTTCAAAACCTCGTTGCATTAATGTTCAAAGACGTGCGTTAATCAGCTAAGCGGAGGACATGAGCTTTTACGAATAGCGAGTTCCCAGCTTTAGACTGGTCGAGCATTTTTCGTGAGTGTTACTTCATTACCTTCGAGGTTAAATTCCAGATCATCTGTAAGCCGTTCCATGAATAGCAAGCCGTGCCCAGCACCCTTTTGCAGTCGAGCGAGCGTTGCCTTCTCAAAAAAGTTCTCTACGTTAAACCCATCACCCCCGTCTCGCACCGCAACCTTCAATCCCGATCGGTCCACATCCACGCGTACGTGGGTACGCCGTTCCCTATACGGCGATTCTGACTTGCGTTTTTCGATCAAATCAGTGGTTGCATGGCCGAATACGATTTGGTGATGACTTGGAGTCACGGATGGCCCTAAACCCAAATTGCCACGATACATGGCGTTGACCAACGCATGTTCTAATGCGATCCCAAACCGCGTGCGTTCAGCCCCTGGAAGCAGATGCATGCCCTCAGCCACCTGCAACACCAACGTCACAAGCGGCGAGATCAACCGCGGATCATTTGGCAAATCAAAATCAAACGAGTTCGATTGCAACTTAGCCAGAAGAGGTCCATAAGGGTCGTTCCCAAACGTGACTCGACATGTCGTCTCCACCGTTTCAATCAGCAGCTCCTGAAGTTGTTCATCACAGACACATGCGACTGCCCCAGACCTCAACACCTGATCAACAAGCTGTTCTACGCCTACGGGAGCGATAAAAATGACGAGTACATCCGGGAAATGAGCTCGTACCCCACGCACGAACTCAGATCCGCTCATCTCTTTCAAAGTAAGATCAGCAATGACTAAATCGATTTTACCCTGTCGCAGAGCTTGTATCGCGTCTCTACCGTTACTTGCGTGCGTGACCCCATGCCCCTTCCGCTCTAGCAAGATGCGGATTTCGACGGCACGCGTTGGGCTAGACTGCACGAGCAGTATTTCTGCCATCTGCTCGATGTCCTGAATTGCTGAGTATCAACAAGGGCAAATACAAACAGCTCTTTAGCTTAACAGTTCAGCAAGCCACAGTGGTAATTGGGACAAATGCCAGATCCAGCAGTACTTTTTCAGCAGGATGGACCGTCTCGACGGTTCTTTAAGCCGATCTTCACGCCCGCGAGCAAGAGCTCAAAACGTAATCATTTCCGCAAAAGATGACACGTAGCTCACCTATCACCTGCCTTGGCGTCCGCTTTCCAGATCACCTCAGCAACCAAGACTCGGCCAAACGCTGACACCGGTACACCCTGCTCCCTGCTGCGATCTGCATGTTTTCGCTAGCACGAAAACGTGGTACCCAAAACGGGCGTAGTGCAGATGACAAACCGGTTTCACGACAGCGTGCGTTGACTTACCCACCGAAACTCACAGCCCAGGCGTGAAGTCATCCTCCGCCGAGAGCGCTAAAGCAAACTCTGCAAGTAACTGGGCAACATTGTGAATGTCGCTCAAGGAAACGACCTCCACAGCAGAGTGCATGTAGCGATTTGGGATAGCAACTAACCCCGTTGCTACCCCTGATCCGTGAACCTGTAAGACATTCGCATCATTTGGTGTCGCTCTGCCGATTGCTGCCAACTGGAAAGGGATCGAGTATTGTTCGCACAATTCAATCAGACGCTGCGACACCTTGGTGTTGATATTTGGCCCCCGAAAGATAACGGGTCCCTGACCAATTGAGATGTGCCCTTGCTTTTGCTTATCGATCGTAGGACAGTCTGATGCATGGGTGACGTCAACCGCGATCGCAACGGCAGGTTGAACACTCCCCGCGGCAGTCTTCGCACCACGCAATCCGATTTCTTCCTGGACGGTGGAAACTGAGTGAAGCTGGCACCTCAAATCCTGAGGAGCCGTCTGAGCCCGTCTCAAAGCCTCCATCACGGCCCACATCCCTGTCTTATTATCCATGCCTGGCCCAGAAACCAGTTCACCCATTAATGGCTGGTATCGCAAAGCGAGTGTGACAGGATCTCCGATCGACACCTGTTCCGATGCCTCTTTCCCGTCTGCCGCACCAATATCAAGCCACAGGTCACTCAGGTCGACAACTTTCTTGCGTTCTTCGGGCGTAAGCAAGTGGATGGGTTTGCGGCTAATCACTGCAGGGACCGGCCCTTGCTGAGTCCAGATGGTCATGGGCTGCCCGATCAACTGCTGAGGATCCCAGCCTCCAATCGTCTGAGCAAAAACAAACCCTGCATCGTTGATATACGAAATCAGCATACCAATCTGATCACAGTGTCCTGCGTACATCAGACGTGGCCCGTCCGTTCCGCCAGTGGACGCAATCAGGTTCCCGTGGACATCGATCCGCACATCATTAGCGAAAGGCGATATATAGTCACGAACCAGAGCTTGGATCGGTTCTTCGAAGCCTGATGGACTTGGGGTTTCAATTGCCGCTTGAAAAAATTTTGCTGCGGATTCATCCATATTGTCTTGTTCCGTGAGAACACAGGTTGAGTAAATTTTGTGAAGGGTAACGAGACGTAGCACATCGTTTGAACGGCACTTCTGCTCGTTCACTTTGACGTGCCACCATCCTCAAACGTACCCAGTGATTCTTGGAGCCACGCGCAGCACCCCCAAACTAGTGCCACATCGGCA
>Ga0315331_10003517_pt1 | contig 11872 bp, 10 predicted proteins | sample M160m34915metaG_FD_203456 | JGI IMG/M metagenome (GOLD analysis project Ga0315331, IMG submission 203456) | Ammonia-oxidizing marine archaeal communities from Monterey Bay, California, United States - M1 60m 34915 | ecosystem: Environmental > Aquatic > Marine > Intertidal zone | place: USA...
CATTGCCAAGTGTCCACGACGGAGAAGATTGCACAGGCGACTGCCAAGCAGACTCAGGAGACAACAGATAGTGATCCCTACATTCGGTAATACAGCGCCAGTATCAGACGTAGTGGCTGCGTTGCGCTCGTCTGGTGCAGCGATCGTCACGAACGCTGCCACCACAGACTTGATGCAAGTCGTTGCAGCAGAGCTGCGCTCTGGTTTCGATGAGTGTGCTTTGGAAGAGCAGAGCGCATTTGATGGCGCCAGGACTAATCGTTTCAATCAGGTGCTGCGAGCATCGCCTGGCGCAGGCGAGCTCGTTGAGCACGATTGGGTGGTGGCTGTGGCTGATGAGATATTGCTTCCCCACTGTGCGAATTACACGGTGGGAAGCATGACGGCAATCGAGATTTTACCGGGCGAGGGTAGCCAAGCCCTGCATCGTGACGACACCATTTACCCCATTGATCTCGCAGGTTTGGAGCTGCAGATTGGAGTGATGTGGGCCATCAATGATTTCACCGCAGAGAACGGCGCCACGCGAGTTGTGCCCGGGTCACATCGGTACCTGAGGTCGTGGCATTTACCCAATCTGGGAGAGTGGCTTCCCGCGGAGATGCCGAGTGGGTCGGCTCTCTTTTACCTGGGTTCTACCTGGCATGGGGGCGGCCCAAACCAAAGCCAGTCGCATCGCATCGGGTTGATCAATACGTACTGCTTGGGTTGGCTTCGACAAGAGTCGAATCAGTACTTCGAAAACCCTCCGCATGTTGCGAGACACTTCAGCCCGTCTTTGCGCGCGCTACTCGGTTATACCCCTCACGGTAGCGGTGACGACGAGATCGGCACCTTCGTCGGTGAGTGCGATGGATGGTTAGATACGCCACCCAGAGTCGAGTGGCGAGACGATCGAGGGCAGTTGGGTGGTGAGGAGCATGTCGCTGAGCAAATGGGGTCCGACTGACTGCAAGCTTGAGACAACACTCACTGAAATGGATCGTTCGAGGCCGCGCACTGCGCGGTCTGTCTCAAGAAAACAATGCGAAATTCAAAGTGCTCAGCGCCATTCGATTTCCATCAGCCGCTCCACATCAATAGCACAGGTTGTCACAGCCGCTCTTTTTTGTGCCCGCCAAATTTCCCACGTTCGACTCAATAGCGCTGCTTGGTTATGCCGCTGGCGTCCATGTCCTGCCTTGAATTTCTGGCGCGGCAACTGATCCAATTCTCTCCTGATGGGGTAAGACCCCCACTAGCAATAGAGGCACCACCTCAATGATTTGTGGATTTAGTCACTACCCCGTTTCCTCTGCGGCGTTGTCTGGGCAGTCAGGTGACGCTAAGCCCGCCGATGATAAGTCGGCGCCCAGCGCGGAATCAGGCGCCCGAAAAGCCCAGATTTATGATCTTGCGCATGAGCGCAGACTGAGGGCGTTGCACTCTTACATTGAACAGGGCTATACCCTGAGCGAAGCAGCGAGACTGATTGGTGTGTCGACGCTCACCGTACATCGTTGGGACGATCACGGGCGACGCTAGGGCGCTGTAACACCTCAATAGCGTCATTAATCGACAGCGACCCCGCCTTTTGTACGGACGCGTAGATTCCCAGATTTCCTTCGCTGTGCCCCACCAAGTTGCGCATCACTTGGGTATCCCGTGGTAAGTCTGCAAAGCCGTGAGTTGTCATTGAGCATCGAGGGCAGGTGGATTCGATTTTCAGTACAACGCTGCCGACCGAGAGGGTCGCGCCCACCCAAAGCTGTTCCGGGAACGGATGCTCGCTCCCCGGAATATCAATCAGTAGGTTGGGGCGAAAACGGCGCACATCAAAGCGGCACTCCGAATCCAATTGATCCATGTTCTCGAGCGATTGTCGGCTCATGATCGACACGGGAAACGCGTCAAAATAGGTGCCGGGTGGGGATTCAAATTCAAGAAGCTCCTCGAATCCAGAGAGATCGGGAATGGGCTCATCGGGAAGGCGTCCAAAAACCGTTCTCAGCTCCAGCTCAAAGTCCTCGGTGTCGGGGGCGCCGCGTCGGTAATGATCGAGTTGCTCAGCAGGTAGCAAAGGCCAGAGGCTGACGGGGTGGCTTAACTTGTCAGACAGCCACTCGTTAATATAGTCCGAATTGGCGGCGGCCGATTCGCCGTCAGGGGCCGTAATCGTTGGCACATCAGGGCCCGTTCGCGCGCCCAGCGTCATAAGCTGAGGGAGTTTTTTTCCTCCGCGGATGCCACCGCGCCGCTCGTCCCGCACGGCCCAAGCGCGATCCCCCTGTATTCCCGTCTCGGTCACTTCGGTGGCAGTCAGTGACTCGCCCATCATAGATTTAACCGGATAACGAAAAAGCTCGATGAGAGTAGGCGAGAGCATGGCGTCGATTCCTTCGGCGGATTGAGTCAACCAGACCCTTAATGTATCAGGCGTTCCAAAGGAGTGCTTGTTGCGGCGGGGGAGCTGACTAGTGCTAATCTGGGCGGGCAGGAAAAATAGAGTCAAGAGTATGAGTGAGCGATTGTTGAAGAAAGTCGCGGTGGTGACGGGGGGCGCGTCAGGTATTGGGGAGGGCATTGTCAGGCGCTTTTGCCGTGAGGGTGCCCGAGTCTTGTTGGCCGATCTGGACGAGGCTAACGGCACGGCGATTGCCGCTGAGTGCGGTGCCGAATTTGTCGCGCTGGATGTGACCTCAACCGAGAGTTGGCAGGCGCTAGAATCAAGAGCCAAGGCCGATTTCGGAGGTTTGGACATTATGGTCAACAACGCCGGTATCGTGAGTAACCTTGATATCACCGCTGTCACCGTTGAGGCCTGGCAGCGGTTGATGAACGTCAATCTGACCGGAGTGATGTTGGGGTGTCAGACCGCCATCTCGCTGATGCGGGATAACCCGGGCGGGCCGGTTGGATCAATTATCAACACCGCCTCCTCAACCTCGTATCTTGCGATTCCTGATGTGGCCTACACGACGTCAAAAGCGGGCGTCGTGGGTCTCACGAAGTCAGTCGCGGTGCACTGCGCTAACGAGGGGTTCAATATTCGCTGCAACTCAATCCATCCGGGAGCCACGCTCACCGCTATTTTGAAAACCGCGATTGAACAAATGCCCGAGGTTGAGGAGGCGTGTAAGCGGATGTCGCCTTTGAATCGAATGGGCACGGTGGAAGAGGTTGCGGCTATGGCGGTCTTCCTGGCTTCAGATGAAGCGAGCTTCTGTACCGGTGGTCAGTACGCGGTGGAGGGGGGCACGGTGAGCCAGCACCCACGGATGTAATAACGGATCTCACCCATCACCCGTGACAAAGTGGGCGCCTGTCTTCGCGTGAGCTCTGGCCGGCCGGGCACCAAACTGGTGCGCGTCGGCACTTGAGGTGGCCCGGTGTACCTGTTGTACTCAGCCAAGCAGGATGATCGTTTACAACAACAAGGGGGAAATATGAAAACTTTACTATCTCTAATGGCATTTGCCGCGCTCTTGGTGGGCTGTGGTCAGACCGAAGAGGCTGCCGAGCCAGCTGCGCCCGCTGAGGCCAGTGCGCCAGCCAATGATGTGATCGTGGACTACGTCTGGAACACCGCAGCACCCGATATGACGGATGAGCAACTCGCTGACATCATTGCGCGGTGGAATGCCCGGATCGATGCCGGCGGCTATGACATGGACGCAAATGTCCTCAAGCCTCAATTCGAAACCGATGACTATGACCTGATCTGGGTGCTGCTGTGGCCCTCTAGTGAGGCTCGTGAAGCGGGCTGGGCAGACTGGAACGCCAATCAGGTAGACGACTGGAACGCGGAACTGGATGGCGCACTCTCTTATCAGGCTGAGAACGTTTTCAGCTTCAAGCCTGTTGGCGGGTGGGACAGTAATTTAGCCAGTGTTCCGGCCGGCGGCACTTTCTTGCCAAACTTTAGCTTCTGCAAGCTCAATGAGGGCTTTGACGACGCAGCCTTCAATACGTTCCGTGCCGAGTACGACGCCTGGTTGGCGGAGGGTAGCGATGCGGGCTACGGTTATTACATCATGGAGCCGCAGTTTGAGCAGGACGACGCGGATGTGGTGTGGTTAGACCTGTTCGCAGATGAAGCGGCAATGCAGGCCGGTACTGACGGCTGGACCGGTTCTGATTTAGCAGCCCAATGGGATGCGATGTTGGCGTGCGAGAACTATGCCTTCACTGCGACGGCGATCCGGCGTTAGAGCCTGAAGGCAAGAAACGGATCACCGGCGATCATGCCGAGGCTCTGCGGGATGGGTTTATGGTCAGGATGCGCGCGGCGGTCACCCGGATAAGGTAATCGCGTGATTGCCTTACCAACCCCGCCTCGTGCGGGGTTTTTAATGCCCGTTTGTTACGCCCGATTTCCCCAGCACCACGATGTCCTCGCCCGTGCCTCTGCCAGTGTTTTTAAGTCGTAGTGCTAGGTGGTAATGAGGCCATGAATCCCGGCGCCAATAATCACATAGGGGCTGTGTGGAGGCAGGGTCATCAGGCGAATTCGCCGATGTACTCAAAGGGTTCGATCAGCACGGGCATATCATCAGTGCACTCCCGGCCATAATTTTTTAACAGCCCGTTCCAGTAGCTTCTATGAAGCGGAATCCAGACATCGGGGTCTTGCACGGGTGGGCCGTCGAGGCTTGTTTCGGCGTGCCCGATCGCTCCAAAGGTGGTCTCGCGGATCTCGGTGAGGCGCACGATCAGGCGGGGCACGCCTTGGTAATCACACAGCACGACGGGAGTGCCGGCCTCTGCATAGGGGAAGTCGTTGGCATCGATTACCCAGGGGAGGCTGAATGTGGCCACCTTTTCCTGCGTTTTAATGTACGCGAAGATCTGTTCGGTTGTTTCGGCATCGATGCCAATTGAGCGGACCTGATAATCGCTCCCGAGCCCGGCGTTCTGCTCACAAGCTCGTTGCCAAAAGGCATCTATCGCAGCCGGATTGGGCTGTGCGGGGCCGTCTGCTATCAAAACATCCTGAGTCATCAGAACTCTCTTTGTATTGCGTCCTTAGACGCAGATCATGCTTTAAACAGCACTCGCTGGATAGTGGGTACCGGGAGCGTCAGTTACTCAAGGCCCGATCAAATTTGAGTACATCTCCGTATCAAACGGTATGCGGGCACTCAGCACATGTAGGGTGATGAAATGTATCAGTGGGTTGCCGGTTACCACTGTGAAGGTGGCCTTGCCCATCCCCACGAGTACCTGCGTCATCACGATGTAGGTCACGCTGAGGGCGCCGGCTTCAACCGAGCTGTAATCGACGCCGGGGTCAAAGAGGCTGAACACGGCATAGAAAAAACCCGCCAGTAGGATCACGGTGAGCTTGCAGTCAAAAAGCACCATGAGGCGAGGTATCAATATCACGTGCATCAGTAACACGACCGGTAACCCTGCACCGATGGTATTGGCCGCGATGCTGGTCGGAACGCCCACTGCATATTGTTGCCCGCTTAAGGAGAAAAAGTTGACGCCACCAATGATGGGCCCGAAAAAATCGAGTGCCCAGTAGGCGACAATAATCCATGCGTTTTTACGCCACTCCAGCGCGCGGAGCAGGTCCGCTACGCGCAAGCCCGTTCGTCGAAGCCAGTAAATGGGAATCGCGATATAGAAGACGCCGTTTAGCAGCATCCAGCTCACCACGTCCTGCCAATGATGGGTGTTGCGCTCGTAAACCTCAGGCCCCGGAAAGTGCAGTCCGGTATTCCAAAAATATCCTAGGCCTATTTGGGTGATCAATAGATAGGCGCAGACCAGCCAGAGTTGGGATCGCGCGCGCGTGACATCGACATGGAAGTCGCGCGCCCATTCAATGGGCGAACGCTTTCGCGTGAGGAAAAGAAGCAAAAATACGCTCAGCGCCAAGACGGGCAAATAGGCGCTCAAAAGGCTGGAGAGTGCACCCTCGGCAATCGGAGGGCGGTAATTGACGGTCGAGTCGAGCAAAAAGAAGGTAATCGTCACCGCCGCCCATAGCATTGCAAAACAAATGAATAACGGACGAGTTTTATCCACTTAATCTGCCTCTTATAATGCTCTGCTGAGGACGAGAATGGCCCGCCCGGCAGGATTCGAACCTGCAACCTACGGCTTAGAAGGCCGTTGCACTATCCGGTTGTGCTACGGGCGGCGGGGGCGAAGTATCCCACTCCAGACGAGTTGGGCCAAGTCGAAGACGGGTTATTAAAAGCCGCTTAGCCTCGAGAGCCCACCGCGCCAGCCAGTAAGGTTCGCACGCTGTGGTCTAGTAGGACTTCAGGCTCGATCGATCGGTCAAACAGGTTGATGAGTTGGCTGGCCTCGAGCGTGGCAATGCCATGGGTCATGGACCAAATCTGGGTGGCAAGTTGTAGGCTGTTGATAGGCGCATGGTTATGGGTCTCGCAGAACACCTCCACCAAGTTCACCAAAACCATAAAGCCGCCATGGTCCTCTGCGACGTTCTCGCGAATTTCTTCGATATCGCCACGGTCGTCCCACATCAACGAGAAGAATGCGCGTTTTTTTCGCGCATAGCTTAGGTAGGTGTGCCCCATAGCCAAAATGCCCTCTATCGAGCCAGTGGGGTGTTGCGAGGCGGTTTTGGCGGCCTCGGCACCGAGTCCAAGAATGGCCAGCTGCCTGACAGCCCGCAAAAGTTCTTCTTTGTCGGCAAAGTGCCGATAGGGCGCCGCGGCGCTGACACCGGCTCTTGCCGCAGCTTCGGCCATTGAAAACTCGAGGGTGCCGTCACGCTCGATCAGCTCTGCGGCGGCGATGATGAGCGCGTTGCGCAGATCACCGTGATGATAGTTGCAGCGGACATCAGTCATGCGGCCTCCCTCAATGAAGCGCGCGGCGCTGTCTCTGCCGGCGACCCATTCTTCAGGAAGTGGCGTCCGGGATGCATCAACAGGGTGTAGAGGGGCGGCACAAGATAGAACGACACAATGGTCGAGAGCAGCACACCACCGGCGATCGCCATCGCGAAGGGTGGCCAGAACTGACTGCCCTCCAATATTAGTGGCAGGAAACCGCCAAAAGTAGTGACGGTGGTCGAGACAATGTGCCGGCTCGCATCCATGACCACATCGACAATGGCGTCAGGGTCACCCGCCGTCGCGCGCTCATTTAATTTGAGGCCGCTCAAGATGATGATGGCCGCATTGATTGAGACGCCGACCGAACCAATTACGCCAATCAGGGCCTGAATACCCAGCGGGTATTGGAAGACGGCCAGCGCCAGCAGGCTCAGTCCAAAGGAGCAACCAGTCACACCAAAAGCGATACCCGTCAGCCGCCACGAATTGAAGGTCAGCAAAATGGTGGCCAGCATCGCAGCAATAATGGTTCCCAGCGGGGCCGTTAAGTCCTCCACCAGTTCCCCGCGCTCCTGACTGTCTCCACCGAACTCCAGGCGATAGCCGGTTGGTAGAGGGATAGGATGGGTGTCTAGGTCGCGTGCCAGCATCTTTAGCGCTTCTTCTGGCAGAACCCCCCGCTTGAGGAATCCTTGAACACTGTTCAGCCGGTCGCCGTTTTTCCGTGCAATAGGGCTTTCATCGGGCACCAGCGAGACCGTGCCCAGTGCGCTAAGCGGTATGGCGGGTATCAGGGTGTCGCTCCCGGGGTTGCGGATTGGAATCCGGATGTTGGTCAGGTCGTCGGCGCTGTCCCATTCCTGACGTTTGAGAATGGCGCGCACGGGGAGCCGCTCCGTGCCTTCTAGCAGCTCGCCACCGACCCGGCCTTTGAGCGCGCTCTGAATACCCCTCGCTACGTCGGCTTTACTGAGCCCTGCTCTTTTGAGAGCCGACTCGTCGAGATCAAAGACCACCTTAGGTGGTGCGGGTGCCATAAGAAGTTTGGTGTGCGTGACGTCCGGCAGAGCAGCCATACGCTGGCGAAATTGCTCGCCAAGTGACTTGAGCAGATCGGTGCTGGGCCCGAACAGGCGGACCTCTAACGGCGCCTCGACGGGAGGCCCCTGATCAATGCCGCGCACCAAAATTTGCGCCTCGGGAAATTCTCGATCAATTTCTCGCTGCAGGCGCATAATCAGTGAGTCGGTTTGATTTTCATCGGTGGTAAGCACCAACGCCCGGGACCAGCTTGGCACGCCTTTTACGTTGGCGCGCAGGTTGTAATAAAACTCAGGCGGACTCTCGCCGATAGACCAGTCTACGCGTCGAATGAGCGGCTCGGAGCGTAATTTTTGGTCAACCTCTGTGACCAAGCTTAGCGAGTCTTCAATCGAGGTGCCCTCCGGCAATTTGACGTCGAGGTACATTTGATCGCGATCGGTCCCCGGAAAAAACTGCAGCGTGAGCGTGCTCAGACTCAGGTATCCGGTTATGGGGAGTGTTAGCGCCAGCGCAAATGCTCCCAAGGGGTTGCGAATAGACCAGTTGAGGGAACGACGAAAAGTAGCGGTGAGTCGAGGGTTGTTTGCGCCGGCTCGCCACCAGCGGCGCTCCAGCGCGATGCCTGAGGGCAACCATCGAGAAGCCAGTACTGGCGTGATAGCAATCGCCAGTAAAAATGAAGACACCAACATTGCAATCACGGCGACTGCTATGGATCCGAGAAAGTCGCCCCCAGCGCCGGGCAGCATGACCAACGGCAGAAAAGCGAGAACGGTGGTGAGGGTGGACGACATAAGTGGAATACGCATGCGCGACACCGCGCCTTTCATCGCCTCGGTAGGGGGCAGTCCATTCAACAGTCGTTTGCGAATCTCATCGGTCATAACGATGGAGCCGTCGACCAGTAAACCCAGCGCCACGACTAGCCCGGTTACCGACATGTGTTGGATGGGTATTTTGAGATAAAAGAGGGCAATCATGGACATCAGCGTGCACAGTGGCAGGATCACCGCAACGACCAAGGCTGCGCGCCACCCAAGAGTGACCAGCAATACGGTTAAAACGAGGGCGATACCCATGAGGAGATTTTTGCCGACGTTTTGCAGGCGCTCGCTGGTATAGCCAGCTTGATCAAAACTGGTCTCGATAGTGACGCCGTCAGGCGCACTCGCGCTATAGGCTGCGAGAAACTGATCAAACCGCGTGCCGTAGCGATCGACCTGATAGCCCGGCTGCATTTCGACCGCAATTAACACAGAGCGTTGGCCATTTGAGAGCGACAGGCTTTGCAGTGGAGTCACCTCTGATTTGCTGACCTCGCCAAGATCCGAGATGCGGATTGCTCTCCCATCGGGCAAGCCCCTGACGATGACATTTCGTACTGACTCTAGGTCGGTGAACTCGCCCGTCAGCTCGACGGTGAGGGCGGCTCCTGCTCCGGTTAACTGCCCCGCAGGGGTGCGCGCGTCGGCCTCGGCCAGGGCGACGGCCACCTCGTCGATTGAAATACCCAGCATTGACAGTCTGGTTTCGTCGAGCTCTACCCGCACCTCCTCAATGGGGAGGCCGTAAAGCATCACGCGGCGAGTCATCGGCACGCCGCGTGCCGCGTCAGCGAAGAGGAGAGATTGTCGGCGCAACTGAGCGGGCGACAGCGGACGATCTTCGGTGCCCTTGATGGCAACAATCTTGACGAATTCAGTCCAGAGTTCGTCATCAAAATCCGGTGGAGAGCTACCTGGTGGTAGCGTCAGCGCGACCCGATCAACCACGTCCCGCAGCTCCGCCATGATTTGAGTCAAGCGTGCTGGCGGTGCCTTATAGTCGACCTCGACAAAAATCAGTGACACACCCGCCGCGGATCTGCCGTCGACTTCCATCACATCCGGCTCTTCGCGCAAGGCGTCTACCATTGGTTTGGTGATCAGTGCTTCGACCCGAGCGGGGCTCGCGCCGGGAAAGAAAATTTGTACCTTGGCAAACCACGGCGTAATGGCGGGATCTTCTTTGCGCGCCATGCCGCTCATGCTCGTGTAGCCGACTACGACAACCGCTAAAATCACCAGTGCGAGGTAACGCGAATTAGCATGGAGAAGCTTGGCAATCATGAGCCGGACAGCGTCTCGTTAGGGCGGGCTTGACTGAAGACAGGCTCGACCAGGTCTCCGGGGCTGATGCGTTGCAAGCCGGAGGCGACGACCGACACTTCAGGGGGCAAGGTGCCCCTGACGAATACCTCGCTGCCACGCGTGTACAGTATCTCGACGCTTTCACGTCGGGCGCGCTGCCTTCCTTCGCTGTCAGGAGTGATGGTCAATACGTCCCAGAGCCCGCGCGAGGCCTCGAGTAGCGACGTGACGGGTAACCAGCCGCCTGAAGACCCTACGGTCTCTGCAACCTGCAGGGCTGCCGATTCGCCGACGGCGACGGAAGTGTCGTCGGGCATATCAAAAACAGCTCCGACCGTTAGCGTGGCGGAGTCGATGTCATCCCTGATCGAGCGCAGTACGGCGGTGACCTGCTCGCTCTGTAGGGAGAGCGTGTAAGGGTTACCCGTAATCAATTTTCGAGCGACATGCGGCGGGACCCCGACATGCGCTTCGCGACCCGTCGCGGTGACCAGTCTCATAACGGGCGTGCCGGGCGCCACGACTGCACCGATTTGTACCAGACGTTCTGCGACGACGGCTTCATAGGGGGCTAGCAGGGTGCTTTTTTCGACTTCAAGCTGCGCAGACTGACGCTGTGCCGCAGCAGTACTTTCAGCAGCGGTCAGCGCCTGCACGGCGAATCGCGCGTCGTCATAGTCTTGCTGAGAGGCTGATCCATCCTCGACCAGGCTTGCGATGCGATTTGCTCGCGCCTCCGCCTGTGCGCGTTCCGCGACGACCCGATCGTAGGCAGCGGCAGCCGCATCCAGACGCGTTTGCCGGCGATCAATCCCTAATTGTGCGAGCGCATCTCCCGCTGAAACGCGCATTCCCTCTTTCGCGGTGAGCGAGGTGAGTACTCCGGCCACCTCAAAGCCCAGCACACTATCGGAGCCTGCGCGCACGACGCCAAGGTAGGTTGCCTTACGGACATAGGATGCTTGCTCCCGATACGTCGTGGCAGCCACCGGCATGGGTGTCCGCTCGACAGAGGTGGTGGTGACCTTATTGGCTTTGATCAGCGCAGTGCCGCCCAGCGTGAGTAGCACGGCCAAAGCCACCGCCCACAACGATTGCACTAGATTCGGGTTCACAAGAACGCTCCCGCTATCCTGAAGACAGATGTTTGAGACTCGCCAATGTTAATGTGATTCACATAAAATGTAAATACGACTAACATTGTTCGGACGCCGGTTTTATCTTCTCCTCAGCTTGCGCGCCCGTTGTGATTTCGCGACACTAACGCCCCCTGCCGCGAGGTGGGCTCTGTGGTGACTCGGATGGTCCCCTCGCAGCGATAGGTGATGAACTCCGCCAGGCCCGGAAGGGAGCAACGGTAGTTACTGATTCGGGTGCCGGGGTGTGGCTGTCCGAGTCGCCTCCTTTAATCACGGATGGCTTGGCATGGCTCATCAGGTTCTGGCCCGCAAGTGGCGACCCGGCAACTTCTCCGAGATGGTCGGGCAGCAACACGTTCTGCAGGCCTTGGTGAACGCGCTGGAGTCCGGTCGACTGCACCATGCCTACCTTTTCACCGGCACGCGCGGTGTCGGTAAAACCACTGTGGCGCGGATTCTCGCAAAGTGTCTGAACTGCGATGGTGGTGTGACGGCAACACCGTGTGGAGAATGCGGCGCCTGTTTAGAGATTGCGGAGGGCCGCTCGGTTGATTTGATCGAGGTCGATGCGGCCTCCAAAACCAAGGTGGAAGATACCCGCGAGCTGTTGGAAAACGTCCAGTACACGCCAACGCGGGCGCGCTATAAAATTTATTTAATTGACGAGGTGCACATGCTGTCTAACCACAGCTTTAACGCCTTGCTGAAAACCTTGGAAGAACCGCCGCCGCACGCCATGTTTCTGCTGGCGACCACTGAC